>Ga0078894_10002303_pt1 | contig 14457 bp, 7 predicted proteins | sample LauGreSu1BDMLBSD_2_FD_67506 | JGI IMG/M metagenome (GOLD analysis project Ga0078894, IMG submission 67506) | Freshwater lake microbial communities from Lake Michigan, USA - Su13.BD.MLB.SD (version 4) (version 4) | ecosystem: Environmental > Aquatic > Freshwater > Lake | place: Lake Michigan, USA...
CGTGCCCTGCTGTACGGTGACGGTGATAACGACCTTGCGCGAGGCTGAGCGAGGCTCTGCAGGGATGACACTTGTCAGCCGAAAGCGACAAAAGTCTGCACCTCCTGAAAAGATGCTGTTCGTTGTTGGAACAGGGTTTCATCGATACCCTGCTGCCGGTATCCTGACGAACTGTGTCGCATCCCGCCGAGCAGCCGCTTTTCCCGCCGGAGCCGCTCATGTTGTCGCTTTCAGAATTCCTCAGCCTCGCCACCGCAGTCGCAATGCTGACTGCGGCACAGGCCAGCGCCGCTCCACAGCAGCAGGCTGACCAGTTCGCCGTCCTCCAGTCACAGTTCCAGCAGCAGCAGCTTCCGGCACTGCAGAAGTTCTGCCTCGACTGCCACTCCACAACCGCTCAGCAGGGCGACCTCGACCTCGAACAGTTCCGTTCCGTCGCCGACATTCGCCGCAATCCGGTGCCATGGCAGCGTGCTGTCCAGCAACTGGATCAGCAGGAAATGCCCCCGCAGGAAGCCGATCATCAACCCTCACCCGACGAACGCCGGAATCTGCGAAACTGGATTCAGGCCGTGCTTGATGCTGACGCCCGGGCGAATGCCGGAGATCCCGGCCCCGTAGTACTGCGCCGACTCAACAACGCGGAACTCACGTGGGCCATCCGCGACCTCACCGGACAGTCTCTGTCACCTGCCAGTCAGTTTCCCGTCGACAGCGCCGCCGGTGAAGGCTTCACCAACGTTGGCAACGCACTCGTTCTGTCGCCGGCACTCATTCAGAAATACCTCGACGCTGCCCGCGACGTCGCCGACCATGCCATGCTGCTGCCCGGCGGAATCCAGTTTTCACCCTCCACCACATCTCGCGACTGGACCGACGAAAAGCTGGCCGCGATCCGCAGCTTCTACGATCGCTACTGCGGCAGCACGGGCGGAACTTCGGTCAACCTCCAGGGAATTCAGTTCGAAACCAACGGTGGCGGACGGCTGCCCGTGGAAAAGTACCTGCAGGCACTGCTGGAACATCGCGACGGACTGCAGCAGGGCACCACCAGCATCCGGCAGATCGCCGACTCCGGCAATCTCAGCCCACGCTACCTCGAAACACTCTGGCACGCACTGCAGGACAAAACCCCATCACTGCTGCTGGACCGCGTGCGGCAGGAATTTGCCGCAGCACAACCCGCAGAGGCCCCGGAGATGACTCGCAGAATCGCCGCATGGCAGCAGACACTCTGGCGTTTCACTACCATCGGACACATCGGCAAACGGGACGGACCCAAAGCATGGCAGATTCCCTCAGACCCGCTGGATGTCCGGCAGGAAGTTCGCCTGCCCATCCCGGCCGGCACCGAAACAGTTCGCTTCTGGCTGGCAGCCGCAGACGCCGGTGATGGTCACGAACATGACGTGGCCGTCTGGTCCAACCCCCGTTTCACCGCACCCGGACAACCCGACCTGCTGCTCCGCGATGTTCGCCGGGCTGCCGCTGAGCTGTATCAGTACCGCGATAAAGTTGTTCAGACCACAACCGCCAGCCTCAAAGCCGCAGCCCTCGTCGCAGCTCAGCCCGACCAGGAACTCACGCCCGAGCGTCTGACCGCGCTGGGCACAGAATACCAGGTCGATCCACCCGTGCTCGCCTCGTGGCTCAGCCTGCTCGGCATCGGTACCGGCGAAGCTGTTATCTCCGGACACCTCAAGTCCCGGCTGGAACGAGCCGAGAGCTATGACTTTGTCAAAGGCTGGTCGGCCGCCGATGCTCTCAGTGTCCTCGCCAACTCCTCCGATCAGCTCGTTCGCGTTCCCGGTGACGCGCGCGGTCACGGCGTCTGTGTGCACCCCTCACCCACCATCCGCGCTGTCACCGGCTGGCAAAGCCCGACAACGGCCACAGTTGCGGTCCGCGGTCGCGTGCAGCGAGCCCATCTGGCCTGCGGCAATGGGGTGGCGTGGATCGTCGAGCTGCGGCGCGGTAACACCCGCCAGAGACTGGCTGAAGGTACTGCCGACGCAGCCGCGGAAATGCTGTTCGGCCCCATCGAAAACCTGTCCGTTCGCAAGGGCGACGTCATCGCGCTCAGCGTCGGCCCCCGCGATAACAATCACAGCTGCGACCTCACTGCAGTCGATCTGACCATTACCGCTGAAAACAGCGAATGGGACCTCGGCAGGGATGTCTCACCTGATATCCTCGCCGGCAATCCTCATCCGGACCGCTTCGGCAATAACGGGGTCTGGCACTTCTATGGCGAACCGGACTCCGGCGTCGTCACCGATACCGTCATTCCTGCCGACTCCCTGCTGGATCAGTGGCGCCGCGCTGAACAGCCTATGGACCGTGAGAAACTGGCCGAACAATTGCAGCAGTTGCTGGCTGGCCCCCCCGAAGCTGTACCAGCAGATTCCCCCAATGCCCGGCTGCGACAGCAACTGACAGCACTCAACGGACCGCTCCTCGCCAGTGTGCGACGCGAGATCCTGTCGCGACCTGCCGATGTCACCAGCCCCGTCGCCGACTCCGCCATCGGACCCGATCCGCAACTGTTCGGCCGACTGCCTGATGGCAACCCGATCCCGGCCGCGGACCTCTGCGTCCAGGCACCCTCCATCATCGAAATTCAGGTACCCGCAGACCTCGTGGCCGGCAGCGAATTTGTGGCCACGGCCGGGCTGCAGCTGCCCGCCGGAGCGGAAGGCAGCGTGCAGATGCAGGTCCTGACCGAACCCCCCACCAGCCTGACCGCACCCGCAGCCGCCACCGCAAAAACCGATGGCAAAGCCCGCTGGTCAGACGGTGACGGACAGGTCCGCTTCGATCGACCCATCCTCGTGCAACCTGACAGCCACGCTCGCGCTCGGCTGCTGCAGGACTTCGAAACCTTTCGACAACTGTTCCCCGCTGCGCTCTGCTATCACCGCATCGTCCCGGTGGATGAAGTCGTTACACTGACTCTGTACTACCGCGAAGATGACCACCTGCGACGACTGATGCTGTCGCCCGCAGAAACAGCAGAACTGGATCGGCTCTGGTCCGATATGCACTTCGTCAGCCGCTCCGCGCTGGCCCTGGTCGATGCCTACGAACAGCTCTGGCAGTTCGCCACACAGGATGCCGATCCCAGCGCCTTCACACCCATGCGCGAAGGCATCCTGAAAAATGCCGAACTGTTCCGCGAACAGCAGCGCAGTGCGGAACCCGTCCAACTGCAGGCTGTTCTGGAAATCGCCGATCGCGCATGGCGCAGACCGCTTAACGACACTGAAAAACAACAGCTCACCAGCCTCTATCAGCAGCTCCGCAGCGAAGGGCTGGATCACGAAGCTGCCATCCGCAAACTGCTGGTGCGAGTTCTTGTGTCGCCCGCTTTCCTGTTCCGCACCGAACAGGTTCACGCAGGCAACAAACCGGTCGCCGTCACAGCCGCCGAACTGGCCTCACGACTCAGCTTCTTCCTCTGGTCATCACTGCCCGATCAGACGCTGCGAGCAGCCGCAGAATCCGGCGCACTGCTGCAGGAACACGAACTGCGGACTCAACTGCAGCGGATGGTGGCAGATCCCCGCATCCGCCGCATGGCCGTCGAATTCGGCTGCCAATGGCTGCATATCCGTGACTTCGATCAGCTGGACGAAAAAAGTGAACAGCACTACCCGGAATTCACCGAACTCCGCAGTGACATGTACGAAGAATCCATCCTGTTCCTCGAAGACCTCATCCGCAACGATCGGTCGGTACTCAGCCTGCTGGACGCAGATCACACGTACGTCAATGCCCGACTGGCAGAGTTCTACGGAATTGAAGGCGTCGAAGGCGAACAGTTCCGTCGAGTGGACGGGCTGCAGGCGCGCTCACGAGGCGGTATTCTGGCCATGGCCAGCACACTCGCCAAACAGTCCGGAGCTTCCCGTACCAGCCCCATTCTCCGCGGCAACTGGGTCTCCGAATTTCTGCTCGGCGATCGCCTGCCCAGGCCACCCAAAGGTGTCCCCGTACTGCCGGAAGTGGCACCCGACAACGTCACTGAACGTCAACTGATCGAACTGCACAGCTCTGACCCCGCCTGCGCTCGCTGCCACCAGCGCATCGATCCGTTCGGATTTGCACTGGAGAGCTTTGATACCATCGGCAGACTGCGCGATCGTGACGCCCATGGCCTGCAGATCAATACCGGTGCCGTGCTGCCCGACGGAACACCGATTGCGGGACTTGACGGATTGCGACAATACCTGCTGCAGAATCGTCGCCGCGACTTCCTCCGGACCTTCTGTCGCAGACTGCTGGGATATGCCCTCGGACGCAGTACTCAACTGTCAGATGAACCACTGCTGGACGAAATGCTGCAGCAGCTGGAACGTCGCGAATTCCGCATCAGCGCCGCGCTGGAAACCATCGTACTCAGCCCGCAATTCCGCATGATCCGCGGAGCCGATCAGCACCTGGCGGTGCAGGAAGACTGAAACACCACACCGGTCATCCGCCCTCCTCACATCCGCGGTGCGGCGAAACGTGGCGAAACGGTCGATTCAAAGGTCTGAATCCTGGTGCGGGTGGAGATTCTGAAGTGGGTGAGTGAAGTGCGATAAACCTCACAAAAAAAAGTGGCTCAACGTAAAATGAAGTGCGCGGTGTGAGCAAGTATTTTCAGCACGAAAGGTACCAATTCCAGAGGCCTCCAGATGCGAGCCGTTGGCGCAAGCCAACGGGTGTTGTCCTGATGTTGGGGGCACCGAGCTAGTGCTCGGTGGTTCCCCCTGGGAGGGCGAGGCTCCTGCCGAACCGGACGTCAGTGCCCAGCAATCAGTGTTCAGTAATCGCAAAGTCCCCCCCTGGGAGGGCGAGGCTCCTGCCGAGCCGCGGGATTCAGCCCCTGGGAGGGCGAGGCTCCTGCCGAGCCGCGGGATTCAGCCCCTCGGGAGGGCGAGGCTCCTGCCGAGCCGCAGGATTCAGCCCCCAGGATCGCAGTCAACACCCGTGACAATGCAATCTGCGGCTGCGCACAGGATTTCGCGTTGATCCAAAAAACTGCGGTTCGCCCCCCGTCGCACGGTGTCTGCTGAGAAAACACGCGTCTCTCAGCAGGTACCACCTCATGTCCGACTCACTGCCCGCACTCCTCGAACGCATCAAATCCTTCCGCTTCGATCCTCCGGAATGCGACCTCACCTTCGCCGATCGACTGGCAAGGGAAAACAGCTGGTCGATCCAGTATGCCAACGAGGTCATCGCGGAATACCTGCGATTCTGCATCCTCGCCGTCCACTGCAATCACCCGGTGACACCCAGTGTGGATGTCGATCAGGCGTGGCACCTGCACCTGACGTACAGCAGATCCTACTGGGATCATTTCTGCAAAACGGTGCTGCAGCAGCCACTGCACCACGATCCCACCACTGGAGGTCCGACGGAAGGACGAAAATTCCGTGACTGGTACGCTCGCACTCTGCACAGCTATTACCAGGTGTTCCAGCAGCACCCGCCCACCGAGATCTGGCCGTCGCCCGAGGCGCGTTTCGCCGAGGTCACCGAGCTGCGCTGGGTCAATACTCACCGGTTCTGGCTCATCCGAAAGCCGGTACTGAACACTGCATGGCTCGTAGTCCTCCCTCTGGCAGCTCTCCCCGTATGGAAAAGTCTCCGGCATACACTGCTGCTCTGGCTGCCGCACGGCCTGCCAACGGGCATGACAACAGCGCTGCTGGCGCTGCAGACCCTGGCCTGCTGCTCCATGCTGCTGCTGCTCCTCGTCAGTAACCGCTGGCGGAAGACAACGGAAGCCCCGGAGCTGCCTCAGTCCGGCGGACCAACCGCAGAGGAACTGGCGGTGCTGGCCGGCGGTCGGCAAAGACTGCTTTGGCTGGCCATCGTCCGTCTGCGCGCTCTCGGACTGATTGACGCGGAAAAACGCGGGCTGTTTCATCTGTGGAAACTGGTCGCTCACCCGACCAGAACAGTCAAACTGCCACCACTGGAAACCACAGTACTGAATGGAATCCGACACCAACTGTCGGTGGCATCCCTGACCAGATCCGTGCAGCCTCACCATGACCCCATCCATCGGCACCTGCAGTACTACGGACTGCTCAACAATCGTCTCAGAACCAGCCCCGGCATGCTGGCAGTGCAGTTGAGCATCCCGCTGTTCATCTATTTCAACGGTCTGTCCTTTTTTGTCAGGTCGCTTTACTTTCCTCACATCACGCTGCTCACATTCACCACGGTCGTGGTATGCCTGATTGCCAGCCTGCAGACACAGCGAGTCACCTCGCTCGGCAGGAATGTGCTGCTGTGCAAAAGGGGGGAATCGCTGCCGGAGACAACCGGCGAGACACAGCAGACCACAGCCTGCATGCCACCCCTGCCGCAGCTGTCCATCGCAGCCGCAGTCCACGGATTTTCAGCGGTCGCCGGACTGCAGGAATTCAAACACGTACTGCCCCTCGTGCAGAAAAGCCTGCCCCTCAACCAACCGTCAACCGCTGACAGCAGTGCCGCTTGCGGCGGAGGCTGCGGCACAGCCGGTGGCTGTTCAGGCTGCGGCGGGTGTGGCGGCTGATCGCTGCTCTTCGGATCAACGCAAAATCCTGTGCGCAACTTCAGATTGCCTTGCCACGGCTGTTGACCCCTTCGGGAGGGCAAAGCTCCTGCTGAGCCGAATCCCTGTCAGTCCGCTGGATCGTCCAGCTCGGCGGGAGCCTCGCCCTCCCGAGGTTTACCGGCTCGCCTCCGGATGACTCTGTACGCGGTGTCTTTCGTGGTCAAAATACTTCTTTACACCGCGCACTTCATTCTGCGTTGAGCCTGCTATTCGGGCTTCCTGTCCGCGTTTGGAGCTCGCAGTTCGGTCGCCAGAAATGCCACCGAACGCTGGATCGCCTCACGATTCATCGCCGCTTCAATGTGCCCGGCACCCTCAATCCGATAAACCTCAGATCGCACCCCCGCTCCACGCAGTGCCGTGTGACACGTCATACTCCAGATCAGCGGAACCAGTTTGTCATCAGTGCCGTTGAAGAAGAAAAACGGCGGATCTTTTTCGTCGACAAATGCCGTCGGCGAAGCCGCTTCGAACTTCTCTGGAACGGCCTTCTGATCTCCACCCATCCAGTACTCCGCCCACTTGCCCCCGTCCGGCATCAGCCGAAACTCCGTCGGTGCACCACCCGCAACAATGGCCTGCAGACGAGTATCCAGTTTTTCGGGATCCTCTTCGGCAGGTTTCCCGGTCGTACCCAGCAGGGCCGCCAGATGACCGCCCGCAGAATAACCAATCGCACCCACACGCGCAGCGTCCACCCTGAATTCCGCCGCATTCCTCCGCACCCACCGCACCGCCGCACGACAGTCGTCAATCTGAGCCGGAAACTTGTGATCAGGAGCCAGTCGGTAGTCGATCGCAAAACACGCCATACCGCGCTTCGCCAGCGAATCCGCATAACCCCGCAACTGCCGGCGATTGCCCGATCGCCACGCCCCGCCATGGATCACAATCACCGCCGGAACAGGACCCTCCACCTGCGGCAAAAAAGCGTCCAGCAGCAGCTCACGCTCACCCACCCGACAATACACCACGTCCTCACGCAACTGTACCGAAAACTCAGGCAACTCTGCAGGCTCTGCAGGCTTCTCACCCGAGACCTCGTCGTGACAAACTGCCTCCGCAGCACCGCACAGCGGCAGCAGACACAGCACACAGAATCGCAGCACAGCGACCAGAAACACGTGTCTTGACCGAGACATACCCGCACCCCTGAACCAGATGTCACCTGAACATTCCACAGGAATTCCGTACCTCACGGAGCATGGCCGTTCATCAGCATACCATCTGCGATGACACGAGTGTACTGCCGATCGCCGTCTCAAATGAACGCATTCCGCCAGTCAGGCAGCAGCAGTCGTGCGACGGTGAAGCGAATCCTCGCAGGAGCCATACATGGCGGTGCGGACAAAAAGGTAGCTTGGGCATTCCTGACGCGGGGGACAAAAGTCGGCTGGGGCCGTCAAATCGACTTCAGTTCATCGAAAAACATCGTGTTTTTGCGGTACGGGGCCGAGCAGGAATGCTCGGGCTACCTTTTACGCGGTTTTCAGAGACCACGGCAAACGGACGCGGAACAGCTTCGCGCACCCAAACTGCAGCGATGCTGCTGCTGTAGCCAAAGCTTGCTCTGCAGGCAACGCGTCAAGCAAGCACGTCGGGCTGACAGGCTGACAAACAAGTTAACCCGGCCAGGACTCGAACCTGGAAAAGCAGAACCAAAATCTGCTGTGTTGCCGATTACACCACCGGGTTACGAAATCACATGCCACCGCGTCAGTCGTTCCGCAGACGCATCCCGTTTTCCTTCAGCTTCTCACGAATCTCGTTCAATGAGGTCACGCCGAAGTTGCGACTGGCCAGCAGCTCGTCAGGAGTCCTTTGACAAAGCTGACCAACCGTTTGAATGTTCAGACGAGACATGCACTTGCGAGACCGCACGGACAGATTCAGATCCGTCACCAGCTTGTTCATCATCGCCTGCTCCTCAGGAGACAGACTCTGATCAACAATGTGCTCACGCGAATGAATCTTGTGCAGATGCTGGCCAATTCGCAGTCCATGAGCCTGCAACAGCTCGCGAATCTCCATCAGCGACGTTTCGCCAAAGTTCTTCCCTGCCAGCAGCTCCTGCTCACTGACCTCGGTCAGATCACCCAGCGTGATGATATTCATCGCCTGCAGACAGTTGCGGCTGCGGACGGACAGCTCGAAGTCCGTGACAGGACGCCCCAGCAGCTGCTTCATGCGAGCTTCCTGCTTCGCATGGTCTTCGTCGTAGTACATTCCCTGAGTCGCCTCGATGTCCTTCAGGTACAGCTCGGCAAACTGGTTGTTCGGATCGTACTCACGCACACGACGGAAACAGAACGCTGCCGCCTGATAGTTCTCACGGTCCTCGTACAACAAACCCAGATTCAACAACGCTCCGATATAGAACGGCGGACGCGACAGAGATCGCTCGTACAAACGTACGGCCTCCTCGTCGTTGCCCCGCAGAGCATTCTCGGCCGCCAGCCAGAACAGAGCCCGCGAATGATGCGGATCCATGTCCACCGCACGCTCGAAGTATTCCACCGCAGTCAGCGAATCACCACGGTCCGCCCAGATGCAGCCCATCTGAAACGAATACTCAGCACGGCTGGCAGCAGATGCCGCCACACTGCGCAACAGCTTCTCAGCTTCGTCCACTCGACCAGCCGCCCGAATCGCACCCGCTCGACGCAAAGCACAACCCACTGGGTCGACACCGAGGCGAGAAGCCGCTTCAAATCGAGCTGCAGCTTCGTCCGGTCGACCAAGTGATGTCAGACACTGGCCATGAGCAAACAAGGCCACACCGTCCGAATTGACCGCCGCCAGCAGACGATCGGCCTGCGACTGACGCGACAAAACGTAGGCGCCAACACCCGCTCGCGCTAAGACAGACTCACGCTTCTCGCCCGCTTCCACGCGGCGAGTCAGGTCACCCACGACCTGACGAATCTCCGTCAATTGAGATGTCCCCGCCGCATACTCAAGTTGCTGCAGCAGATCCAATGTCAGCAGATTGTCGGATTCGAAAAACTCTTTAATGTTCAAAGGACTGGCTGAGGGCACTTCGTTTGCTTCCTGTGAAACACAAATTCGCGCAATGACGAACGGCATGCACCAAACCGCAATCTGCCAATTCTAACAAGCCGCACTTCCTGGAACAAGTCAGGGGATTTTTCGAGAATTCCGGCAGACCGTAAACCTCACCCCTTCGGCCACAAACCACGCATCTCTTCAGACTTTTCCCCCAAAACTCCAAAACACCCCAGATTCCAGGAACTGCATCACAGCACCCGCCAACAATCCCCATTCAAAAAAAAGACAACGCTGTCCTCTATCTTTCCCCGCCCGGATCGCACACTCCGACCCGCCAACCTGCACATACACCCAGCTTTTCACCGCTTTTCCCCACACAACATTCCCGCCACATGCCGATTTTCACTGACTGACGATTGCGATTTTCCCAACTCCCACCGTAGACTGACACGGTCACGCCTCTACAGGTTCCCCGCCCCCAACGCCGAATTTGCCTACCCCCGACCCATCGGGCTGGCCGGCTCAACCTACCCACAGGACAACTTCCCATGCTGGTGATTCCAGGAAATTACGGCAAAGACACCTGCGACGGTTACTCCCGCCGCGCCGTTCTCCGCGTCGGCAGCTCCGCCATCGCCGGACTCAGCGCCGCGACACTCCTGGAAAAAGCCGCCGGGGCAGGCGAAATCAGCGACGAAGAAGCCCGCTACGGGGGCAAGGGATTCGGCGCAGCCAAAAGCGTGATCATGCTCTACCTCCAGGGTGGCCCCAGCCATCTTGACCTGTGGGACCCCAAAACCAATGTCCCCGACAACGTTCGCTCCGTTTTCAAAAACATCGATACCAAACTGCCCGGTATTCAGTTCACTGAACTGATGCCAAAACTGGCTCAGCAGATCGATCGCGCCACACTCATTCGCTCAGTCAGCTACACCCCAGTGGGTCTGTTCAACCACACTGCCGCCATCTATCAGATGCTGACCGGCTACACCGCCGATAACGTCAGCCCCTCCGGGCAGCTCGAACCACCCAGCCCCAAGGACTTTCCGAACTTCGGCTGCAATATTGTCCGGCTGAAACCACTGGCCGCCCCCATGCTGCCGTTCGTGATGATGCCGCGCCCACTGCAGGAAAGCAATGTGATCGGTAAGGCCGGTACCGCGGGCTTTCTCGGCCGCGCCTTCGACCCGTATTACCTGTACCCGTCCGGCGATGACATGGACATGGCCAAGATGGAACGAGTCCGCGTGGACGACCTGACGCTGCGTCAGGATGTCCCGCTCGACCGCCTCCAGCGCCGCGCCTCGCTCCGCGATACCATCACCGCCGGCATGAAAAGCATGGACAAGGCCGTCCAGCAGTATGCTCTGAACGAGTACTACGAGAAAGCCCTCGGACTGGTGCTCTCCGGCAAAGCCCGCGAAGCATTCAACCTGTCCTCAGAATCGGCAGAGCTGCGCGAAAAATACGGCAATAACACCTTCGGACAAAGCTGCCTGCTGGCTCGCCGACTGGTCGAAGCCGGGACTCGCGTGGTCGAAGTCAACTGGCCGAAAGTGGCCAACAGCGACAACCACTCGTGGGACGTCCACACCGGGCTCAGCGATCGCATGAAACGCCAGTCCGCTCCCATGCTTGACGCCGCACTCTCCGCACTCCTCGAAGACCTCGATCAGCGCGGACTGCTCCAGGAAACGCTCGTTGTCGCCGTGGGCGAATTCGGACGCAGCCCCAAACGCGGCGTCAGCACCTCCGGCAACAGCAACAGCGATGATGGTCGCGACCACTGGCCATACTGCTACACTGGACTCATCGCCGGTGGTGGTACCAAACGCGGGTACGTCCACGGCAAGTCCGACGAAACCGGTTCCGCACCTGTGGAAAATCCGGTGCACCCCGGCGAGCTGCTGGCCAGTATCTACCATGCCGTCGGTCTGTACCCACGTCGCACCGTTTACAATCACCTCAATCAGCCTCGCGAAATGGTCAAGAATGATGCCGTCATGGAATTCTTCGCATGACCGCTGGCTGAACTGTCCGTGACCACAAACGCCGGTGCCATGGGCTCAAACCCATGGCACCTTGCCTTTACTGACACTTCAACGCACACCACACCGGCAGCTTCGAACCACCTGTATGTCAGCTCACGTCACAACCGACAGACCCGTCCGCTTTGGGCTGGTGGGCTTTGGAGCCTGGGGGACACACCACGCCCGCGCAATCCAGGAAACTCCCGGTGCGGAACTGGCCATGATCGCCGCCAATTCCACGCAGTCCCTGACCGCCGCAGCCTCCGCGTACCCACACATCCCCGTCACAGGCGACTATACACAACTGCTCGCAAACCCTGACATCGATGTGGTGGACATCGTGGTGCCGACCCACCTGCACACCGAAATCGCCTGTGCAGCACTGCAGCACAGGCACCATGTCCTGCTCGAAAAACCCATGGCCTCCAGCGAAGCTGACTGCCACCGCATTCTTGCTGCCGCTGATGCCTCACAGAAACTGCTCGCCATCGGCTTCGAACTGCGCATGTCCAGACTGTGGGGGCGAGTTCACCAGTTGATTCAGGAAGGCGCCATCGGTACGCCACAGTACTGCCTCATCGAACTTTTCCGCAGACCCTACCGACAGGGCTCCGCCGGCTGGCGATATGATCGCAGTCGTGTCGGCAACTGGATCCTCGAAGAACCCATCCACTTCTTCGATCTGGCCTGCTGGTACTTCAGCCAGCTCGGTGAACCCACTGCCGTTCAGGCTCGCTCCAGTTCCCGCGATCCCGGCCGACCACTGCTGACAGACAACTTCACCGCGATCCTTGATTTCCCAGGTGGTGCGTGGGCCGTCATCAGCCAGACGCTCGCGGCATTCGAACACCATCAGACGGTCAAAATCACGGGCACCGAAGGATCACTGTGGGCGTCGTGGAGCGGAGTCATGGATCGCACCACCACTCCCCGGTTCTTCCTCAAACAGGGGTCAGCCGCGACCGGCGAATCGTGGCAGGTCGACTGCGGAGGTCCGGCCGGCGAAGTCTTTGAACTGCAGCAGCAGATTGCCCGCATGTGCGCTGCTGTCCGCGGCGAACAACCCCTGCACGCTGACGGCCGTGACGGACTGAAAGCCGTCCGGTTGTGCCTTGCCGCAGAACAGGCCGCACTGACACCCCAACAGTCATACACCCTCGCCACACCACACTAGTCCCGGACCATCAGCACGGAAGTCCTGCTCATGAACTCCAGCACGGAACGATGGTATCACGGAGTCAACCGGTATCAGTGGACTGTGCTGATCATCGCCTCGCTCGGCTGGGTCTTCGATGCCTTTGAGGGCCAGTTGTACAACATCACTCGCAGCGACATGCTGCCCCAACTGCTGCAGGTCACGGCAGACGATCCCCTGATCCGCCTGTGGGGCGAACGGTTGCTGGGAGTTTTTCTGCTGGGTGGCACACTGGGAGGCTGGCTGTTCAGTTCGCTGGCCGATCGCTGGGGCCGACGTCCCGTGATGGCACTGACCATCCTGTTCTACTCACTGTTCTCCGGATTGACCGCATTCGCCTCCAGCATCGAACAGGTCGGAGCCCTGCGATTCCTGGTGGCGATGGGGGTGGGTGGCGAATGGGCAGTCGGAGCTGCTCTGGTGTCGGACGTGTTCCCGGCCCGCGCTCGTGCACAGGCCGGAGGCATCTTTCATGCCACCAGCGTCGCCGGACTGTGGCTGGCCGCGGCAGCCGGGCTGGCCGTCGGCACGGATTGGCGGACCGCCTACCTGCTGGGAATACTCCCGGCCATCCTCTGCATCTGGGTCCGGGCCGGGCTGCAGGAACCGGAAAGCTGGCGCCGCGCAAAACTGGAACATCCCGAACAGGCCGGTAGCTTTCGCGCTCTGCTGCAGGACAGCCGGTATCGTGGTCGAGCGATCGGCGGTGCTCTGCTGGCGATGGTCGGACTGGCGACATTCTGGGGCGTTGTCATTGCCGGACAGGACCTCACCTTCGAACTGTTGAAAGCACTGAAAGACCCCGCAGCGGCCGCCAAATCCCGCATCGCCTTCGGCTTCGTACAGACTGCCGGCGCCGGAATCGGTATGCTGTGCTTCGGAACACTCTCGGAAAAACTGGGCCGACGAGGAACCTTTGCTCTGATGCACCTGATGGCCGCAATCCTGACTCCCGTCATCTGCTGGCTGCCGTTCCGATACAACAGCTATCCGCTGATGCTGTGCCTGCTGCCTCTGTTCGGCTTTTTTGCTCAGGGCATTCATGCCGGCTACGCCATTTATTTTCCCGAGCTGTTTCCGCCACATCTGCGAGCCACAGGCGCCGGTTTCTGCTTCAACACCGGTCGCATTCTTGCCGCACCCATGCTGATCTGGGGCTCCGCCGAACTGAAACTGCGGCTGCCACTGCAGTCGGCCGTCACGCTGCTGGGCGGACTGTTCGTACTGGGACTGCTGATCCTGCCAATGCTCCCCGAAACCCACCACACAACAAATGCCCGAACCACCGGCAACACGGATTGACAGTCCCAGCCTCCGACAGACATGACGCAATGATCAAAAGTCGAGCAGGGGCGTGGAGCCGACTTGCTCCGGTTGAAAAAGGCAGTGTTTTTGGGGTGGTGGGGTGCGTCAGTTGCCCGGGCTAAAGCCCAGGCTACGGTTTTGTCCTCGGCACGAGTCTTACCCACTCTGACCACTGACCACTGACAACTGACAACCGCCCCTAATTTCGCACTGCCGTTGTCAACGGCGTCACCGGATTCGCTATCAACCGCCCCTGCTGCTCGTTCAACCGACAACGCGGCAAACGCGGCAAAACAGACTCCGCAAATAATCGACACTCC
>Ga0078894_10002305_pt1 | contig 14448 bp, 9 predicted proteins | sample LauGreSu1BDMLBSD_2_FD_67506 | JGI IMG/M metagenome (GOLD analysis project Ga0078894, IMG submission 67506) | Freshwater lake microbial communities from Lake Michigan, USA - Su13.BD.MLB.SD (version 4) (version 4) | ecosystem: Environmental > Aquatic > Freshwater > Lake | place: Lake Michigan, USA...
ATGGGCGAGCGCAGCACCCTCGCCAAAGACAGGTCATGCAGGGGCGAGATGAGGACATCCATCAGGGCCACCAGATCCTGGACCTCGCAGTACTCAAACAGGGCAATTTTTTCGCCGATATCGGCCGGCACGCCATGCGCCGCCAGCGCCTGCTGCATGGGCAGCAGACTCGCCCGCTTGCGCGAGAGCACCATCACATCGCTCGGCTGCAAGCCGCGCGCAGCCAGCTGCGCCACCAGCCAGGCAGCGGCCTGCCGCGCTTCGATCTCACGCTGGCGCTCATCGGCCTCCCAGCGCGGTTGACTCAGGCTGTCACGCCAGGACGATAGCGCAGTGGCTTGCGCCTGCGGCCGGGGCACCATCGGTAGGCGCAGCACCTGCCCGCTGTGCCGGGCGTCCGTACTGTGAACCCGAAAGTCCGGATAGCCCTCGCTCAGCGCTGCATCGCCCATGACCGCATTGACCGCCGTAATCACCTGCGGCGCATTGCGCCGGGTGTGGTCGCAGCTGAGCAAATACCCGCCCAAAGCGACCTGCACGAATTCAGCAGCCGAGTGAAACACCTGCGGCTCGGCCCGCCGAAAGCGGTAGATGCTTTGCTTGGGATCGCCGACGATGAAAACGCCTATGGCGCGCGCAGCACCAGCATAACTTTGCAACCAGGCGCGCAAGGCCTGCCACTGCAGGGGGTTGGTGTCCTGAAACTCGTCAATCAGCACATGCTTGATCTGTGCGTCCAGCCGCTCCTGCATCCAGCCGGCCAGCTCCTCGTCACCGAGCAAATGCAAGGCCGCGCTTTCCACATCGTTCATGTCAATCCAGCCGCGCTCGAGCTTGACCGCCTTGAACTGATCTAGCAGCAAACGCGCCAGCACGATCATGTTGCGCTGGTAGACCCAGGCCTGCTCCTGCCGCTGCATCGCGAGCAGCTCCAGGGCCAGGGTCTGTGCCTGCCGAAGCGCCTCATGCGAGCCAGATTTGCCAAATTTGCGCGGCTGCCGGTCTTTGTCGTCTGTCGTGAGCAAGGCGTTAAAGACGCCATCCAAGTCTGCAGCCTGCAGCGCAGCCTCGAGCAGCGCGCCGCGCAGGGCGAAGCTGGGCGCGCTCAAGCCCTTGAGCAGATCGGCCGCCTCTTGCATCAAGGCACGCTCGCCAGGGCGTCGAATCAAGTCGGTCCAATGGCTGAGCCCGGCACAGCGCGGAAAAGCCTCAGCCGGCGTCTTCACCGATCCTTCCAACACGCCCGCAGCATCGGCCCGCTCAAATTCGATGCGTTTGTCCAGTGCCGCCTGTAAGGCCTTGTCGGTCTGCGAGCGGCCGTAGGTACGCACCAGCGAATCAAAGCAGTCGCGGGCCTCGGGCTGATCCAGCAGGGCCGTCAAAAAGCGGCGCCAGGCCTGCTTGCGAGCCAGGCTGTCGTCTTCGAGCAGTTCATGGCGCACCGGCAGTTGCAGGCGCTGCAGCACCGCCACCGGCGCGCTGCGCAGCAGCGTGGCAAACCAGCCGTGAAAAGTTCGGATCTGCACCGAGCGGCCGCTGGCCAGCAGCCTCGCATGCAGGCCGCGCAGGCGCTCGCAGGCCTGCTGGGCCTTTAGCGTATCGTCCAGCCCTTGCACGCCGCGCTCGCGCAGCGCCTGCAGCAAGGCGGCATCATCGGCCTGGGCATATTGCAGCAACCATTGGTGCAGCCGCTCGCGCATCTCGCCAGCCGCCTTGCGGGTAAAGGTGATGGCCAGAATCTCTTGCGGCTCGCAAACCCCTTGTTGTGGCCCATCGTGCGCCAGCAGGGCCCTGAGGATGCGTGACACCAGCATCCAGGTCTTACCGGCGCCAGCGCAGGCTTGCACCACCACGCTGCGCTGTGGATCGCAGGCTATGGCGTAGAAAGCCTGCGCCGAGACGATTTGCTGGTTAACCCTGTAGGCTGGCATGGTGCTGCTCATGAGGCCTGTCCCGCCGGCAGAAAGTCGCGCCGGCACAGGCCCCGCGCCTGGCAATAGCTGCAGGCCTGCCCCTGGCCCAAGGCGCGCAGGGGCTCGGCCGCTGCCAGCCTGGCCATGTCCTGCTGCACGCCGGCCAGCAATTGCTCGCGCAGCAGTGGCATATCGGGCAAGGCATGGGAACGGGTCTGACCCCGCTCGCCCAGGTTAAGGTAAGCGGCACCGGCCGCCTGCTCACCGACCAGGGCCGCGTAGAAAGCGAGTTGGGTATCTTCAGCCGCCTGCCTGATGCGGCTACGGGTTTTCTCCGACGACTCGGTTTTGTAGTCCATCAGCAGCAACTGCCCCTGGGCATCGCGGTCGATGCGGTCAATCTGGCCCACCAATTTGAGCCCGCCAAGCCAGCGTTCAAACCACTGTTCGGCCTGCAGGAACGCGTGGCCCTGGGCCTCATGATCAGCCAACCATGCCAGGTAGCCATCGCGAAGTACCGACAGGGCAGCAGCGTGGGGCAAAAACTCGGCGGCGTCCAAGCCCGCTTCGGCCAGCGCACGCTGGGCGGCCGCATCAAACAGCGCGGCGCGTGCTGCAGGCTCGGCCGTCGGGCTGGCCTGGAGCGCTTCGTGAAAGTAGCGCAAGCTCGCATGCAGCCAGTTGCCTATGTCGCGGCGGTCCAGCTCGGTATCGAGCTCGTCGTCGGCCCTCAAGCCAAGCTGTCGCAGCGCAAAGAAGCGATAAGGGCAGGCCCGCAGGTCTTCATAGGCCGAGGCCGACAGCTGCGCCAGCGGCAGACGGTGCCCCTGGGCCTGGGCCGGCTCTGCCCCCCTGGGCTCAATGGGCCGGCTGGCGCGCATATCGGGTGCCTCTGGCACTGCGCCGCCAAGCATCAGCTCCTGCACCAGGGGCGAGGGCATGAGCGCCTGCCCCCGCTCACTTTGGCGCCAGAGTAGATCAAGCTGCGCATGCTGCAAGGCGTGTAGCCAGGCCCTGCGGTTGCTGGCCATCAAATCCTGGCGCGAGGGCAGGCCCAGCAACTCCCTCTGACGCGTGCTCCATGGCCCCGGCGGCGTCGGACTGGCCGGCATGTTCAGCTCATCTGCGCCCGGTATCACCACCGCCGCCAGCGAACGCCCCACCAACTGGCCCAGGGGAAGTACCAGCACCTGGGCCTGCGGCGGGTGCTCGGGGGTGAACAGGCCCGATTCCAGGCACAGGCCCACCCAATAGGTGAAGTCGGACAGCGACAGGGTTTTGCGCTGCCCTTGCAGCTCGGCCTGATCGTCCTGCTTCAGACGCAGGGCCTCGATCACCGCCTGACCGGCAGCGTCGAGCTGCAGCAGTTGCCACAAGCCGCTGTCCTCAAGCGCGCGGCGCAGCGCGGCCAGCCACAGGCTCAAAGTGCGGGACTTGCGCATCGCATCGAGCCAGGGGGCGATCTGCAGACTCAAAGCCAGCGCCTGCGGCTGAGCGGCACTGATTGCCGACCACTGGCGTACGCCGGCGCGACGCAGCTGCGCTTCGGCCGCGTTCACTTGCTGCGTATCCAGGGTTCGCACCTGTTTGAGCCAGGCCATGACCTCGTCGGTGGAGGCCCTGGCAGGCACGGCCCGCAGCAGACTCATCAGCGTGGCGGCAGCATGGGTGGTCGACAGGGTCCAGCCGGTTTCGTCACGCACAGCGATAGGCTGCGCAGCCAGCAAGGCCCGGATACGGCGGGTCAACGCCCGGTCCTGAGCCACCAGGCCCACCGGCTGCAGGCCAGCGCGCAGGCGCTCGAGCACGCAGGCGGCGGCGCGCTGGGCCTCCTCCTCAGCATCGACAGCACTCTGCAGATGCAGCTGTCCCGGCGGGCCGGCATCGCCGGCCAGGGGCAGGCACAGCCCCCGCGGCTGCCTACCCTGCAACAAGGCCTGCGCCAAGGGGTCTGACTGCCAGCCTTGCAAAACCACCAGACATTCAGGCTCCTGCTCAAAAAGAATGTCGGTGAGATAGCTGGAGCTGGCGGCCCAGGCCAGCGCAATCTGAATCACACTGGCTTCCAGGCGCAGCACCTCGGCCTCAAGCCCGACCGTCAGTTGCGGTAGCAAACGCGCCTGCCAGGCCGCTCGCTCTGTCGGTGGCACAGCGGCAGCCAGCCGCGCCAGTGAGGTAGCGGCCTCCATCAGGCGGGGCGCGAGCACCTCGCGCTGCGCGCCCAAGCCCGCACGGACCAGCCATTGCTCGGCATTGAGCAGGTCCAGCGCCGGGTCTTCGCGCAGGTCCTCGACCGCGGCGGTAAAGCCGCCCCGATCTGCCCAGACACTGCGGGCCCAGTTTTGGGTGGTCTCAAAGCGCGGCAGATATGACGCACCGCCAGCATGCTGTACCCAGGCCTGCCTGGCCTGCACCATCAACTGCGCAAAGGGCACCAGCACCACACAGCGCAAAGGGTGACAGCCTCGCTCAGACAGCAGACGGCTGAGGTCTTGCGCGAGGACTTGCCATCGCCGGTCGTTGAAATGCATGCGGGGGAACTTAAGGGTCGAGCGAAAAACCGAGCCTGGCCACTGGCCTGGAGAGTGTGAATGAACCTTGTACGGACCTGCGGCCACGCGAGAAGCTCATTTCTGCCACAATTTATCCAGTTTATCCAGAACCCCGCGAAAGGATGCCCATCATGGCCAGCGATTTGATCAAACACGTCACCGACGCCACTTTTGAAGCCGAGGTCCTGCAATCGAGCCAGCCGGTGTTGGTCGATTACTGGGCCGAATGGTGCGGCCCCTGCCGCATGATCGCCCCCATCCTCGACGAAGTGGCCAACGGCTACGAGGGCAAGCTGCAGATCGCCAAGATGAATGTCGATGAGAACCAGGACATCCCGGCCAAGTTCGGCATCCGCGGCATTCCCACTTTGATGCTGTTCAAAGGTGGCCAGCTGGCCGCCACCAAGGTGGGTGCCCTGAGCAAGGCCCAGTTGACCTCCTTCATCGACCAGCAACTGGCCTGAATGCCAGGCTGAAACGAACACAGGCCGCGTGAGCGGCCTTTTTTTTGGCCGGCAGACGCCGCCACACCCCCCAGGATTTGTCTGTCATAATCCCGCCACATAGCGTAGCTGGACGCCAAGCCAGCCGGGGATCTCAGCCTGTTCGGCCTCAGCAAATTGCTGCCCCATCTCCCCCCTTTTTTTGTGCGCATCCCCCTTGGGGATCAACCCTCACGCAGGACCACCCATGCATTTGAAGGAACTCAAGGCACAACATGTGTCTGAAGTGCTCAAGCAGGCCGAAGCCCTTGAGATCGAGAACGTCGGCCGCATGCGCAAGCAGGAGCTGATGTTTGCCATCATCAAAAAGCGCGCCAAAACCGGCGAGACCATCGTGGCCGATGGCGTGCTCGAGGTCTTGCCCGACGGCTTTGGCTTCTTGCGTGACCCGGATTCGAGCTACACCGCCTCGACCGACGACATCTACATCAGCCCCAGCCAGATCCGCCGATTCAACCTGCATACCGGCGACATGATCGAAGGCGAGGTGCGCACGCCCAAGGACGGCGAGCGCTACTTTGCACTCAACAAGCTCGACACCATCAACAACCTGCCGCCGGAGCAGAACAAGCACAAGGTGATGTTCGAGAACCTCACACCCTTGTTCCCGCGCGAGCAGTTCAAGCTCGAGCGCGAGATCAAGGCTGAAGAGAACCTCACCAGCCGCATCATTGACATCATCGCCCCCATCGGCAAAGGCCAGCGCGCGCTGCTGGTGGCCCCGCCCAAGTCGGGCAAGACGGTGATGATGCAAAACATCGCCCACGCCATCACTGCCAACTACCCCGAGGTGGAGATGATGGTGCTGCTGGTCGATGAGCGCCCCGAGGAGGTGACCGAGATGCAGCGCAGCGTGCGCGCCGAAGTCATTTCTTCCACCTTCGACGAGCCCGCCGCCCGCCATGTGCACGTGGCGGAGATGGTGATCGAGCGCGCCAAGCGCCTGGTCGAACTCGGCAAGGACGTTGTCATCCTGCTGGACTCCATCACCCGCCTGGCCCGGGCCTACAACAACGTGCTGCCCTCCTCGGGCAAGGTGCTGACCGGCGGCGTGGACGCCAACGCCCTGCAGCGGCCCAAGCGCTTTTTCGGCGCCGCCCGCAAGATCGAGGAAGGCGGCAGCCTGACCATCATCGGCACCGCCCTGGTCGATACCGGCAGCCGCATGGACGAGGTGATCTTTGAGGAATTCAAGGGCACCGGCAACTGCGAGATCCACCTGGACCGGCGCCTGTATGAAAAGCGCGTGTTCCCGGCCATCAACCTCAACCGCAGCGGCACCCGCAAGGAAGAGCTGCTGCTGGCGCCCGAGATCCTGCAAAAGTCGCGCATCCTGCGCCAGTTCATGTACAACATGGACGAGATCGAGTCCATGGAGCTGATGCTCAAGAACATGAAGGCCACGAAGAACAACCACGAGTTCTTCGACATGATGCGCCGCGGCGGCTGAGCCTGATCAAGGCCCTGTCTGCTTGAGCGGCAAAAAATGAGATAATTGCAGGTTTTGGCGGAAAGTGTCCGGGAATTGGCCCGAATGGCTGCCGCAGCTCACAAGGAAAGACCATGAAAGACGGCATTCACCCCAACTACCGCGAAGTTTGTTTCCTGGACATGTCCAACAACTTCAAGTTCGTCACCCGTTCCTGCGTGAACGCCAAAGAAATGATCAAGATGGACGACGGCCGTGAACTGCCGCTGTTCAAGCTCGACACCTCGAGCGAATCGCACCCCTTCTACACCGGCACCCAAAAGTCGGTGGACAACATGGGCGGCCGCGTCGAGAAATTCCGCAACCGTTTCGGCAAGACTGCTGCCAAATAAGCGCGGTGGCGCGGACCAGAAGCAGCCTGCCCCCAGGCTGCTTTTTTTTCGTCTGGCCGGTACCAGACCCTTTGCTACGCCGCAGCTCAGCTCCGGTACAGCGGGCACAATGAAAACCCTGTCACCCCCATCGCCTTGAATCAGCCCTCCCCCGCCATCGTCGCCAACGCAGCCGTCAAGCGCCTGCCCCGGGCCGCCTTGTGGTTGACCTGCCTGGCTTATGTCCTGGCAGGCTTTCTCGGCCGCTCGCCCTGGAAGACGGCCGACGCCAACGCCTTTGGCGCCATGCAGGAGATGGTGCTGGGCCTGTCCGATTGGCTAGCGCCCCAGACCCCGACAGGCGGCTACGACGGCCTGCTGCCCTTGTGGCTGGGCGCGGGAGCGATCAAGCTTTTGCCCTTTGTGGCGGCCGATCATGCCGCCCGCTTGCCCTTCATGCTCCTGCTCGGTCTGGCCCTGGCCGGCACCTGGTATGCGGTCTACCACCTTGCGCAAAGCCCGCAGGCGCAGCCCGTGGCGTTTGCCTTCGGCGGCGAGGCGCAACCGCGCGACTATGCCCGCGCGCTGGCCGATGCCGGTCTGCTGGCTCTGTTGGCCTGCCTGGGACTGGCCCAGATATCGCACGAAGCCACCTCTGCCGTGGCGCAACTGGGCTTTACCGGTCTGCTGCTCTATGCCCTGGCTGCCGCGCCGCAAGCCCCCCGGGTACGCAGCAGTGTGCTGGCCGGGCTGGCTTTGGCCGGCTTGGCCGTGAGTGGGGCACCGGCGATAGCCCTGCTCTTCGGGCTCGGGGCCAGCCTGATCGACGGCAGTGGCCGCAAAGACGGCGCTTCGAGCTGGCCGCACCGCGGGTGGGCCTGGAGCTTGCTGGCCATGACCGCGCTCAGCGCCTTGCTGGCCCTGGCATTGGACCTGTGGCAGTGGCACATTGATGTACAGCAATGGGAGCAAGCGGCCCGCGACAAGTCCCTCAGCGGCATGCTGCGCCTGTTCGTCTGGTTCATGTGGCCGGCCTGGCCGCTGGCCTTGTGGACGCTGTGGCAGTGGCGGCGCCAGTTGAGCAGCCGCCATGTGGCCCTGCCGCTGTGGTTCATCGCGGTGGTCATGACGTCGACCCTGCTGACCACCGCCTCCGACCGCGGCCTGCTGTTGGCACTGCCGGCCCTGGCCGCGCTCGCGGCCTTTGCCCTGCCCACGCTCAAGCGCAGCGTGGCGGCGCTGATCGACTGGTTCACCCTGCTTTTTTTCAGCGTCTGCGGCATCACCATTTGGGTGATCTGGATTGCCCTGCAAACCGGCATACCGCGCCAGTCAGCGGCCAATGTTGCGCGCCTGGCGCCGGGCTTCGAGCACAGCTTTTCACTGCCAGCGCTGTGCATCGCGCTGCTGGCCAGCCTGGCCTGGGCCTGGCTGGTGCGATGGCGCACCGGCAGGCATCGCAGCGCCTTGTGGAAGTCGCTGGTATTGCCCGCCGGCGGCGCCACCTTGTGCTGGCTGCTGCTGATGAGCTTGTGGCTGCCCCTGCTCGACCATGCCCGCAGTTACCAGCCCATGGTGCGCCAGGTGCTGCAAAAAGTCAGCCCCCAGCACTGCGTAGAAACGTTGGGGCTGTCGGTGGCTCAGCGCGGCGCACTGCGCCACCACGGCGGCCTGGAGCTGCGCGAAGCGCGGCGGCAGGCCCAATGCCCCGCGCTGCTGGTCGACCGACTGGCGCAGGCGCGCGTGGCGCAGGACATCGATGCCAGCGCCTGGACCCTGGTCGGCTCGGCTCGACGGCCGACTGAAAAGGCCGACGACCTGCTGATCTACCGCCGCAGCGCTGCACCAGAGGTCAGCGGCAAAGCCGGTGAGTGAGTGGCGCGTCCTGGGCCGCCATGCGGCCACTGTGCTGGTCGGCCAGCTGGCCATCATGGCTTTTGGAGTGGCCGATACCATCATTGCAGGGCGGCACAGCGTCGAGGCCCTGGCCGCGCTGTCGGTAGGCTCGGCCATTTTCATCAGCGTCTACGTGGCCCTGATCGGCATCGTGCAGGCCCTGCTGCCGATTTGGGCAGAAATGCGCGGCGCGCGCAGCAATCTGGCTTTGGGGGTGTCGGTTCGGCAGAGCCTGTACCTGTGCGCTGCGGTGGGTGTGATAGGCATCGCCGTCTTGCTGCTGCCTGGAGCGCTGCTGGCGTGGGCCCAGGTTCCCGACTCCATGCTTGCTGAAGTTGAAGAGTACCTGGCGGTATTGGCCATTGCCTTCATCCCCACCTTGCTGTTTCGGGTCTACAGCACGCTCAACCAGGCTCTGGGCAAGCCGCTGCTGGTGACCTGGCTGCAGATCGGCGCCCTGGCGGTCAAGATTCCGCTGTCGATCTGGCTGGTGGGCGGTGGTGCCGGCATGCCGGCCCTGGGCGCGGCCGGTTGTGCCTGGGCCACTTTGGTGGTGAGCTACCTGCAACTGGCGCTCGCCTTGCACCTGCTGCGCAGCCAGGATATCTACCGCCCCTACAGGCTTTGGGCGCCCTTGGAGCGGCCGGACTGGGCGCAGCTGCGGCAGTTTCTGCGGCTGGGGCTGCCCGGCGGGCTGTCCTACTTGGTCGAGGTGACCTCCTTTACCCTGATGGCGGTGTTCATCGCCCGCCTGGGTGCGGTGGCCGCCGGCAGCCATCAGATTGCCTCGAGCATGACCGCAGTGCTCTATATGGTGCCGCTGTCGCTGGCCCTGGCCACCAGCGCAAGGGTGTCCTACTGGATAGGCCGCGGCGATCCCATGCAGGCGCGTCGACTGGTTTTCATGGGTCTGGGGCTGGGCCTGGCCTGCGTGCTGTGCACCACCAGCCTGGTGGCCTGGCTGCACCAGGAAATCGCCAGCCTGTATTCACCCAATCCCGAGGTGGTGCGCCAAGCAGCCGTCTTGCTGCTGTGGGTCACGCTCTACCATCTGGCCGACGCCACGCAGGCCATGTGCATCTTTCTGCTGCGCTGCTACCGGGTCACCTTGCGGCCGCTGCTGATCTATGGCGTCATGCTGTGGGGAGTGGGCCTGAGCGGGGGCTACTGGCTGGCCTATGTGGGCGGGCAGATCGGCCCCTGGCAGGTCTCGGCCCAGGACTCGCCCCTGAGCTTCTGGATTGCAGCTACCGCCGCGCTGGCGGTGGTGGCGCTGTGCTTTGTCTGGCTTCTTCACCGCGCCGTCGAGCGCAGCCGGCACGGCAATCCCGCGCCCTGAATCAGGATGCCGTCAGGGCCGGCGCTTCGACCGACGGGTTCGAAGCCGGCGAAACGTTCAACGGCCTGACCCGGGCCGCGGGCAGCACAACGGTAAAACGCGATCCCTGGCCAACGACGCTGTCGATTTTTAAGCTGGCGCCGTGCCGCTGCAATACATGCTTGACGATGGCCAGACCCAAACCGGTGCCGCCGCTTTCGCGCGAACGGCTGCGGTCGACCCGGTAAAAGCGCTCGGTCAGGCGCGGCAAATGCTCGGCGGCGATCCCTGGGCCACTGTCTTGAACCGCAAATTCACCACCGCCATCAGGCAGTAGCCGCCAGGTCACCCGGATCTGACCGGATGCAGGCGTGTAGCGCACCGCATTGCTGACCAAGTTGGAAAAAGCACTTTGCAACTCGGAGGCGACGCCAATAAGGTCGGCCGCGCCCTGCAAGTCAAACTCAAACCGGTGCTGGGCACGTCCCATGTAGGAGGACAGGGCCGACGCGTCGAGCTCGCACTGGCTCATCAGCGCCTGCACGGGGAAAGACTCGCTCAGCCCAGGCAGGGGACTGCCCTCCAAGCGCGACAGGGTGAGCAGATCGCTGACCAGGGTTTGCATGCGCTGCGATTGTGTGGCCATCAGGTCCAGGTAGCGGCGCACCTCTTGAGGCGATAGATCCAGGGTCTGCAGGGTCTCGACAAAGCCGGCCAACACCGTCAGGGGCGTGCGCATCTCATGAGAAACGTTGGCCACAAAATCGCGCCGCATCGCCTCGGCCTGCTCGATCAGGGTGACATCGCGCGACAACAGCAAGCGTCGGCCTTGACCATAGGGATGCAATTGCAAGGACAGCCTGACCGGCCTGCTGGGCGTGCTGGCGCGTCCGGCCACCAGCACATCGGCGTTGAAATCGCCGGCAGCCGCATAGGCGCTGAAACCGGGGTCGCGGATGAGATTGGCCACGTACTGCCGCAGATCACGCGTCACGTCGAGCCCCAGATGCTGCGCTGCCGTCTGGTTACACCATTCAATGCGGCCGTCAGGATCGAGCAAGACCACGCCATTGGGCGAAGCCTGTATCGCCGCCAGCATGTCTTGTAAGCGTTGCTGGCTTTCCTGGCGGGCGCGGCTCTGGGCCTTGACCAAACGCAGGGTGCGATCGACCACCTCGTCCAACCAGCCTCCCTGCGGCGGCTGGAGGGCGCTCAAGTCTGCATCTGAAAACTTGGGCCCACCGATCTGCAATTGGCGCAGCCAGCCCAGCAAGCGCCGCCGCTGCCAGGCATCATGCAAGCCGACGGCCAGCGCCGCTGAAAAAACGCCAACCAGCGCGCCCGGCCAGGCTGCCGCGACAGCACCAAGCAACCCGCCGGCGGTCATGGACAAAACCAGGACCGGCAGGCGTGCCGTCACACCTTGGGCTCCTGCAGGGCACTGCTGCTCAAACGATAGCCTGCGCCACGAACGGTCTCGACCATGGCGCCAGCCTCACCCAGGGTCTCGCGCAGGCGCTTGATATGAACATCAACCGTTCTCTCCTCGATGAAGACATGGTCTCCCCAGATCTTGTCCAGCAGCATGGCCCGGCTATGTACCCGCTCGGCATTTTTCATCAGGTAGTGCAGGAGCTTGAATTCAGTCGGGCCGGCTTTGAGCTCCTTGCCGCGGAAAGTGACGCGGTAGGTCGACGCATCGAGTGCCAGCTCACCGACCTGTACCGAATCCCCCATCACCTCCGGTGCCCGCCGGCGCAGCACTGCGCGGATGCGCGCGAGCATCTCCTGGGTGGAAAACGGTTTGGTAATGTAGTCGTCAGCGCCGGCGTCGAGCCCCTGCACCTTATCACCCTCTTCGCTGCGGGCGGTGATCATGATGATGGGAATGCCCTTGGTGCGGCCCTGCTGACGCCACTGCCGCGCCAACGCGGTACCGCTCTCGCCAGGCAGCATCCAGTCTAGCAAGATGAGGTCGGGCAAAACCGCCTCCACCTCTCGCCGGGCCGCCGCACCGTCAAACACCACCGTGGGCGCAAAGCCGTTGTGCCTGAGATTGACCGCAATCAACTCGGCGATGGAAGACTCGTCTTCCACCACCAGCACGCGAGGCAGCTTTCTCATCGGACGACTGACTCCACCTTGTCCATGGAGCGGTGCCGCACGTCTTCGCCCTTGACGATAAAGATGATCTGCTCGGCAATATTCTTCGCATGATCGCCGACCCGCTCGACCGCCTTGGCCAGGAAGAGCAGATCCAGACTGGGAGAGATCGTGCGAGGGTCGCCCATCATGTAGGTGATGAGCTTGCGCAGGAATCCGTTGTACTCGTCATCGAGCGCGTTGTCCTCTTTCATGATGTCCAGCGCCACAGCGGTGTCGAGCCGGGCAAACGCATCCAAGGATTTGCGCAGTTGAGCCGCTGCCAACTCAGAGGCCACCCGCAACTCATAGCTGGGCAGACTGCGCGGCGAGCCGCTCTCAATGATGGACAGCACCATGCGCGCCATCTTGGCAACCTCGTCGCCGGCACGCTCCAGGTCGCGTGTGGTGCTGGAAATGGCCATCAAGAAGCGTAGGTCACGCGCGGTGGGCTGGCGCCGGCCTATGGTGGTGATGATCTCGTGGTCGATGTCGACCTCCATCCGGTTCAATCGAGCCTCGTTGTCGATCACCTGCCGGGCGGACTCCGGGCTCAGATGAATCAGGGCGTAAACCGCCTGGTGCAACTGCGACTCGACCAGCCCACCCATTTCCAGCACATGGGTGGAGATGGAATTGAGCTCTGCATCAAACTGACTGGAAATATGTTTGTCACCCATGGTGGCCTCCTGAATCAATATCGGCGATCAGCCAAAACGGCCAGTGATGTAGTCTTCTGTCTCGGTGCGCTGCGGCTTGAAGAAAATTTGCTGTGTTTGACCAAATTCAACCAATTCACCCAGGTACATATAAGCGGTGTAATCGCTGCAACGCGCCGCCTGCTGCATATTGTGGGTCACGATCGCGATGGTGTAGTCCTTCTTGAGCTCATGCACCAACTCCTCGACCTTGCCGGTGGAAATCGGGTCGAGCGCCGAAGTGGGCTCATCGAGCAGCAGAACAGAAGGCTTGACCGCCACGCTGCGGGCGATGCACAGGCGCTGCTGCTGACCACCCGACAGGCTCATACCGTTTTGCCCCAGCTTGTCCTTGACCTCGTTCCAAAGCGCAGCCTTGCTCAAGGCCCATTCCACCCGGTCGTCCATATCGCTCTTGTTCAGGTTCTCATAGAGCTTGACGCCGAAGGCAATGTTGTCATAGATGGTCATGGGAAAGGGCGTGGGCTTTTGGAACACCATGCCTATGCGCGCGCGCAGCAGGTTCAGGTCCTGCTTAAGGTCTAGGATATTTTGGCCGTAAAAAAGAATCTCACCCTCAGCGCGCTGACCCGGGTAAAGGCTGTACATCCTGTTGAGCGTGCGCAGCAAGGTGGACTTGCCGCAGCCTGAGGGGCCGATAAAGGCGGTCACCTTGTGCTCGGCCACGTCCATGCTGACGTTCTTCAAGCCCTGAAATTTGCCATAAAAAAAGTTGAGGTTTCGTACTTCAAGGGCATTTCGGGTGTTGGCAGCCTCAGCAGCAGCAAGGGCGACGGCGGTTTCATTCATGAAGGACTCCAAAATCTCTGAAGGGGCTCAGCCGGTGGTCTTGTCGCGGAAGAAGACCCGCGCCAGGATATTGAGCAAGAGTACGGTCACGGTGATGACCAGTGCGCCTGCCCAGGCCAAACGGATCCAGTTCTCGTAGGGACTCATGGCAAACTGGAAAATCACCACCGGCAAATTGGCCATGGGCCTGCTCATGTCGGTGCTGAAAAACTGGTTGTTCAGGGCGGTGAACAATAGCGGCGCGGTCTCACCGGAGATGCGGGCCACCGCCAACAGCAAACCGGTGATTACCCCACTGCGCGCGGCACGCAAGGTCACCATGGTGGTGACCTTCCAGCGCGGCGCCCCCAGAGCAAAAGCGGCCTCACGCAAGCTGCCGGGCACCAGGCGCATCATGTTCTCGGTGGTGCGCATGACCACAGGGATGGCAATCAGTGACAGGGCCATTGAGCCCGCATAGCCTGAAAAATTACCGATGGTCGCCACCGCAATCGCATACACAAACAGGCCCAGAACGATGGATGGCGCCGAGAGCATGATGTCGGTGATGAAGCGGGTGAACTCAGCGGTTTTGCTGGAATCACCGTATTCGGTCAGATAGATGCCGGCCAAAATGCCGACGGGCGTAGACACCAGCACCGCCAAACCGACGATCATCAGGCTGCCCACCATGGCGTTGCGCAGGCCGCCGCCTTCGGAGCCGGGAGCGGGCGTGTCGTTGACAAAAATCGACCAGTCCAGCGCCGCCAGGCCATTGCCGAACAAAACGATCAAGATCCACAGCAGGGCGGCCAGGCCCAGAACCATAGCCAACAT
>Ga0078894_10002307_pt1 | contig 14447 bp, 14 predicted proteins | sample LauGreSu1BDMLBSD_2_FD_67506 | JGI IMG/M metagenome (GOLD analysis project Ga0078894, IMG submission 67506) | Freshwater lake microbial communities from Lake Michigan, USA - Su13.BD.MLB.SD (version 4) (version 4) | ecosystem: Environmental > Aquatic > Freshwater > Lake | place: Lake Michigan...
GTCTAATGTCTTGTTTAATAATCATGTTGGTGTATCTTGTGTGTACTGATCCCAATGAGTATACTTGTCTTTACTCATCAAGCTCTGTAGGTGATGTGTCCACACGCCCGGATTTGTAGCACCCCAAGTTCGGTCATCCAGTTTAAGTGTGGCATTATAGTTGAGTTGATTAATGTAAGGTAACTTAACACTAATCATAGGGACAAAGCGAGGATATTCGTTATAAGCAGATTCCAATACACCTTCAATGTGTTCAACACCAAAGTCCAATGAAACCCAATAGTTTGCTTTAAGGCAACCAATAATAACTTCGTCCCACGCCTTATATTCTTCTTGCGAGATAGATTTAGGATTAAAACTTTGACTAGTGCCAAAGTAAATGTGTTTAATGCGTTTAGACTCATCCAATAGTGCTTGGGTGTCGTCTGCCTTACGCAAAATTTCTTCAAGTGGAGGAGTGCCCACTACAAATAGTGTAAACATACCATAACAAATAGTATGCTCGACTTCGTAACCTGTAAAGTAAACGACGTCTTGTCGTTCTTCAGTGTTTAGTCCCATGTAATATAGCCTCTGCTGTAACCGCTTGGACGATCCTTACCATCCGCAAACGCTTGTTGCCACTCTATGTTACGATTATAACCTCTAGTCCAAAAAGAATCAACCTCTAGATAGCCGTTTTCAATCATCCAAACAGCATCTTTCATACATTGATGAAAATTTCTATTTCGTGGACTTGGTTTAACAGTAGTAACAGCCTTCCAAAGTTGTTGTTGCGCTTCTTCTCTACTTACTGCTTTACCAACAGCATCGACTATTAGCGCATTGTTATTTAGGTTAATTTCTGTACCTAACTCATATTTTCCAGATAAGTCAATTACTACATCATAACTTTCTGTAGTGCCAAGTAGCAGTATATCTCCCCAAAGGTCGATATTACTAGATCCTAGTACATCTACGTTTTCACAATGTTTGAATTTAATTAGTGTGTGATAGGCTACCCACGCCAAGAAACCACTGCCAATAATTAATATTTTATCTTGTCTAGAACAATCGGCAACATCCACAGCATTAATGCCACAGGCAACTGGTTCTAAAATATAACGTGGATGAGCTTCTGGAACTTGTACGTATTCGTCTATACGTACATTGTAAAAGTCTGCGTATGCCGGCTCACCTCGTGTAGCAACATAATCACCAAAGTTTACATTGGTAATGTTTGCACCAATACCAATTACTTGACCTAATCCTTCGTGTCCTTGCATATGAAGCGGTAACGGCCCAAAGTTGCCATTCATCATATCTATATCACTACGACATACACCGGTCATAACAGCACGAACACAAATTTCATTTTCAGTTAACGGCGGCAGATCATATTCTACTTCTTCAAAACAGCCTTGGCCGGTTGTTTGTAAACAGCGTGTCATAGATTTTCGATCCTTTCGTGTATCCATAAATCTTGATTATATTGATTAAGCCAGAAAGTTTGATTATCTACATTAGCAATAGCATCGGCTATCATATTCTGATAAGCATATTCTGGACAAAGGCCCAACTCAACAGTAACTACACTGTCATCCTCCATGACAAATTCAATATTTCTCTTATCCAATTCTAGATCTCTCCAGTCCGCGGTTAATTGCCATTTGTCTGTAAAATTAATTTGACAAAAATCGTCTACATCATAAATGCCATTAACATTAACAGTTCCGTAATCTGTGCCAGTCAGTTGGCCCAGTGTCCATCTTTTAAATGCAGTTTGTTGAACTAAATTGGCTCTAGTCCATTCGGGTGCTAGTGTTATAAACCAACTCAACAAGTGCGGCATCAAATCTCTGCTAACACCACCAAACGCTAATTCTTTATTAGTAAACCAACTACCAGGATTTGGTATACGATCTTTGTTGATCCAATTAAGATTAACTTTTTTAGATTTGTTTGCTAATTCTCTTAGCTCAACAATATTATCTCTCCACATGTTGTTTTTAACCATCATAAACCGTGTAAACGGTCTAGTCTTAATCATGTTAGTCCATTCATTACTTGTTTTAAATCCTGGCTTTTCAATAAACACTATTTTAGTATATGGTGCTACTTGTTCGGCAATTTCTTTATGTGTAAAGTTTGGTGTGCAAATATGCGCAGTATCGAAAATACTATATTCTCTTATAGCATCTTTGACATCAGTAAATTCAGCACCTTTAGCGGGATCTTTATCTACAGTAACAATTGAGCGTCCAAGATTTATTAGAACATCCTTGTACAAATTTCCAATACCCATGCCAATAATAATACTACGCTTGCTCATTTTTCTTTTCCTCGTAGGATTTGAATAAACGGGTTACAGCTTCCATTTGTTCTTGGAATACATCCGGTGCGCTGTCTGCCGCACGTTTCATATCCCAGTCGCTGGGATAGTGACGTAGACAACTTCTAGCTCGGTCTTTAATTGCTTTTGGAACTCGGGGAGTAGTTAGAATATCTAGTAGAAACCTTTGAGTCTGAACTACTGCTCGATATCTTTCGTCAGGTAACGTCATGATGTAATTGTGCTTCCAAGTCATCTAATTTATTAGTATCAAAATCGGGTTCGTCTTCTAATTGTACATTATCCTCTTCTACTTCTTCGAAGAATTTGGAGTACATAGTTGATGCATTGACTGTTTTCTTTCCAGTTGCGCCACGTGTACCAGGAATAGCTTGCCAAAATTTATCAAAACCGTCAATAATAGCAATAGCAGTAGCTCTGTCGTCAGTACTAAAAATAGCATCGACTACATCTTTAAAGTAAACACGTTGAAACTTTTCATCTACTAGCATAGCAGGACATAAACCTGCATCGTATTGTCTGTTGGCTTCTTGTACGCTGTTCAAATGTAACCAAACATTATGACCCATCATAATTGCATAGGTAAAACTATCCCAACTTGTCTTACCAACTTTACCAATTTTGTTCACATCGTTAGGACCGTAGATGCAAATGTCCTTAACTTCCACTCCGTCCATTAATGGGCTGGTGGTAAACGATTTAAAATGACCATCTTGTACAACTACATCTTGGAATAGTCTAGTGTCTTTACTGTATTTCTTATTGTCTAAACTTGGCAACATACGATAGAGCCATTTTTCTCTATCTGTAATTTCTGTCTGAACATAAATTTGTCCATTAGCAGTAGCAAGGAACGGACTAGCACAATCAAAACTAATTGTAAATTTAGGATTATGATATTTACGAATAGCACGTTGAATATCTGTGAGTAACAATGCCCATTCTAATTTACTTGTTCCAAGAAAGTGCATCCAGTCTTGATGGCCTTCTTCTAACAATCCGTCAAACTTTAGTGCAACAAGTCTACGCAGTACTAAGTCTACGTCACACATATTTTGTCCACCCATGGCCCAACCATTAAATGGCTTGTCGTATTTCTTTGGGTCGCAAAAGTCTTTCATTTGCTGATACCAATCATCTGCTTGTGCGTGATTTTCGCCTTGTAGTACATTCAAGAATTTACAAGCACCTGTGCGATGCTTAATGAAATATTCGTTGTTGTATTTTGTAGCGGCAACAGCTTGATCGTAATCTCCAACACCACTGTTCTTAGCACCTACTGGACTACGACCAACCCATGCTGGAATATCAAGCACCATGCCATAATCCATGAGCGCATCCATCCATGCTAATACTTGTTCACGCTTTTTCTGTGCCGCATCTAATTGCGCTTGATAAAGTTTAACATGATCAATTTTAGTATATTTTGGATTACCATTTTTGTCTGTTTTAGGATGTCCAGTTGGATGTAATTGCGGCACTAATTCTACACCCTTGGCAACTGCTTCGGCCATGCGTTGTGCAACAACTGGACCAGATGGATCATTCCATTCACCAGCCCATACTCCTTTACCAATCTGGAATCCTCCAGAGTCTCCTAATACCCAACTAGTGCTTCGGTCTCTGTTACGAAACATGTCTTCGCTAGGATCTGGCTTTGTCAAATCTAAGTTGGCATGTCCTGCAGAATACAAGCAATGATCAAAGTAAAATGCCGCATTAGGATTCAGATAGTTCATTGCTTCAATACCCATAGGACCAAAGCTCTTAGGAATACGTGCAGGATCCACGTAATTACTGTAGCGTTGTTTACCTATGTATGTGCTATAAAATCCTGACGTTGCCGGCAGGAAATATGCATAATCTTTCTGTGCGGCTGTTAAATTTTTATTCATTACTTAGACTGTGCTGGAAGAATATAATCATATACTGCAACACCGCTATCAATATTAATGTTTAATAATCCGCCATCTGCAATACGCATGGTAGCAGTACCACTTAATCCAAGAATACTTTGTACTTGATTAACGGGCCACGACCATGTTTGTTTCAATTTACCTTTGACATTTGCTTGGAAAATAAAACTACCAGCGTGTGTACTTGAATCACCAAAGCTAAACACTAAATGTCCGTCTTCTGTTTTAACTTGAAAAACAGTTTCTTCGCTGTGTGCGTTTGATTGAAATTTCAATTTCTGTATACTTGCAACAGCAGGCTGGAATTCAATATCCCATTGTGCGCCTTTAAATTTAGCCGATTTCAATTTGTCGTTGATAATGTCGCTATTCATGAAACGATAATCGTTTTCAAAGTCAGCAGTTGCATTGATAAAATGCAAACCTGTTGGAACTTCTTCGCCGTTACGTTGTTGTTTAACTACTTTAATAGTTGCACCTTCTTTGTATTCCGGACACTTAAGGTGAATATCTAACTTGTTCAAATTAGGCATACCAAATGTACCTTCAAAGTCACTAACTGGGTTATGTGCTTTGGCATTTAAAATAACACTACGATCTTCTGCCATAGATTCGATTGTAGTTTCTTTGTCTGTTGCACTTACCTTGACCAAAGGTAAAAAGCCCAAACTGTGTGTATGTGCTACTAGGTCTTGTAAAAAGTCTTTCATGAGATTCTCCATATGTTATGATTATACTTAGGTTTTTTGATTATGTCAAGCATTTTTTCTCACCGTTTCATTGTATTCCTTCGAAGCTTCTAGAATACTAAAAGGTGCGTTAATAGTTTTGGCATATTTTATAAATGCTTGAGTGTCTTTTGGAAAACACGCACCACCAAAACCACGTTCTCCATCAAGCCCGGGTACTAAGGTATGACTGGAACCAATTCTTTGATCATGTGTAATCATTTGTCGCACTATTGAATAGTCTGCACCATTTGCTTCACAAATATCAAACAGTTGATTAAAAAAAGATACTTTTGCCGCTAGGAAAGAGTTCACGCTGTACTTGGTCATAGACGCTTCTATTTTACTACATTGAAAAAATAGTTTACAATTAGGTAACACTAAACTAAAAGTTTCCTGCCAAAAGCCCTCAGGATCCTCACCGCCAATAATCATAAATTTTTGTTCAGCAAAATCTTTGGTAGAAGTTGCCGCACGTAAGAATTCTGGACTATACACAATTGAATGATCTTTGTATATGTTATCAAATGCTTCCAGAGCACTAGGTGTTACTGTACTTTTGATCATTACCGGCATAAAAATAGGCACTGAATCTAAAATATCAGAAATGTTTCTAACATCACATATTCCATCTTCTGTAGTAGGAGTATCAACGCAAATGATTAATCCATCTGCATCGTAATGATCTTTTATTTCTTCAGTAGTATATTTTGGATCAACAATTACAATGTCGTGTTTAGTTTGCAATGTTTGTCCAACTGCCTTTCCAACAAATCCGTATCCTGCTATAATTATTTTCATATTAGAACTCGAAAAAACTGTTAAAGGTATTCTTTTCTTCTGTGCTGTTAATATCCCAGTTAAGAACACCGATTAGATTAGATAACTTATTATCAATAATAGTCTGCTCCATCTCTGCATGGTCAAATGCTAAATCCTTAAACCATTGCGGAAGACGCAACTCATCTACTGGATATGCAACGCTGGTAAATCCTAAAGCATTAGGTTTTAATTTGCAAACAATAACTTTAGCACCGTCAGTGATACCCATACTGTATTTGTCTCCGTACATACGTTTTAATGTATTCCAATTAATACTTGCACGAACGTGTCCAGGCATGTTAGTCTTACCTGCTTTAGCTTCTTTAGCTTGATAGTCTGTAATGTTGTTGGCACGTTTGGGAGAACCTTTTTCCCAACCTGGACGGGCTTTAAAGCGAATACGGAATTCACTAATATGATCCAGTACCTGTTGTTCAGTGGCACCTGTTAATACCAATTCAAGAACATCACTTAAAAAGTTTTGAATAAATTCTGGAGTATCGCTTCGCTTGAGATCCAACCCCATGGCCTTGATCTTACCTGGCTTGCCATCAACATCACTACGCTTGCCTTCTTTATCATAATAAAGAACTGCATAACGTTTTTTAGTAATGAACAAACTTTTACTACCAACAATCTCACGACCTGCTTTGATAACTTCTCCACGCGACTTTGGCACGTGAAATGCATCTAACATAAACTGCGGGAATGTACTGTTAACTTCTTCACCGATTTGATCATACAATTGAACAACACTTTCTTTAGTCCATGGAACATGTCCTGCGTTGATTTCTTTTTCCAGTGTTTTATATGCTGAGAAATAACACGAGTCTGTGTCTCCATAGATAATGGCTTTGCCTGTGTGATTGTACTCTCCTGCAATAATCTCGTTAACTTTACTGGCCATGTGTTTGGCAATTGCTCGACCAGTTAATGTAGTTGATTGTCCAATGCGTTTGTCAAAGAATCTACAACCATTGTTAAGAATAGCACCGTACAAACTATTCAAGTTAATCTTCTTAACTAACTGTCGTTTGTCCCAGTATTCTTCTTCAACTTTATTGCCAGCTTTAACAGCTTCTTTAAGTTTGGCCTGCATTTCTTTACGTTCCGCATACCAGCGTTTTAACAAGCCAGGAATAATCCCTTCTTTTTCATACGTGAAGATTGTGCCATTAGCACTAAGGATCCAAGGTTGGTTGCTTTCGTAAATTAATCTATATACTTCTGCGGCACTAACTACGTCAACATCTCCGTTTTCCCAATCAATAGTAATGTCTGTTCCAATCTCTTGATTCATTACGGCAGTATATTCTAATGATCCAAACACACCTTCCCACGCCGCCGCAAAACTTTTACCTTTTGCCACCATATTGTCAATGTATTCTTGTGTAATAGTTTGACGCAACTGACCAACAATAGTTTCCGGACCCATGTTAAGCGCACGAATAGCTGATGGATAAAGACTGTTAATGTCTAATGAACCGATCCAGTCGTGAATACCTTCTTTGGGATAGGCAACATACGCACCAGCCGCACCTTCGTTGCCCTCCCTATCGTCCATTTTAGTTCTGTTGGGAACCTGAAAACCTCTACGATGTGCTTCGTTAATAATGGCCTGCTCGGTAACTGCAACAGCTCCCATTGTGGTCTGTAACAATACTGTACATTCATGTGCCAGGGTGTTGGCAAGATCCATGAACTTTAATTTCTTATCTAATTTTTCAAGAAGCATACAGTCGTTGATGTTGTATTCAACAAATGTTCTAAAATCATTGTTGTACAACTGATCCAGTGTGCCTTCGTATTGTGTTTTACGTTCGCCTAATTCATATTCGGCAATAGCGTCCAGTCGATAGGTGTGGCGTTCTTCATATGTGTATTTGCGATACAGTTCAAGACTATCTAAGTGTACACGACCAATAAAGTCATATGTAACAGCCTGTCTGCCATACTTTTCATATTCACGTTTCTTGGGGAATTGATCAAATAAACAGAAACGTCTGGTATCTTCTTTGCTCAATGCCTTGGTTACACGATTAACTGTGTACGGGATATCAAATCCTTCGCTGTTCCAACCACTCAACACGTCAGCATCTTTGATGAGATCTAGAAACACATCCAGCATCTCGGCTTCTGTTTCATACAACATTACATTGTCAAAGTCTTTGACCATTTCTTTGGCATCTTCCATCTTGAGTTTCTTAGGTGGAACAGCCAAACATATCATTGTTTCCATCCATTGCAGGTAAACAGCAATCGCAGTAATTGGCATGAATGCATCGTCTGGACTTGCATAGCCACGTTCTGGATCAAAGTCTACCTCAATGTCGAAGAACGCTACATTTAGTTTTGGAGGTTCTGCGTTTAGATAGTTTTCGCTTAGACAAACAAAGATGGGATTAATGTCTGCTTCAAACAGTTTTTTGCTACTGTTAATAGCTTGTTCTTTTCTTAGCTCTTTGGTATTTTTGCAAATGATACGTGTGAGCGGGTCACCGTAAATGCTTTGGAATTTGCCCTTAGGGTCTTTAAAGTAAAACGTGTGCTTGACAGGAATGTCACGGAACTCACGTTCTTGTTTTTTATTACGTTCGACCACTTTGATAACGTCATTCTCGCGGTCAAACCATGCGTCTACATAGCTCATTTATTCTCCATATGTCATTTTCGGCTGACAAATACCTAATGTGCGGATTATGGCCCGCTTGCCCTTATATGTACTACTTATTAGATACGTTTTGTAATATCTAAAATTGCTTCAATTTCTTCCCAGTCTGCATTATGTGCCTGCCAATCGCCCTTATGTGCAATCTTAATAGCTTTGTTAATGACGCTGGGTTTTACTTGTAATTCTTCTGCTACTGCCTGTACTGTTTCTTTTAAGCCTACTTGCAAGTCTTCAATTTCACGTAATACTGTTGATCCTTCGGTAATCAATCTTTCTAGTTTTGCCTTTTCTTCTGCGCCGTATGAACGTCCTGACATGTAAGTCTCCTAATGTATATGCCTATTATATACTAGTTATCTCGTTAATGCAACCTCAAAGATATTTTTGAGGTGAAAATGGCGGAATAAATCCGCCATTATTAATATTTGATGCTTTTAATTCTTTCTAATACTGCGTCGTCTTGAGCTTTAATTGATTCATCCATTCCTGCGATTCCTTTCACCACGCCTTTGCCGAATCGCCATGCTTTATCTGCGACATTGCCAATTAATTCTCCAGTTCCAACAACAACATCTTTGGCTGCTTTTCCCGTTTTTTTACCTGCTTCGTCCGCAGTTAACTCTGGCTCCGGCTCTGTTACTTTTGCGGCCTGACTACTAACAGGTTCGCCGTTAATGCTAGTAACTGTTTTATCTGGATATTTTTCTTTGGCTTTTTTAACTAATAGTTCAGTGGTATATCTATCATCAGCGTTCCACACTACTTTGGAGTTATCAGTAAATACAAGAGTAAATTTTTTTGTTGCCATATTAGTTCCTCGATTAAGGTTTAGTAGATCGGTCAGCTGTTCTTATATGTTTCAATAATTCTGCATTAGTCATCTTGGCATACTTGTCCACTTGACCAGCATCATACGGAATATTATCCACTGTTCCACGTTTGACAAAAGTGCCTTCCTCATCAACTCCATCTGGGCCATACCATCTTCTATAATTGTTACCAATGTTTTTCCATCCACCTTTTTCTGTTGATGTAACACTTGCGGCTTGATTTGCTTGACCTAATTTTGCTCTAACCGCCGCAAGTCTTTTTTGTATTGCAGGGTCTTTGGATTTTGCCAACTCTGCAATAAGTGCGTCAATTTGAGATTTTAGCTTTGCTAATTCTTTGTCTTGTTCTGGTGTAGGTTTATTAGCAACGCTAGGTTCTTCTTTGTCTGTTACTTTTCCTGCTTGATTTACTTCAGCGTTCTTTTCAGCATCAGTTTTGCCAGCATCAGTTTTGCCAGCATCAGTTTTTCCAGCATCAGTTTTGCCAGCATCTGTTTTGCCAGCATCAGTTTTTCCAGCATCAGTTTTTCCAGCATCAGTTTCGCCATCCGTGGCAGCATCTGTTTCGCCGTCTAAAACTTCTTCTTCTGGCTCAGGTAATCCGGTATCTCGCATAGCAAGGTATGCGCCACCTGCCGCCAACAATACTGGAATACTGATTAATCCGCCAACTTTGGCTTTTCTGCCTATTCTTCTCCAAAATCCAACTTCCTTTGCTGTGCCTTCTAAACCTGCCCACTCGCCTTTGTAACGGTCTGCTAATGTACGCTCTAATTGTTCGGTAGGAGTTTCGTTAGGTTTTCTAGTTAATAGATTTTCATCTTTGATTTTCACTGTGCCATCATCGAGGGCTTGTCTAGCAGTGTCCTTTGCTTGTTCAATTTCTTTCTTGACAAGTACTTCTTCGCCAGTTTTAGGAGCAGAAGGTTCTTCCTTTGGTGGTGTTTCTGCCTTAGGAGGTTTTGCCTTGTTGGGAAATGGTATTATTTCTGCTGTAGGATTTTCTGGCTTTGGATTGCTCGCTTTTTTCTTTGCTAGTGCATCAGCATATGCTTTTTGTTGAAGAGCAGTGCCTTCCTTTGATGCAATCTTTTTCTCTAATTCATCAATACTTAATTTTTCAGCTTTTGTAGTTGCTTCGGCAGCTGGGTCAAAAGTTGGGCCAGCTGGTTCTGAGCCAGCACCTTTGCTGATGCGTCTTACTGTTCTGCCTTCTTTGGCAGCGGTCTCAACTTCAGTTTTAATAATATCAGCTGTTTTATTTCTAGGGGTTTTAGGCGCAACAGGCCCTTTGCCAATGTCAACTGATTTAATAGTATAAATTTCAGTCTCAGGGATGAGTTCCCAAACTTCTTTGACCTCTTTTTCAACAAATTCATTGGGTTGAACCTTGCCCTTGACCTTTTTTGGGGTTTTTATTACTGTGGCAATTTCAACACGTGGTCCTAGTTCTTTTACCAGTTCTTTGCCGCTTTTACCAATTAGTCTTTTTGCAAATTGTTCACCTGCATCGCCAAGAGTGCCTTCGACTATATTCTTATTTTCGATAGTGGCAAGAATACGTCTAAGTTCTGCCATGTGTGTAGTTAAATTATTCATTGTAGGCCTTCCTCTAACCCTATTTTTTTCCTTGCCCAATCTATGCCAGGTTGTATAGTATCTAAGGCGCTGTCAACACCTCTACCTATGGCTTTATATGCTTCTGGCCATAATTCTTTTAATATTAAAGCCGCACCATTAAACCCTGCAGAAGCTAACGCTGAAATCATCAAAGCCGCTCTTGACAAGTTGCCTACTAAGCCTTTGTAAAATCCTTCTGCATGTGTTTTTACAATTTGACCTACAGCCTTGGTAGCCTGCAATGGTTTTAATTTTACCAATTCCCAAAATGGTTTACCGTAAAGCATCACAGCTTTAACAATGGCCCAACCTATTCGAATTAACAATCTAACAAGTATTGCACCAGCACCAGCGTACCCAACTGCTGCCGATGCTCCGGCAGTGAACGGCGCCATGATTGTTCCAACAAGAACAAATCCAGCCGCAATACCTAAATCTATTCCAAGATCTTTAAAGCTGTACACTCCGGGGATAATTTCGTCTTCCCAAGATAATGAATCTTCGGTCCAGTTATTCCAATACTTGTTGTGAACCATTGTGTCCCAAACTCCTTGCGGATCTTTACTGACTGGTTTTTTATTTTTTCCGGAAATTGTTCGACCCAATGCATCTATTGCTTTGGCACCTGAGCCACCAGTAAAGACATTTTTTTCCCGCCATGTACGATTATCGACTCTGCCAGAGTTAACATCATCTGGATCTCCATACTTGCTTTGTAAGTATGCATCTGGATCAAAGTCATCATCGTCTTTTTTGGATTTTGCATCTTTGGGTTTGTCGTACCTAGATGACAAACTTAAATCAGCTTCTTGTTCTAGCAATGAATAAGGATGATTTTTTCTATAGCCAAAACTTTCAATCAGCTCTGCGATTGAAGTTTTTTTTTGATAGCCAAAACTTTCAACCAATGATTGTGCTATAGCATTTTCGTTCATAGCATTTAATTTTGCTTTACCTTCTGGATCTAATCTGTAGTCTAACTTTCCTGTTTGATTTACTTCGGCTTTCTTTTTAGGCTCTTTAACACCCGTTCTAATATCTTCTTTAAGTTTAAGGTATTGATCAACTAATCCTTCTAGTTGAGTCATTTTTTCTTCTTCGTCTGCCGATGAAACTTTAGCGGCCTGTGCCGCATCAACTGGCGCTGTTGTATTAGTTGCCACTGCATCTGCTGATTGTTGTTTAACAGCATCAAATTCTTTCTGAGCACCACCACTTGTTAGCCAGTTGGTCAATCCTGCTGGTCCTTTGGCATTTTGTGGAATTAGTCCTTTAGCAGCCAGGGGTTTCCAATCATCTGGTGTTGGCGGAGCTCGTCGCGGAGATTGTCCAGGAGTTGAACTCCAGGTGTTATTGCCGTAAGCAATGACAAAATCGCCTTCGCTGTTAAACAAGCCTTCAAAATTATTTTGTTGTGCTAGTGTGGCCACGGCAATGTTACCAGCAGTGCGAGGATCCCATCCAGCAAATCCTGCAAATCCACCTTTGGCTTTTTCAGCAACTGCTTTGTCCATCGCGGCCTTTTCCACAGCGGCAATGCTTTGCAAGGTAAGCGTACTTTCTGCTTCGTTGATATGATCCAACTTGTTAATGAGTTCTCTAAAATTCATTACTTCTTTCCTTCGCCTATGTGTTTATCTATTCCACGACTGGAAGTGCCACCACGTTTACGTTTGGCAACAAGTTCTTCAATGCCATGCCGTATCTGCTCTAAGTTTTGGGCCAGGCCCATAAACATACCACCTTTGTGTAACTGTGTAATACGTTCCCATACTACTAATTCGTTGCTGTCTGCAAGTTCTGCAAGTTCTTTCAACTGTGCGCGGGCTTGTTCTATACGGCCATCAAGGTCCATACTATTGGCTTTTTCGTGACCGTATATTCTGGGATTGTTTGGCTTGGCCGGATCCATTTCAATTGGAGTCTCTGATACTTCTTGCGCAGATTCTTTCATTAATACACGTTCAGCAATAGTTTTAGCATATTGATTAATCAATGCACGTTTTTCTTCCTTGCGTTGCATGATTTCAGTTTCAGCTTCCACAAAGTATTTGTCAATCAGTCGTTCACGTGGTTGTGGTTTAGTTGCGGGTTGTTGGTAATGTTGCATGGCCATCTGTACTGGTAATGCCACTTTATGCGGATTAGTACCTTCATTTAAACTACTGACATTGTTCTTATCCACAATGGACAAAAACTTACTTAGACTGTTTTCTTGTACTGGCGCACTATTAACTTGAGCTATTGCACGATTGTATGTGGCTTCTTTATCTTTGTTACCTAGTGCATACATGTCTTTTGATGCTATGATTTGCTCGTCACCAGCCGGCGTATATGTTTTAGATTTAATACCTTTAGCATCTTGACCCATTGCCATTTTACCTACACCTAAGTCATATTCGGTATTATGTGATACTACATTACCGTTAGCATCAACCGTTTGTGTAGTATTCATTGGTCCGGTATTGTAATTTTGTGTAGTTTGATTATTAGTCAAGTCAATTGTTTGGCTTGCTCCAGAGAATGACGGGGTACTATATTTTATAGCTTTACCTTGTGCATCGTAAATAAATGTGCCGAATGCACCTGCATAAGTTTTAGTACCATCTGAATTTGTTGTTAGTCTAGATCCATCGCCTTGATCGCCATCTTGTGCAGGCAATTGCGGTATGGCAGGAACTTTGACCGGTGTAACTGCCGGTTGATTAATTTCAGCTTCTGTAACAACACGAAGAAATTTTGCCATGCTGTCGGCACCTTCTACAGGCTTTGTAGAAACGCCATCCATTGCCTGTAAAATTTTCTTCATGTCCATGTTATTAACCTTTTAATACTTTGCTAGTTAATGTCTTAATACGATCTAGCTCAATGCTTTCTTGTAATCCTTGATCTTTACGACTTTGTTGTAAATCTTGTCTAGCTTTACCAGTAGCACTTTGATCAGCCCAATTAAAAACAGTATCGGCACCTTTACCAATGGCATTGCTAATCTTATCTAATACTCCAGGCTTCTGCATACTTGGAGGTAAGCAATTATTAGGTAGTGTTTTAACAATGCTGGGATTTCTAGCCATCCATTCTTTAGTGGGCAACACAGGAATATAATTTCCTTTAGCATCTAAAGGTGCCCCAAAGCCGCCTCCAGGCTCGCCTGCCATTGCTTCTGCACTACGTAGATTTTCAATACGCCACTTAATTTGATTTCTTTCCCAAGGTTCTTTTGCAGTGGTCAACAAATGTTGTAGTTGTGCATACTGCGGGTTTTCACCTTCGAAAATAAATCCTGGTTCAACATCGGTTATACGCATATAATTAACCGTTTAAACGTGTTAAGAATTCTTTCATGCGATTTAAATCAGCTGATTCGTTAACAGGATATGTTTTGCCATCAACTTTGAATTCTTTAGCACCAGATGCTTTGGCTTTGGCTAGCTCACCGCTAAACTCATTGCCTTCATCAGCCACATCGTTGCCTTTTGTAGGCTTGTCTTTTTTCTGAACAGCTGACTTTTCAGCAATGTATGCTTG
>Ga0078894_10002308_pt1 | contig 14446 bp, 12 predicted proteins | sample LauGreSu1BDMLBSD_2_FD_67506 | JGI IMG/M metagenome (GOLD analysis project Ga0078894, IMG submission 67506) | Freshwater lake microbial communities from Lake Michigan, USA - Su13.BD.MLB.SD (version 4) (version 4) | ecosystem: Environmental > Aquatic > Freshwater > Lake | place: Lake Michigan...
CATAAGATATGCTGACTAAAATAGATGAGTTCCTTAATTATCATGTTGAGTACCAAGAATATCTGAGGCATCTTGAAACTATCAAAGTATCAGACTCTCCATTTCTGAGCTAATTTAGAGTGTACTCACAAATGTATGGCAGAATGAGGCCACTCGAAGGACTAAGCTTTCCTGCCTCTTATTTTGAATCTTCTCCTATCCCAAGTGTCTATGGTAATTTTGCAAAATTTGTGAATTCTTAAGGAATAAGTCTGTTCCCTAATGGAAGACCTCTCAGTACCAGATTCAATGAATCTATTTGGTAGAAGAATTAGAATTTGACTTTCTAATAGAGGTACGAAACATTGAATTTCACAATGAATATATCTGATGCACACCCTCCAATTTTTAAATGCCCTGATGGTTATTCTATTGTTCAGTCAAATATGTCTGAGAGCGGCTACATATGCCAATCATATTCACCTAAAAAACCTGTTCAATCACTTTTCATAAATGTAACAGAATTGACGGGTAAAGTAAAGGATCCGATTCCAAAAGACCCAATAATTATAAAATCAGCTTTTTTCATGCAAAATCCGATAATATCCTCAAGTTAAAGAGTTATAGTCTCTGGTTAAAAAGAATAACTGATATTGACTGTGAATGAAGATTACATGACCTATGATGATTTCGCAACACTCAATCTAACGTGCAGAATTTATAACATAGAGAACCTAAATAAAATAGCTCATCAGACACCCTGCTACTTTGCAAGCCCCAACCTGAATGTAATTTCTCTGGAAATCAGGCCCTATAAATTGAGGCAGGGGACTTACAGAGTGCAATTTCTACTTTAATTAGATCAAGATCACTCAATGCTCTCAGAAATTCTTTCAGCCTTCAGCTTTGAAGTTCTGCTTAACCCATAGCTTTTCTCAGTGTACCCGAAAAACTTCATTTTCCTTAATACAGTGAAAGACCAACTGTTTTTCTTGGTAGGAAGGGGTTTCTCATACCTTTAATCAGTTTAGGGGCGTCTCTTTTGCAAACTCAAGTTCGAGGGTAGAGGAAAAAATGAGATCTAGTCCGTCACATATCTAGATGCCAAAATCATTAATGACTTTGTAGTTTAGTGCTCATTCGATGATAACCTCAGAAATAATAAAGCTATCACTAATTTCAAGAGGGCACCAATTGTTCCATTCTAGGTCAGTCTCTCTGTTGACAGGAAAGAGGTCACTTTAAGCAGTAAGTCTGTGGATCCCGAGTTTCTTAAGATATAATCTGTCTAACCAGTAAATATCGAATTTAGTGAACCTAAATCACTAACTATTGCTAAAGAGCCTCTTAATCTTGACCTAGAACTTTATGTTACACGCTCAACAATACTTAAGGAAAGATCAAGTGAGCATGCAGATATAGAGTACTATTGCCAGTTCTTTTAATCTTCAACTTTAATCTCAGAAAGCTTGGTAGTAGCTGTGGACACTGAGTTCTCAAACACTCTCTATAAAGTCACATGTGAAATGCCTGAAATTGATAGCCAATTCGAATAGGGAGAAGTTAAGATAGGTCTGATTATTAAGAGAACACCTCAGATTGAAGGTATTCCACAACTTGACATTTAAATCAATCAAAATCTTCACAACATGCAGTTGATGCGAGTGCCCACAATCACTAACGTGTTTCCACCGAGGATCTATAATCTCGCATTGAGCACTCAAATAATAATATTCGGAAGAGACTTCTTGAATTCTCATAACTTAATTTGCCTTCTGAGAGAATCAATCAAAGTCAGAGCCATATATGAGTCTGACTCGCAAGTCATTTGTAGATTCAAGGGAGTACTTGACACAAGTATTCCTTAAGATATCAGAGTACAGATATCAAATGACGATGGAAATACCTACAGCCCTCCACATGATGTTAAAGTGGTTGTGAAACTTCCATAATTCAGATACCTTTTAGAACCAGGACCCTCATAATTGCAATCAAACGCTAAATATCATTTGAAAATATAAGGCATGAACTTATTATCAGCGGGGTCAATTGGGATCAAGATCTAACAAGGAAATTATGAGCAATACAGTTTCTGTAATGTCTCAACAATGGAGGAAACCATATGTAATTGTTTTGACCTCTTTTTCCCAATGCCAGGAATCTATAACACTTATGTTGTACCAGATATGGATAGGTCTCAACAAATCAAAGGAGTTTTGAAGATCCATGTAGAAAAATTTAATCAGGCATCATACAGTTACCCATACCAATTGCCAATCCCTGACCCGATTCGAGCGAGTCCACCAGAAGTGACACCACCGTCAATTATATCAATAGACTCTAAATTAGTATCGATAATGCGTATGATAACTATTAAAGGACTAGCTTTTAGGTCTGATGAATAGTATACCTGTGCTTATAAGCCAGATAATGAGCCTTTAGAATTAAAGTTTACCAGGGCTGAAGTCTAGGATGCTGAGACTCTTAAATGGATATTCAGAATAGTCCACACTGCTCAGATCATTAGTTGTGGAAAAATTATCATTAAAGACTCCACAGGGAATTAATATCAGGCATAGGGACCCAGGAATATCGCTGACTCACAGCTGTGCTATATCAATGACCTCAAAGTTGATGATCTTTCTCTTGCGTCTTTCCCATTCAACTTTTTGACAGCAGGCTATAGCACAGATCTCTACATCAATAAAGACACTTTTGATATGTTGAATGCAAATGAAGTCATGAAACAAAAAATCTTAAAGGTAAACCTGGAATATGAAGATGCGGGTACAACTTCCTGCTCTATTATTTATTCTGATGGCATTATTAGATGTGATATAGCTTTCAACCCTAACAGATAGTTAAGGAGAGTCAGACTTTGGCTTATAATTAATGATAATTTGAGATTTGACTTGAAACAGATGTATCATTACTATGACTATTTATACATAACATCTTCAATCCCATCAACTGAATTAATCCATCTAACAAACAAAGATATTGACTTACAGTCAAATTACATCGTAAATAGTCAAGGACTATCTTGTATTCTGCTTGGAGATAATATCAAGCAGATCATAACTTAAGCTATTTATATTAGTGCATCTCAGATGAAATGCCCTTTGAACCACTTAGTCTACGAGAATACACAAGTAACTCTGCATATCACTAATGATATAAATTACTTCTCTCAAGTTAACACTACAGGACGTGTGTATTAAGTAAGATAGAGACTAGAAGACACTTTGGATCTTTCTGTTCTCAACAATTAACAATAGCTTAATCTCACTAAAATTTAAGAAGACATGGACAACTCAATAAGGCTAAAAAAGTTAAATGATCATCAAATTCTCGTTAATAACCTTGAAAAAATTAAATTGGTGCAGCAATCAACGAAAAAGTTACTTACTGGCCCATGGCTTACACAATTCTCATTCGTGGTTGATGATCTTTCACCCGGTCTAGAAGCTTTAAGATGTGTTATGGTTCTAAAAGTTGATAATGAAGTTAAATTTTACCTTTATAGTGATGGTGTGAGTGTTAACTCTGCTCTCAATCAAATCACTTGCTTTTTCAAGAAAGAAATCCTCTATCAAGGACTGTTCTGTATAGAGTTCAACATTAAGTCTCTTATTGGAGAGTACTAAACTAACAAGTGTTTTGCCTAAATTTAAGTTTTTCATGTGCCAACAGTGACTCATTACACTTCTATCCAAGAAAGTTCAAATTAGTATTTGGTAGACACAGAAATTATAGGTCACTATCTAAATCACTTCTCAAATCAATGGCTTTGCTTTTTCTTTATTTTCGAAGAAAAAATCAATGCTCCAATTAAGATTATCTATAATGAGTTGCCAGACTATATTCTTATGGCCGATAAAAGGAGAATCGAATGCAGATTCTCTGATGCTCTCTATTTCTTTTCAACATTCAAAAAGCTAGAAATTAGAGGAATGACTAATTTGCAGGATTTCTTTTATGATAAAACAATAGCAAGCATGAGCAAACAAATCGATAATCTGTTCATTTATTCTCATCTAGTAGCAATAGTTGACCCAGAGACATTTTCAGTCAATAATTATCAAAGAGGCGACAGTAATATTCAAAAGGCACTGATCAATTAGAAAATTGATATAATTAATCATCCAGGAGATATGATAGGAATAAGTGGTTTCTTTTTAAATAACACTAAACTTGGAATTATTGCGATGCTCACAGGGTATCAAGACAAATCAGTCAAACTTTATACTAACTTATGTCAGATTATTTCACCAGTTTAATTAACATGCCAAATACCATCTCGTTTTTAGATGTATGGGAATTACTTAATAAGCTTGCATGAATCAGAAACAATGTATAAATTAAACGATGAGAATATACTTCAGATCTTAGTACTGCCAAAGCCAGTGATTTCAACCACTTCTCTTACAAGTTATGTGACGACAATGTCTGATGATCACATTTCTAGACAAATGAACTCACAGCTTTACATAACACACTTTAAAGTGAAATTTGATCCGATTCAAAACTAAGACTACCTAGGATATTACAAGCAAAGATATCTTCATCATACTCTTTGCCGAGTTGGTAGTCGTCATGTCTGGGTTCAAGGCAACCTTACTTGGACAAAAAATAATGAAATGTAGTGTACTCTTAGAAATTTCTATAACTTCTAGCCTGAGTGCATTGAAATCAGTATAAACAGAGGTAGCACTTTTACTCAAGACTGCAAGAGTAATTTAAATTATTTGAGAACTCCAGTTGCTTATTCTTATGAACCAAAGCAAACTATGCTTAGGTTGCCATTGACAATAACAATCACTGGTAAAGATTTCCTTGAAGATGAAATCTATAAATGTCTATTTCACCCTGTTAAAAATACAAGTGAATATCTCAGATCTGGATACTTAAACAACTTAGTCAATGGAATCTATAAATCAAGTACAAAAGTGTCCTGTCACGTTCCTCTGTCAGTATAGAATTCATCCAACTCAGTGTATGTGTCGATCTATCACAGGACAATGAAAGTACACACTTTCAAAGATCCAATAAACTATGCTCACTATTTGAAATTGATATCTTTATATCCATTAAGAGGGACTGTTCTAGGTGGCACACCTGTGATTGTATAAACACTTAATAGGCCTGAAATAGATGCAAATTATATTCCAAAGTGCCTTTTCTCGACAGATTTTCTCTAGAAAGAAAATAATTTCTTTATTGACGCAGAAGTTCTAAACAAGACGCATATATTGTGTTATACCCCAGATTTCTCGCCAGTTTTTAATACTTATTTGGAAACCTAAAAGGAAGTTTATGTTACAGTCAACGACCTAGATGGTTTATTTAGACCAGAGAATTCCCTCATGTATACTTTTATAAGAGATTATGGTCTACTCGAGACCGCTCCCTCTTATACTTATATGAAATAATAATAGTCAATAACCATCAAAGGTAGAAATCTTCTAAATATTTACGATCTGATTCTGAAAATGGTCCTGGACGAGTCCGGCTACACTATGTATTTCAGATAAAATCTCTTCTATATCGATGAGGAAACTTTAGTAATTTAAATGCCCATCGTTTAAGATCGAATTTTTAGAGTGAATAGGAAAGCGACATTCTATGTTAGTCTCAATGATGGTGTCGATTGGTCTTAATAGAGTGTCGATTTTACTTTCTACGAAGAGCCATAGATGACTAGGCTCTCTAAATATCAGGTTAATTTAAAGGGCCGCGTTCCTATTATAGTTCATGGTATATATTTTAGAGATGATATCACTGGTTGTCTCTTTGATAATGAGTTTTCAGCTGCTATTCGTAAGAATGAGACCCAAGTTATGTGCATTACAAAGCCATAACCAAGTGAACGCAGGACTCAAGTCAGATTACAAATTGAAGATAACTATATAATTGAAACGGCTTATCTGTATTTTGAATTTGAACGATCTATTACAATCAATGCTATAGTTCCAAACGAAGGCCATATATCTGGTGGGATTAATATAACAGTCTATGGGAACCTTTCTTACTTTTACATGAAGAATATTTAAGTTCGATTTGGCTAGTAATTGATACCATAATCAGATTTTGATAACAAATTAAGCAAAGATTATATCATAATGAAAGTTCCACCAGTTAGTAGTAATCAGACGGTATAATTCTATATTACATATGAAGATGTGGTCTATACAAATGAAACAGTGGTTTTCTACTATAAGAGTTATTCCTCACTTTCAAAGATCTATCCAGTATATGGTCCGTCTCATGGCGGGACCCTCATAACAGTAACTGGAGATGATTTTGATGACCAAGTTTTTTGTTACATAGATAAGATCAAAGTTAAACCAGTGAGAGTTAACAAGACAATATGCGTTTGTGAGGCGCCCAGGCATCGTCCTATGTAAAATGTTCCTTTCGAACTTACATTCAATGACCTTAATTATAATACAAGTACTGGTCTCACTTTCTCTTACTATAAAGACCTATAGATCAATATAATTGAGCCGTTGTGGGTGTCAATGTTCGCTGGTAGAAACAAGGTTAAAGTTGATATCTATGGTTGGGGATTTATGAATACTCCTGAGCTTAGAGTTAGACTTAATGGTATTGTCCTCCCTGCCACTTTTATAGATCACACTCACTTATAGTTTTTCGCAACTGATTAAATATAAGAAGGTTCTTATAACATATTTGTGGCAAATAATGGTGAAGATTACTAAAGGGCGAGCAAAAATTTAGTCCTTAATTATCATAGACATCCAGGGATTCAGGAATTGAGTCCTTAACTTATTCAAATTGGACCTCCTCAAATCACATTGACAGTATACGGGTATAATTTCCCAACAACAGTACCGTTCTATTGTGTATTCATAATAAAAAACAGAGTTTAAGTCAATGTTGAAGCCAAAGTTATCTCAGACACCCACCTAGAGTGCTTGGCACCTACTTTCTACAAAATAGTTAGTGAAAACACAGATGTGCAATTGAGAGTAAGCTACAACCTCTAAGAATATTTCGGACTCCTTAATATAACTTACTATTCAACAGTGAAATTCCATGATTTCACTGAAAAAGTTTTCATTCAATCCATGTCATAGGTTGTGATCGAGCTCACCGGTGAAAACTTTTTGAACAAAGCAAATGAGTTAACGTGTGCATTGTAAGATTGGCTGGACATCCGGTAAAAGGCTTTTAATATATACTTTGTTGATACGGAACACATACTCTGTAGTTTCAATATGCCTGACACCGGGTACTATAGTGTTCTCGTCTCAAATAATGGGGTCTAATTTATCAATGCGACTTCAAGACTAAAAATCATTGACAGTATTTAAGTGGTCAATATTTAGCCTAAAATCATTTTAAGTACAAATCGCAATCAAATGGTCCTTGTGTAGGCGACACATCTCTTCTAGGGTTGTTAGTGTGTGTATGAAATTAAGACATCTGAGCATGAGAGAGTCAACTATACACGCGATTTTACTGTTGGACATATCCTTAATAATTAGTTGATGTTATGTTATGTCCCGGATTATAGAGACCTAGGGAATGCAGTTATAAATGTGAGGGTGTCATATGAGACATATCTGAAAGCATAGAGCAATTCTAGTGTCCTACTCACTATAGTCACTGAGTGCCCACCAGGATTTGCATGCAGAGATAATAGAATGATGGAATGCCCCAAAGCTCATTATTGCCCTGGGGGATCATTAAATTAAACTGCTCATTTATGTCCAATTGGATACTATCAGGATAAACTTATGTCAACAACCTGTAAGCCATGTCCCAAGGGTTCAATGTGTCCATTTAGAGGCATGGAAAAGCCAGTTCCATGTCCTCCAGGTCACATCTGTGACAAAGAAAAACTAAATTCTCCGAACCTTTAATGTGTGAAGGGTTCCTATTGCTTCTATGGCACAATGACAGATGACATCAATGAATTCGGTGTTTTTGATAACCTCCCACACAAATGTCAAATAGGTTCATATTGCAAATCAGGAATGAAAACAGGTGTCGTTGTCTTCAATAGAAATACAAGCACACCCGCACCATGTAAGAGAGGTATGGTATGCTAAGAAGGAGCAAGTGATGCAGGTGGGTTAGGTCCTTGTCCAGCCGGATTTTATTGTCCACGTCCAAATATAACTGGGATTCCATGTCCCCCTAGGCATTATTGTCCTGAAAGAGGTAACACCTATCCTATCAAATGTCCACGTGGCACCTTTAATATGCATTTCGGTTAAAAGAATTGCACAATATGCACCTTGGGCAGAATATGTCCAATTGAAGGTCTCAATATGCCTCTTATATGCCCACCGGGATTTGTGTGTAACAAAGAAGGCCTGATATTCCCAGAGACACTATGCAGAGTAGGTCATATTTGCCTTGGTGGAGTAATGACAGGCACTGACAATAAAAAGAGAAGCTGTTTTATTGCTACTGCTGCTTCTTAATGCCCTACTGGTGTGTACTATGATTAAGCTATTAGAAACTTCAGTGCTACAAAATTTGATATGTATTTTTATGGTGAGAATGTGTGTTGCATGAATGGTACTGAAGTCCATAACTATTTCCTCGCATTGGGTAGAACTGTACTTTAGAAAGAAGTCTTTATGAGCTATGCTTACATTGTAAATACAACTGGATATTTTATTGGTAGAAAGTATTTCTTTACATGGGACGGAATGAGAATTATTGATAAAGCTGCATTTAGAGAAGGCTTCAATGAATCTGACAGGTTACCTATACCTGTGAGAAAACATCGAGAGATGATTCTGCGGTATTTCTATAATATGTATACAGCATATATGCAAGAGCTATGTCCAGGTAAATCTCTATGTCTGGAAGGAGTGAACACTTAAATTGAAGGCTCGGGTTTGATATCTTCACCCTTTGGTTGTCCAACTGGCTCTTTCTGTTAGAAAGGATCTGATTCTGTGATAGGCTCAGGTCTTTGTCCTATCGGTTATTATTGCCCGCCGAATACTTAAGATCCTATACCAGCCCCGCCTGGTAGATATACGGGTGCGCCAGGTGCCGTCGAGGCTCAGATTTGTTAGCCTGGTACGTATGCAGACAAATTCAAATCTACAGAATGTAAACTATGTCCTAATGGGTATGAATGTAAATAAAAGGAAACAAGACTACCAACTATATGCCCTCTTGGTATGTACAGATCTGTTATTCAAAGCAATGTGTGCTTAGCATGCCCAAGAGGAACATTTAACTTTGAGAGGGGTGCCAGAGATATGCTCGAATGCTTAGAATGCCCACCTGGGAGAATTTGTGATACTGAAGCCTTATACAATATATCATAGACTATTGCATGCACAGATGGACAAGTTTGTGCAACAGGAACTGGTATGAAATCTGCCACACCTTGTCCTCAAGGTTTTTATTGTGAACCCTAAACTACGCCCGATACAGTTTTCAATAACGTTTGTGATAGAGGTTTCTTCTGCAGATAAGGAACTGGTTTTTCAACTAAAAACAGAGATACATGTCCGTAGACTTATTATTGTCCACCAGGCACGGGTTATGTCGTGGTCTAAGGTCTTCCCAGTGACTATTCATTCTTTGAATTTGATAAAATTCTAACTCGGTGCCCGTAAGGTACAGGAGACGATGGATCTGATACAAAGAATCGAATCGAGTAATGCATGATTAATACAAAGCATCGACTCTTGGAAGGTGATCTTACAATTAGACCACCATCAGGCTAATTTATGATATAGCAAGCAACTTCTGATTCTTCAGAAGAAGACATGATGACTGAGGGCGGAGGTGGTGCAAGGCTTCTTCAAGTAGCAGACTCAAGAGATACTTCAAGTCAATTTAGTTTATACAGTAGCATTTAAAAGCGTCTCAATCGCAGAGGAAGAGCTCTGATCAGTCAGGCTGAAATCAAAGAAGCTGAAATGATGCTTTAAGAACTTTATGAAATCGAATTTGCTCTCGGAGAAGTTAAGGACAGGATTAGAGATATTGATAATCCAACTACTGATAATGTTTCCCCCATCTAGACATCATTAAACCTAGAAAGAGAATATATTGCCAGATGGTGTCCACTAAATATGTCTCTCATAAGTGAGTATGTAGAGATGGAAAAACTTTCAGAAGATGCTCTCTAGTCAAACATTCCGAATGTTATTTTCGAACTTCCTGCTAGTGCCTATGCAATTGTGACCATGGATCTTAGACATCTCAGAAAAGAAGATTTTAGATGGACTTATGGCGAAGATTATGCTATATCTTTCACCATTCATGAAGAAATTTCAATTAATGATCCTGCAGACCCTTAGCCTATGCCTGAATAATTCTTAAGCAATAAAACTGATAAAGCTGATGTCCTTGAGTTTTAGATTTTAGCATTATAAAATGTGCAGCTTAGAATTGATGTTCTCCTATATAATGCTTTGTTCCTTAACTATAGACATTTATTTACAAATACGACATCAGTTGAAATCAGGACACCTGATCGAGCTGCTTATGGTGAATATGGTGTGTTTATTCTCAGTATAGTTCAAGATTATGAAATCACTCTACCTCACAACATACCAAAGTTAATGTATGATGGAATAGGTCTTCCCAATCACTTAGCGTCACTTGCTTACAGTAGAAATGATTGGAACCCTTTGATACATAAGAGCACAAAAAATAGAAATATTTGGATTCCATCTTCCTTGTATTGGGGTGATAGACCTAGAATCAATTTTAATTACTTACCATATTTCTCGAACTGTAAGGGATACGGAAAATATATTCCTTTTTGGTCATTGATGGAGCAGCATTAAGCATGCACGCTTATACCTTTTAACTAAACAATATGGATGAATGAGTATTCTTTCGGTTTGAAACCCACTGCTGATTTTTGTGAAGATGCACTCATTTAATGTGTTTATGATGAAAGAATTTCAGAAAGACAGCCAAATGATAGATGGTTTGAGGTACTTACAGGTACTCCGATTTTCTAGGTGACAGTAGAGCCTTTCTTGTTTGAAGAAGTGCTTGAAATGGATTATGATCCTACTCAAATTCTAGAAGTTTTTCCAGCATTCGATGGTGATTTCACAGATATGATTCCAAGGGCAATCACTCTCACAATTTCATACTATTAAGTTGACAATTCTAGGAAACGTATTATTCTAGCCGAGTTGGGTTTTGACAACTTTAAAGCTTTATCAGATGCTGAAACAAATTTCAAAGAGAAAGTATTTTATAACCTAACATTTGGTTTCCTACCTCTATCACACAAAGATCTCACTATTAACTTCGCTTTTACATCTCGTTTCTATATCATTCTGTATCTGTTGGTGGGATCAATAGCCACAATTATTACAGTTATTTTTGTGATGTACCACAGAATTGTAGGCCGTCCTCCATTGGGAGCCAAAAAATTTGCAAACTTTAAATTCATGTCATACATGTATCTAACTTACTATCCTGCTGGTCAAGGTGTCGTTTTGGGTCTCATGCCTATTATCATTGGTAATTTGTTCATTACAACTGTTATTGCAGGGCATTTAATGTCAATTGACACTCACTTATTTAGTTGTGATGACCCTGGTGGTGATGCTGCATGTATATACACACTTTTTGATCTTATTATGGATGATCCAAATAATGTTAGTATTGATTACAGTGTTCTTCGAACTGGTAGGACTGGCACAGCTTTCCTTGTGATGGGATCTTATGTTACTCTAGCTTCACTTTTAATTCTTGTACCAGACAAAAATGAGGCAGGTCGCGTGCCCGAAGCTTATGACGGCAACATCTGGGAGTATTTTATTTGGAAACGCTCCAACATTCTTTTCACATCAGTTTTCCTGATGTTCTTCGAACTAGCAGTTATTCAGTTCTCGTTCTCAGCTATCTATGGTGACAATGCTTGGTTAATGATGGGAATTTTCAAGGTTATTGAAATTATAGTCGAAACAATGCTGGATGGAGCAGTACCAGAAGCGCTCATGCTCTCTCCTCTGCAAGTTTCTTTCGCTGTCGTGCTTGGTCTGACTGGTTTTGGTGCAGCCAACTTCTTGGATTTCTTGCAGGGTTATTTTATCGACGTCGGCATTACTATGATTGAGCGTCCCTATCTAGATAGTGTAATTGAAGTCGTCTCTGGTGGCATTGAAGATACTGTGCCTAAGATCAGGCGTGCCTTCGTCAAATGGATCGATATCAAAGAGGACGAAGAAGATATTAAAAAAGTTGTAGAAGAGGATGAGGAAAAAGATTTGGATAAGGAAGAAGAGTAAGAGGAAGAGAAAAAGGGAGAAGAGGAAGAAGAAGACTCAGAAGAAAAATCTTCCGATAGTGATATTCAGTACTCTGATGACAGCTCCATTGAGAGCAACCTGGATGATTTGTCTCTTGAAGATGATCCAAATATACTTTTGTTCCAGATGCACCAATAAAATGACTCTGATATACCATCTGTTGATGTTTCCATGGAAATCAGAGAGAAGAAGAGGAAAGAAAAAGAACTCCTTTAAAAGAGATAAAGAGATCTTGAAAGACATTTAAGAGGCAAGGTAAATGAAGATGAAGCTAATGAACAAGAAAAAGAATTCGCTTAATACTAAAAGGGACAGTAAGAGGGTGAAGGCGAGGGCGAAGAAGGACAGTAAGAAGAGGATATCAAGATGGATGATGTTGAATTGTAAGAAGTAGAGCCTTTAATCGATTTCTATGGCGGTTATTGCAATGACACACTTTCTTTGATCTATTAACCTTTCTTCACGGGTCTTATTTGGGTTTACTATGATGAAACTGTCGTGGCTAGTTTATATGGTATCAGAATTTAGGACTTCATCTTCTATTTCTTGTTCAATTTAGTCATTATTCCTTTCTAAGGCACAATTGATATTATGTTCCAGAATTTATAGGAATGGTATCATGGTCTTCCAGCTCATGATTACGCTGACTTTATGGCTTTTAAATTCAAAAAGAGAAAGATTCTATGGAAAGGAAATGAAGATTAAAAGAATAATTAGGTTGAAGGTACTCTAAGATCTCTTGATTAAATGTGTTTCTCATCTCAATACTATTTCATTATTACCCTTTGTGCTTCTGGTTTCAATTAAATTGTGCTGGGCATTTAGATTCTGTTGGGAGTAAAAGATGGTTACAACATTTTTGGCGATATTGCAACTATCCCACTTATCCTTTTCTTGGCAGTTGTATGTATTGTAACTCATCGTGCCTGTTTATCAGTTGGTCGGGCTTTAAAAATCTGGCATGTTTAACTTCCCTTAGAAAAATCTGAGATAAAAAAAGACACAACAAATGTGGCAGAGCTCTTCATGAAAGTCTTGGAACCAAAAGCTCACTTAAAGCAGTAAGGATAGGGCACCCCTGATGAAGTTAAGTTTGATTCATATAAGTGGCTTAATGCAGATCGAATTAAGGTCGAAGAGGATAACAACGCTAAAGACCTCAAGACAGATCGTATTGTTGCAGAGACTTTCAGAGACCTCTTTATGAAACACAACAAACCATGGGTACAAGATTAGATCTATGAAATCTTTACTCCCAGGACTCTTTTTATGCACAGAGAGAAAATCCTTGAGCAGTTTAAGAAGGTGATGGGCGATCTGAGACCGAATCTCTCCTCTGATGGCGAGGATTCCAATCAAATAGGTGAAGATGGCTACTAATCTGAGGAGCTTGAGGATGAGACCAAGAAGAAGAAAGTATTCAAATAGGAAGAGCTTGACTGGGTCAATAACAATGATACTCCCATGACAAGGGCTATAATCAAGTTTTGGATTATAAGAAGCAGGTTTAGGTAAAAGGTGCGTTTCCAAATTCAACATATCATTGATTATATGCGAAAACCTTTCTGCTTGTATTGTCGCACAGTATATGGTCTAAAGGTGGAGCTAATGCAGAATATCGAAGACCTTTTCTACAGGTTTTTGAGAAAGAGAAAAACAGACATGGTTCGTTACAAAATTGTGGACTGGTAGAAATTCTTTGTTCGCAATTGTTCAACTCGTACTATCTGCCACGATTGCCATCGTGAGATTGAACAGCACCACATCTAGCTGAAGAAGCGACTGAGATAAATAGAAAGAGAAAAACAAGGAATTTTCGGGCATGATAGCGACAAGGATTCGGACTCTGAGGATGGAATTCAGGATGACGATGTCACTCTTGATGGAAGGAAGAGGGTCGTCAAAAACAAGCCTCAGTACGTTAAGGATATAATTAAGGGCTGGATCAAGCAGGCACGCGGCAATATAGCTGCAAGAGCTCAGGATAAATGGAAGCAAAATGATTAAAATGTTAAAAAGAGGAAATCATACTAGAGATAACCATCTCAAGAAGATTATTCCTCTTTCCATGACTCACAAAAGAAATCTGAATCTCAAAGCAAATCATAATCTCAGTCACAATCGCAGTCGCAGAAATAAACTGAGTCGTAATAATTATCTGGCTCTGAGAGCTACACCATTTGATA
>Ga0078894_10002309_pt1 | contig 14444 bp, 9 predicted proteins | sample LauGreSu1BDMLBSD_2_FD_67506 | JGI IMG/M metagenome (GOLD analysis project Ga0078894, IMG submission 67506) | Freshwater lake microbial communities from Lake Michigan, USA - Su13.BD.MLB.SD (version 4) (version 4) | ecosystem: Environmental > Aquatic > Freshwater > Lake | place: Lake Michigan, USA...
ATCCAGTGCCTTGTCGAGGCCGTGATCCTGCGATTCGGTGTGGAAGCGCGAGACTTCGGGGCCCATCTTCGGCAGGTGGAAGATGCGGCTGAAATCGAGTCCGCGGGCTTTCCAGTGCTCGATGCTCTTGCGGGTGTCGAGCAGGTCGGCACGACCGATCAGGTCATCAAACTTGCGGATGCCGAGCTGCGCCATCAACTGGCGGATTTCCTCGGCAACGAAGAAGAAGTAGTTGATGACATGTTCCGGTTTGCCGGTGAATTTCTTGCGCAGCACCGGATCCTGGGTGGCAACCCCGACCGGACAGGTGTTGAGATGGCATTTGCGCATCATGATGCAGCCCTGGACGACCAGCGGGGCAGTGGCAAAGCCGAATTCGTCGGCGCCGAGGAGCGCACCGACAACGACATCTCGGCCGGTCTTCAACTGGCCGTCAACCTGTACCGCGATGCGGCTGCGCAGGCGGTTCAGCACCAGCGTCTGCTGGGTTTCGGCGAGACCGAGCTCCCAAGGTGTGCCGGCGTGTTTGATCGATGACCACGGGCTCGCACCGGTGCCGCCGTCATGGCCGGAAATAGTCACATGATCGGCTTTCGCCTTCGCCACACCGGCGGCAACCGTGCCGACGCCGACTTCGGAAACCAGCTTGACGCTGATCGAAGCGGCGGTGTTGCTGTTCTTCAAGTCGTGGATCAGTTGTGCCAGATCCTCGATTGAATAGATGTCGTGGTGCGGTGGCGGTGAAATCAGTTCGACGCCCGGTGTCGAGTAGCGCAGTTCGGCGATGTACTCGGAGACCTTTTTGCCCGGCAGCTGTCCACCCTCACCCGGCTTGGCGCCCTGCGCCATCTTGATCTGGATCTGCTCGGCGCTCGCCAGATACTCGGCGGTGACGCCGAAACGGCCGGAAGCAACCTGCTTGATCTTCGACTTCAGCGAATCACCGGCTTTGATTTCGATGTCACTGATAAAGCGGTCAGCGCCCAGGCGCGACGCCATGGTTTCGCCAGCCTTGATCGGGGCAAATCGCCGACGGTCTTCACCGCCTTCTCCAGTGTTCGACTTGCCGCCGATACGGTTCATCGCCAACGCCAGCGTGGCGTGCGCTTCGGTGGAAATCGATCCCAGCGACATGGCGCCGGTAGAGAAGCGTTTGACGATTTCCGCCGCCGGCTCGACTTCTTCGATGGCTACCGGTTTGCATTGGTCGAAACGGAAATCAAACAGACCCCGGAAGGTCATGTGACGCTTCGATTGATCGTTGATGATGTCCGCGTATTCGCGATAAGTCGATGCGCTGTTGGCGCGGGTTGCATGCTGCAGCTTGGCGATCGCGTCCGGCGTCCACATGTGCTCTTCGCCGCGTACCCGCCATGCGTATTCACCGCCGGTATCCAGAGAGCCGGTCAGGACCGGATCGTTGCCGAAGGCGCCGCGATGGGTGCGGATTGACTCCTCGGCAACTTCGAACAAGCCGATGCCGCCGACGTTGGACGGCGTGCCGGTGAAATATTTGTCGATCAGCGGCTTTGACAGGCCAATCGCTTCAAAAATCTGTGCGCCGGTGTAGGACATGTAAGTAGAGATGCCCATTTTCGACATCACCTTGCGCAGACCCTTGCCCACGGCTTTGACGAAATTCTTGATGGCTTTGTGGCCGTCGACACCGTTGATCTGGCCGCTGTCTGCGATCTGCAGCATGGTCTCCAGCGCCAGGTAGGGATGCACGGCTTCCGCGCCATAACCACCCAGCAGCGCGAAGTGATGCACCTCTCGCGCAGAACCGGTTTCGACGACGAGGCCGGCACTGGTGCGCAGGCCTTTGTCGACGAGGTGATGATGGATGGTGGACAGCGCGAGCAGCGCCGGGATCGCGACATGGTCGCGATCGATGTGGCGATCGGAAATGATGATGATCGAGTAGCCGGAGCGCACCGCGTCTTCGGCCTGGGCGGCCAAGCTGGCAAGACGTGCTTCGATGGCTTCCTTGCCCCAGGCTGCGGGGTAGGTAATGTTCAGTTCAAAGGATTTGAACTTGCCATCGGTGTAACGCTCGATGTTGCGGATTTTTTCCATCTCGTAGAAATCCAGTACCGGCTGGCTGACTTCGAGGCGGATCGGCGGATTGGTTTCATCGATGCCGAGTAGATTGGGTTTCGGACCGATGAACGACACCAGCGAAGTGACCAGCTCCTCGCGAATCGGATCGATCGGCGGATTGGTCACCTGCGCAAACAGCTGTTTGAAATACTGGTACAGGTTTTTGTTCTTGGCCGAGAGCACCGCCAGCGGTGAATCGTTGCCCATGGAGCCGATAGGCTCTTCGCCGTTGCCCGCCATCGGCGTCAGAATGAACTTGAGGTCTTCCTGGGTGTAGCCGAAGGCCTGCTGGCGGTCGAGCAGAGGCACAGTGCTGCGTTCCGGCTGTGCTTTCTGGCTTTCGACGTCGTCGAGCTTGACGCGGATGCGTTCGATCCATTCCACATAGGGTTTGGCTGATGCGAGTGATTCCTTCAGCTCCTTGTCGTCGATGATGCGGCCTTTTTCCAGGTCGACGAGGAACATCTTGCCCGGCTGCAGGCGCCATTTCTTGACGATCTTTTCTTCGGGAATCGGCAGGCAGCCGGACTCCGAACCCATGATGACCAGATCATCATCGGTGACGATGTAACGCGCGGGTCGCAGGCCATTTCGATCCAGTGTGGCGCCAATCTGGCGACCGTCGCTGAATGCAATAGCGGCAGGACCGTCCCACGGCTCCATCATCGCGGCGTGGTATTCGTAGAAAGCGCGGCGGCTGGAATCCATCAGCGTGTGGCCTTCCCACGCTTCGGGGATCATCATCATCACGGCGTGCGCGATCGAATAGCCGCCCATCACCAGCAGTTCGAGCGAGTTGTCGAAAGATGCCGAATCGGATTGGCCCGGATAAATCAGCGGCCACAGCTTGTCGAGATCCTTGCCGAGAATCGGGCTGGAAATCGCACCCTGGCGCGCGCGTACCCAGTTGACGTTGCCGCGCACGGTGTTGATTTCGCCGTTGTGGGCGATCATGCGGAAGGGGTGGGCGAGATCCCAGGTCGGGAAGGTATTGGTCGAGAAACGCTGGTGCACCAACGCCAGTGCCGACACCACGCGCGGATCCTGCAGATCCTTGAAATAGGTGCCGACCTGTGAAGGCAGCAGCATGCCTTTGTAAACGATGGTGCGTGCTGACATCGACGGCACGAAAAATTCAGTGCTGTGCGCGAGGTGTAATTCGCGAATTGCGTGACCGGCGCTTTTGCGGATCACGTAAAGCTTGCGCTCCAGCGCGTCGGTGACACGGATGGCGGAGCTGCGGCCGATGAACACCTGCCGGATGACCGGCTCGACTTTCTTGACCGACTCGCCGAGGTCTTCGCTGTCGACTGGAACATCGCGCCAGCCGAGCAGCACCTGGCCTTCATCCTTGATGGCGCGTTCGATTTCATATTCGCAGGCGAGGCGTGATGCCGGTTCGCGTGGCAGGAAGATCATGCCGATGCCGTATTCACCCGCCGGTGGCAGCTTGACGCCCTGCTTGTCCATTTCCTCGCGGAAAAACGCGTCGGGAATCTGGATCAGGATGCCGGCGCCATCCGAGGCTTTGGGATCTGCGCCCACTGCGCCGCGGTGCGTCAGATTGCAAAGAATGGTCAGGCCCTGTTCGATGATGTCGTGACTTTTCTTGCCCTTGATATGGGCAACAAAACCGACACCGCACGCATCGTGCTCATGCGCGCCATCGTAAAGACCTTGGGGTTCCGGCAAATTCGGGTGTGACATCGTGAGCCTCGTCGAAAACACCTTGAAAATCAACAGCTTGCAACGGCATTTGTTGCGTCGCCACAAGCCGGGATTGTCAAAACGCGAAAAACGGAGTGAAACCCGGTAAGTCTACCGCTATCAAGGGGTTAGCTCAACGGGTAGCGGCCTAGGGGCCGCGAGAAAATCTCAGCTGACGTCGATGGAAAACAGACGTCGATGTTCAACGATGGCGTAACGGTCGGTCATGCCCGCGATGTAGTCGGCAATGGCACGCGGGGTGTCGGCCTCGGCACGGGCTTGGAATTCCGGCGGCAGCAGGCCGGGCTCGGCCAGAAAGGCCTGGAACAGGTCGGTGATGATGCGGCGGGCCTTGCTGCTCATCCGGGAGACCCGGTAATGCCGGTACAGGTTGGTGCGCAAAAACTGTTTTAATTCAGTCTGTTCCTGCTGGATCCGCTGCGAAAAGCGAATCATCGCCGGTGCCTTGCGGACTTCATCCAAGGAGGTGGGGTTATGTTCGCGGATGCTCGCGGCGCTCTGGCGGATCAGGTCAGTTACCAAAGTGTCGATCATCCGGCGCACTGTTTCGTGGACCAGCCGCCGGCCTTCGATTTTCGGATAGGCCTTCAGCGCCGCCCGCATATGCCTGCGGAAAATCCCGACGGTCGCCAGCTGATCCATCTCCAGCAGGCCTGAGCGCAGGCCATCGTCGACGTCATGGTTGTTGTAGGCGATTTCGTCGGCGAGATTGGCGATCTGGGCTTCAAGGCTTGGGCGCTGCCGGCGAATGAAACGTTCGCCAACATCGCCGAGCAGGCGGGCATTTTTCAGCGAGCAATGCTTGAGAATGCCTTCGCGGGTTTCGAAAGTCAGATTCAGTCCGTCGAAGGCGCCATAACGCTGTTCCAGCACATCCACCACTCGCAGTGATTGCAGGTTGTGCTCGAATCCGCCATAAGGCTTCATACAATCGTTGAGCGCATCCTGACCGCTGTGGCCGAACGGGGTATGGCCGAGGTCATGTGCCAGCGTTATGGCCTCGGTCAGGTCTTCGCTCAGCGACAGATGGCGCGCCACCGAGCGGCCGATCTGGGCCACTTCAAGACTGTGCGTGAGGCGGGTGCGGAACAGATCGCCTTCATGGTTCACGAACACCTGGGTCTTGTATTCGAGGCGGCGGAATCCGGTGGAATGGATAATGCGGTCGCGGTCACGCTGATATTCGCTGCGCCCCCGCGGCGGCGGTTCGCGGAAGCGGCGTCCGCGCGAAGACTCCGCAGTGGCGGCGTATGGAGCCAGTTCAGGCATCATCAACGCCCTCCCCGCCGAGAACGATGGCCAGCGCTTCGCCGGGAACGGCGGCGCTGACAAAGGCTTCGCCGATTTTATTCAGCAGCACGAAACGGATTTTTCCGCCCTCGACTTTTTTGTCATGGCCCATCAGTTCCAGGTAACGGTCGACACCCAGACGCGGCCCACGAACCGGCAGACCGGCCCGCTGCAGCAGCTTTTCCGTGCGCGAGATGCAAGTTGCATCGACCAGTCCCATTCGCTGCGAGACCCGCGCGGCAATAGCCATGCCTGCGGCAACGGCCTCACCGTGCAACCACTGGCCGTACCCCAGACCGGATTCAATGGCGTGTCCGAAGGTATGTCCGAAGTTAAGCAGTGCCCTGACACCTTCTTCGCGTTCATCTGCCGCGACAACGGCAGCCTTGTTGCGGCAGGACACATGGATGGCGTGGGCCAGTGCCGCGGGGTTGCGTGCCAGCAGCTGATCCATATTGGTTTCCAGCCATTCGAAAAACGCTGAATCCCCAATCAATCCATATTTGATGATTTCCGCCAGGCCTGCAGCGAATTCCCGTTGCGGCAGCGTTTTGAGCGTATCGGTGTCGGCAATCACCGCCCGCGGCTGGTAAAAAGCGCCGATCATGTTTTTGCCCAAGGGGTGATTGATCGCCGTTTTGCCGCCGACGGAAGAATCCACCTGAGCCAGCAGCGTGGTCGGAATCTGGATGAAGGGGGCGCCGCGCTGGAAAGTTGCCGCGGCGAAGCCGACCAGATCGCCGATCACACCACCACCCAGTGCAATCAATGTTGTCTTGCGCTCGGCGTGGCGCTTCAGCAGCGCATCAAACACCAGATTCAGCGTTTGCCAGTTCTTGTACTCCTCACCGTCCGGGAGCACGATGGTATCGACGGCAATCTGCTGTGCGGCAAGAGCTGATTTGAGCGTTTCCAGATACAGCGGACCGACCATGGTGTTGGTGATGATCACGGCTTTGCGTTGCGGCAAATGGGCGGCCACCAGTTCGGCATTGCTGAGAAGACCGGCTCCGATGTGTATCGGATAGCTGCGATCGGCAAGATCAACGTGAAGTGTGCTGTGTTTGTTCATGACTGTGTTTGCTCTGCTGCCTGCTGTGGCCCGTTGGTATCGCCATCCGTCAACAGTTGCTGAATCTTCGAGGTGAGGTGTGCCACACTTTGCGATCCGGTATCGACAATCAGATCAGCCACTTCCCGATACAGCGGATCACGTTGCTCGTGAAGCGTCCGCAGCTTGCCGAGGGGATCTGCTGTCTGCAGCAACGGGCGGTTGCGATCCCTGCGGGTGCGACGCCACAGATCTTCGGGCGCCGCACGCAGGTAAATCACCCGGCCGCGGCTTTTGAGAAACCGGCGGTTGGTCTCCGCAATCACGGCGCCGCCGCCTGTTGCCAGAACAATGCCGTTCATGGCGCTCAGCTGCTCGATCATTTTTTCTTCGCGTGCCCGGAATCCGGTTTCGCCCTCGATCTCGAAAATCACCGGGATTTTTACGCCGGTGATCCGTTCGATCTCGGCATCGGCATCAAAGAATTCCATGTTCAGGCGGCGCGCAAGCATGCGGCCGACCGATGTTTTTCCCGCGCCCATCAGGCCGACAAGAAAAATGTTGCCGGGTCCGTCTGCGGTTTCACCGGAATTTGGGTTGCTGGACTTCATGAGGTGATTTTAGCTGAAGCCGTGTAATGCCCGTATCGCAAATACCAATAAAAAGGGCGGCGCAACGCGCCGCCCCTTGGATCATCCGGATAGCGGATTAACGCAGCGTTGCGGCGTCTTTCAGGACTTTCGGCGAGATGAAGATCAGCAGTTCGCGCCGGTCATCCACACGCTGGTTGTTTTTGAACAGAAAGCCGACAAAGGGGAGGTCGCCTAGCACCGGTACCTTGGTGGTCGTCGAGCGTTCGTCCTGCGTATAGATACCGCCGATGACAACCGTGCCGCCGTTTTCGACCAGAACCTCGGTCGCCACCTGTTTGGTGTCGATGGACGGGCCCGACAGCGTGTTGGTGCCGACACTGTCCTTGTTTACCTTCAGGTTCATGATCACGTTGTCATCCGGCGTGATCTGCGGCTTCACTTTCAGTGACAGCGTTGCCTTGCGGAACGAAACGCTGGTTGCACCGCTGGAAGTGGCCTGCTGGTACGGAATCTCCGTGCCCTGTTCGATCGTGGCTTCAACCTTGTCTGCGGTGATGACACGCGGGCTTGAGATGATCTTGCCTTTGCCGTCAGCCTGCAGCGCAGACAGTTCCAGGTTCAGGAACTTAGTGCTCTTGTCGTTGAAAAGCAGGAAGGAAAACACGCCGGGATTGGCGCCGGACAGGCCGGTCGCCGGCAGGTTGACGAACAGCGCGTCGTTGAACGTGCCCGCGGTTGTAGTCTGCCCTGACGTAAACGCGGTTGCATTGGTGCTGCCGCCAATCAAGGCATTGGTGCCGCCACCGTTGCCAAGACGGAAACCCTGGCCGGTGGTGTCATTGAAGCCCAGGCGTGCGCCGATGTTGCGGCTGAAAGTATCGTTGGCTTCAACGATGCGCGACTCGATCATCACCTGACGGACGGGGACGTCAATCTGTTTCAGCAGCTTACGCACCTCCTCCAGTCGAGACGGGGTGTCCTGCACAAACACCGTATTGGTGCGTACGTCGACCACAGCACTGCCGCGCTTCGACAGGATCCGCTGCTTGGGATCCGACAACAGTGTCTGGAATTCAGCAGCCTTCTGATAGTTGACCTGGATGCTCTCGGTGCGCAGCGGTTCCAGATCAGCGATCTGCGAGCGCGCTTCCAAAGCCAGTTTTTCACGTGTGGCCAGCTCGTCGCGCGGTGCAATCCACACCACGTTGCCGGTCTTGCGCATGTCGAGCCCTTTGCTCTGGAGGATGATGTCCAGCGCCTGATCCCAGGGCACGTCTTTGAGCCGCAGAGTCAGGCTGCCGCCGACGGTGTCGCTGGTGATGACATTGAGGCCGGTAAAGTCGGCGATGACCTGTAGCACGGCGCGGACTTCAACGTTCTGGAAATTGAGTGACAGTTTTTCGCCGGTGAATCCGGGCTGGACCAGACGGGTGCCGTCATCCACGACTTTTTTGACTTCGATGATGAAACGGTTATCCGTTTGGTAAGCCGAGTGTTCCCAGGCGCCGCGAGGTGTGATGACCATGCGTGTGCCATTGCCCTGGGCATAGGTTTCGATGCTTTCAACCGGGGTGCCGAAGTCAACGACATCAAGACGGCGTGCAAGGTTTTTCGGAACAGCAGTATTTAGGAAATCGATGATGAGCGAGCGGCCTTGCGTACGCAGGTCGATGCCGACCTGGTTGTCGGACAGGTCAACCATGACACGACCTTCGCCGGTGCTGCCGCGGCGGAAGTCAACGTCACGAAGACTGTGTTTGCCGTCACCCGGTTTGACCTGTGCGAAAGTCTGCGCGGCCGGTGCCGGCGTGTTGCCCGCCGCCGAAGAGCCGCCCAGAGTAACCAGAATGGTGTTGCCTTCGATCTTGGCGTCGTAGCCCAGCTGTTTCGACGTTTCAAGAACCAGGCGTGAACGATCACCGGCCTGAACGATATTGATCCGGCGGACATCGCCTTCGCCGATTTCATGGGTGGTTTTACCCGAACCGTTGGTGGTGCCGGGGAAATCGAAAGCGATTCGCGGCGGGTTGTTCACCACGAAGCTGGCAGGAGTGGTGGCGGGAGCGCCTTTCAGCGTGATTTTCACGAGCGTCGAACCGCCCTGTTGCGCCGAAACGTTGACGGCTTCGATGCTGTTCTGGGCATAAGCCGTGGCGGTGGCGATGGCAAACCCTGCTGCTGCCGCCAGTTTCGAAACACGAGTCATGAATTTGAAAAGCTGAATCATTTAGAGCCTCCCTGTTCTTGCAACAACAGCGCCTGTTCCTTCTCTTCCCAGTTGCCGCCGCTGTCCTGAACAATTTCCTTCAGTTTGATATCTGTTTCCGAGATGCCGACGATGCGTCCAAAGTTCTGGCCGAGGTAATTGCCCGAGCGCACACGGTAAAGCGCGCTGTCCGGTGCCTTAACCAGCGCAAATACCTGATTTTTCTGCTGCAGAGTGCCGACCATCTTCAGGTTTTCCAGCGGGAAGGCTTCGAGCGCTTCGCGCGGACGGTTGAAATCCGGCTGAAGACCGCCCTTGGCCGTCGATTTCGGCGGTTCGATTTTTCTCGGCTTGAATGGATCAGTCAGATCGTAGGCGTTGTAGGCAAAAGGCTCATACGGTTTGACTTCGGGCAGCGGCTGAATCCGGCCGCCCGGCAATTTGTCCGATTCCTTGACGAACTGCCGCAGATCGGAATGTTCCTCGCTGCTGCAGCCCGTCAAGACTGCTGCGCAGGTCAAAGCGACAACCATTAAAGCTTTACGGTTCATTTTTTCGCTCCCGCTGCCGGCTTGGTCGCGGCTTTGCGTGCCGCTGCCAGTTCGCCGTCATCCAGGTAGCGGAAGGTTTTTGCTACCGCGTCCAGCGTCAGGCCGTCTTTGCTGGCGGCCAGGGAGATATCGTTCAGCGTCACGATTCGCGAGAGCCTGCCGATGTCGCTGGCGAAGGCGCCCAGGTCATGATAGTTGCCGCTCACCCGTACGGTAATCGGCAGTTCGGCATAAAAGTCGCCCATGATTTCATTGGCGGCCGGCCGGAACAGTTCGAACTGCAACCCGCGGCCGAGGCCCGCCTGGTTGATATCGGTCAGCAGAGCATCCATTTCGGATTTGCCCGGCAATTGTTTAAGCAGTGCACCGAACTGCGACTCGATATCCACCAGCTGCTTGCGGTAGGCAGGCAGGTCAATGGCCTGTTTCTTTTTATCGAGAAACGTGGTGCGGAGCTGCTCTTCTTTGGCTTTTTCGCCGTCAATCCGCGCCAGTTGATCCTGCCAGTCAAACCAGTAGCTGGCCCCGACCAGTGCGATCAGCAGCAGGAGCAGGACACCGAGTTTGGGCAGGATCGGCCAGCTGCCGATCTTGTTGGGGTCTAGTTTTTTCAGTTCGTCCAGAGTCATGATTTAGCCCTTCTTCCCGGCTTTCTTGTCGGTGGGCTCGGCAGCGCGTGTGACCTCAATGTTCATCGTGAACTCGTTGAGACGCTGGCCGCCGGTCGCAACCGATTTGATTTCCACCAGATTGGCTTTTTGCAGGTACTGGGAACCCTCGAGGTTTCGCATCAACGTCGATACGCGGGCCTGAGACTGGGTGTAACCGGAAATCGTAACTTTGGCACCCTGCTGCTTGATGGATTTCAGGTACATGCCGTCCGGTAGCTGACGAACCAGTTGATCCAGAAGGTGCACGACTTCAGCCCGGTTGCTCTGCAGCGTTTCGACCACCTGTTTGCGTTTCAACAGGGCCGCAATCTGTTCCTTGAGTTTGTTGATCTCGGCGATTTCCTTGTCGATCTTGACGATCTCGCCTTCAAGGTATTTGTTCCGGTCCTGCTGGTTGGACAGCGCGCTGTCCAGATAGCTGTGTACGCCGAACCAAATCGTGGCACCGATGGCCACGACCACACCCAGCATGACAAAGAAATGCTGTTGCTGCTGCTTGCGCCGCATCTCGCGATGCGGCAGCAGATTGATGCGCGCGGTCATTTGTCGAATCTCCTCATCGCGAGGCCGCAGGCCACCATCAGCGAAGGCGCATCCTGCTCAAGGCTCTTGCGGCGGATGTGCGAAGACATGCCCATGTTCGCGAACGGGTTGGCAACGGATGTTTCCACCTGCGCACGTTTTGCCACGGCTTCTGCGATGCCGGGGATTGCCGCGCAGCCGCCGCAGAGAACGATATGGTCGACCTTGTTGTATTGCGTGGAAGAGAAGAAAAACTGGATGCCTCGGGCAATTTCGAGGCCGAGTGTGTCGAGGAAAGGCAGCAGCACTTCAGATTCGTAGTTCTCAGGCAATCCGCCGGCCCGTTTCGCCGCTTCGGCTTCCTCGGAAGAAAGGCCGAACTTGTTCTGGATTTCCTGGGTCAATTGGCCGCCACCGAACGGTTGTTCGCGCATATAGACCGATTGGTCATTGCGCAGCACATTGACGTTCATCGTGGAGGCGCCGATGTCGACGACAGCAATATTCAGATCGCGGCCGCGTTCGGGCATCGTCGCTTCAATCAGCTCAAACGCCGACTGTGCCGCAAACAAGTCCACATCCATGACCATGGCTTTCAGCCCGGCGCCTTCGGCGACGGCAATGCGGTCTTCAATCTTGTCTTTGCGGGAAGCGGCAATCAGTACTTCCACATCTTCCGGGCTGTTCGGGGCAGGGCCGACCACCTGATAGTCAAGGTTGACCTCATCCAGCGAAAAGGGGATGTACTGATTGGCTTCGGTTTCCACCTGCATACCGAGATCGTCATCGGATTGTCCGGCGGGAACGAGAATTTTCTTGCTGATAACCGCGGCATTGGGCAGCGCAAGAGCAAGATTCTTGAAGTTGCTGCCCAAACGCTTGTGACAGCGTTTGACGGCTTCGATCACGGCATCCAGATTGTTGATGTTGCCCTCGACCACGGATTCCGTAGGCAGCGGCTCAATGGCATACCGTTCGAGACGATAGGCGCCTTTGCCGGCATCGACGATCTCGACCATCTTGACGGCCGAGGAACTGATATCTGCGCCAATCAACGGCGGCATCTTGGGCTTGAACAAAGCCTCAATGGCGTCGAAGTTAAGGCTGAATTTTCCTTTAGCCATAGGATATTAGGGCCAACCCCCAGAATTTACTTTAAGTAATAACAGCAAGCGTCTATTCAATAATGCTTTTTGGCCGCGTTTCTTTTGCGGTTTTATCCGCCTATAATGCAGCCGCGTTACCGTTACTGTGCAGCAAATTTGGAGTACAAGCAATAAGATTTTGCATTAGGTGTGGCGCGTAACCCACAGATTAATTTGACTTTTCTCACATTTTTAAATTTCCACTAGATGTCAGTCCGTTGGTGGGCTTTCCCACTATTACTGGTGTTTTTGCTTGCTGCGGCAGGCATTTTGGTCGTCGGATTCGCGGCCGCGCTGATATATCCGACGCTGCCGACGCTCGAAGTCTTGACCGATTATCGGCCGAAAATCCCGCTCCGGGTCTTCAGTGCCGACGGCAAACTGATCGGTGAGTTCGGCGAAGAGCGCCGTGCCGTGGTCAAGCTGGAGCAGGTGCCGAAGACTCTGATTAACGCCATTGTCGCAGCTGAAGACGAACGCTTTTATCAACACGGCGGCGTGGATTACCTGGGCGTGGCGCGTGCCGCCCTGTCCAATTTCACTTCCGGTGGCGTCAAGCAGGGTGCGTCGACGATCACCATGCAGGTCGCACGCAATTTTTTCCTGTCCAAGGAAAAAACGCTGACCCGCAAATTCAATGAAATGCTGCTGGCCTTCAAGATTGAATCCAATCTTAGCAAGCAGCAGATCATCGAGCTCTATATCAACCAGATTTATCTCGGACAGCGTGCCTACGGTTTTGCGGCTGCCGCGCAGATTTATTATGGCAGGCCGCTGGCCGAACTCTCAGTTGCCCAGCAGGCCATGCTTGCCGGCCTGCCCAAGGCCCCTTCACGGTTTAATCCGATCGCGAATCCGTCACGCGCCAAATTGCGTCAGCAGTATGTATTGCGCCGGATGCGTGAACTGGGAATGATCACACCCGAGCAGCTGGCCAACGCCGATAAGGAACCCCTGATGACGCGGCAGCCTGCGAATGAATTCCAGGTGCATGCCGATTACTTCGCTGAAATGGTGCGGGCGCAGATGTTTGAGCGCTACGGCGAGGATACCTATACCCATGGCTTCAAGGTATACACCACCCTGTTGTCCGAGCATCAGCGTGCCGCATACGATGCCTTGCGCAAGGGTGTGCTGGATTACGATCGCCGTCACGGCTATCGCGGTCCCGAAGCCTATGTCGAACTCACGGGTGAACTGACCAACGAAAAACTGGAAGACGCGCTGCAGGATGCGCCTGACAGCGACGACATGTATGCGGCTCTGGTGCTGGAAGCCGGATCCAAGCTGGTGCGGGTTTACCGTTCCGGCGGTGAGCGCATTGCCATCGCCGAAGACGGGCTGAAGTTTGCGGCGAAGCTCCTCGGCGACAACGTGCCGGCCACCCAGCGCATCCGCCGTGGAGCGGTCATCCGTATTGCCAAGGATGAAAAAGGTCGCTGGCAGATTGTGCAGCTGCCCCAAGTTGAATCCGCACTGGTGTCGGCGGATCCGCGTACCGGCGCCATCCGCGCGCTGGTCGGCGGCTTTGATTTCAACCGCAACCAGTACAACCATGTGACCCAGGCTTTGCGCCAGCCCGGATCCAGTTTCAAACCGTTCATTTATTCAGCAGCACTGGAAAAAGGATTTACCGCGGCGACGGTGATCAACGATGCGCCGCTGACATTTACCGCCGCGCAGACCGGTTCGGAGCCCTGGGAACCGAAGAACTACGACGGCAAATTCGAAGGTCCGATGCGGCTGCGTACGGCGCTGGCCAAGTCCAAGAACCTGGTTTCCGTACGCATCCTGCAGGCAATCACACCGCAATATGCGCAGGACTACATCTCGCGCTTCGGTTTTGATCCCAAGCTTCACCCGCCCTATCTGACCATGGCGCTGGGTGCGGGTAACGTGACGCCGATGCAGATGCTGGGTGCTTATTCGTCCTTCGCCAACGGCGGCTACAAAATTGCGCCGTACTTCATTGACCGGATCGAAGATGACAAGGGCAAGGTGCTGCTGGCCAATCAGCCTGCGGTTGCCGGAGAATCCGCAGAACGCGTCATTGATGCTCGCAATGCCTTCATCATGTCGAGCCTGATGCGCGATGTAGTCCGCATGGGCACGGCGACCAAGGCAATGCGCCTGAAACGCAACGATCTGGCTGGCAAGACCGGTACCACCAACGAATTTGTCGATGCCTGGTTTGCCGGCTTTCAGCCGACGCTGGTTGCCATCGCGTGGATGGGATTTGATCAGCCGAAAACGCTCGGCCGCAACGAGACCGGCGGCAGTGCCGCACTGCCGATCTGGATCGATTACATGAGTGTTGCGCTGAAAAACGTGCCGGAAGAGGCCTTCACACCGCCACCGGGTGTCATTGTCATGTCGGTCAATGCCGAAACGGGTCTGCGTGCGCCGGAGAGCTCCGGCATCAGCGAATATTTCTACCAGGAATACGCGGCGCCTTCGACGGATGGTGCTCACGGCGGTGAAAAACTGCCGGATGACGCCAGAAACCAGCTGTTTTAGCCGGTTCCCGGCAGGCCGTAATCAGGCGGCTTGACGATCGCGACGGATTTGCTGAAGCTCTCACCATCAT
>Ga0078894_10002310_pt1 | contig 14442 bp, 15 predicted proteins | sample LauGreSu1BDMLBSD_2_FD_67506 | JGI IMG/M metagenome (GOLD analysis project Ga0078894, IMG submission 67506) | Freshwater lake microbial communities from Lake Michigan, USA - Su13.BD.MLB.SD (version 4) (version 4) | ecosystem: Environmental > Aquatic > Freshwater > Lake | place: Lake Michigan...
GCCAGTTGTAGGTATTTGGTTTACAGCTCTAGGTGTTATGACAATGGCATTCAACCTTAACGGGTTTAACTTCAACCAATCTGTTGTAGATAGCCAAGGTCGTGTAATCAACACTTGGGCAGATATCCTTAACCGTGCTAACCTAGGTATGGAAGTTATGCATGAACGTAACGCTCACAACTTCCCTCTAGACCTTGCTGCTGGTGAGTCTCTACCTGTAGCTCTTACAGCTCCAGCTGTAGTTGGCTAAGATAGTTATAATATTCCTATAAGAAAAAGCCTTGGAAACTCCAAGGCTTTTTTTATTGTTTGAATAGTCTATAGAGCGTTTTAAATCTGATATAATTTTTTTTAATACCTGAGTCATTTAAAATGTCTAAACTTCAAAACATATTATTTAATATATTCATAAACTTCACAGCGATTTTATTAGGTTTTTTCTTAGCAATTAACTTATCCACAATTTTAGGTCAAACAGGTGATTGGGGAGTACTTTCCTCAGGTCTTTTTGCAGCCGCAGTAGAAACTGTTAGTAGGATTGTGTACAAAACTAAAAAAAACTTGTGTTTTTAAAAAAATCTGAATTTACCAATCGACTGAGCAAAGGAGTTAATTTACTTAATAATTTAAAGATAGGAATTTTATATGGTTTCTTTGTCGAGTCTTTTAAATTAGGTAGTTGAAGATCTTTATTACAGATTATTACATTTAGATTTTTTTATCCTTGTTTCGTTTATGATTATTTATGATAGAAACTATCAATACATAACTGATTAATACAATTAACAGTTAAAACAGTTTAAATTTTACAAATACGGAGAATTCTTATGGCTCTTGATGCATTTTCTAAAGTGGTTACAAACGCAGACGCAAAAGCAGCTTACGTAGGTGGTGCTGATCTACAAGCTCTTAAAAAATTCATTTCTGAAGGTAACAAACGTTTAGACGCTGTTAACTCTATCGTTTCTAACGCTAGCTGTATCGTATCTGACGCTGTATCTGGTATGATTTGCGAAAACCCAAGCCTAATCTCCCCAAGCGGTAACTGTTACACAAACCGTCGTATGGCTGCATGTCTACGTGACGGTGAAATTATCCTTCGCTATGTTTCTTACGCTTTATTATCTGGTGACTCTTCTGTTTTAGAAGATCGTTGTCTTAACGGTTTAAAAGAAACTTACTCTTCTCTAGGTGTTCCAGCTAACTCTAACGCAAGAGCTGTTAGTATTATGAAAGCATGTGCAGTTGCATTTGTTAATAATACAGCTTCTCAACGCAAACTATCTACACCTCAAGGTGACTGTTCTGCTTTAGCGAGTGAAGTTGCTGGTTACTTCGACAAAGTTAGCGCAGCTATTGGTTAATTTAGTCTTTTAGAGAATGCTACCCTATGTCATTAGGGTGGCATTTTCTATTCCAAATTAATATTGGTGAGGATAGATTTTTTTTTATAAGACTTTTCTTTTTTATACGAGTACAATATTTTAAATTTTTTACCAGAAAGATATGGATTTTCTCATTAAATATATAAAAAATTCGTTAGATAATATCGTTTTCTTAAGTCTCTTAGTAGCTGTGTTAAGTTATTGGGTAAGCGTTGCGTTTCCGAAATTAAAAATAACTACTAAATTAGCTTTTGGAAATGTTTTGATCTCCAATTTATTTATCGGCATAATTCTGGGTTGGAGATGGGTCGAAAATGGCTATTTTCCATTAAGTAATTTGTATGAGTCCTTATTATTTTTTACTTGGGGAATTACTTTTGTAACTTTATTAGTAGAGATGGCAACGTCTTTATTATTAATTGGGGCCGTAACGACACCATTATCAATGTTCATAATTGGATTTGCGACTCTGTCTCTCCCAGATGGTATGCAGAAAGCGGCACCTTTAGTTCCCGCACTAAAATCAAATTGGTTAATGATGCACGTTAGCATAATGATGTTTAGTTATTCTACTTTAATAATTGGTTCTTTACTTTCCATTGTATTTCTAGTATTAACCCAAGGAAGACAAGTTTCTTTAAAAGGTAGCTCAATTGGTGTAATATCCGATTTAAATACAAGTAAAGATAGTACAGATACTAGTACAAATCTCTCTATTAACTTTGGAAGTACGGAAGGAATTCTAGAAAAAAAATTAAGTTTATTAGAGAGTCTGGACAATTTAAGTTACAGAATAATAGGACTAGGGTTTCCCCTACTAACAATTGGTATCATTGCAGGTGCGGTTTGGGCTAATGAAGCCTGGGGATCATATTGGAGTTGGGACCCAAAAGAAACTTGGGCTCTTATAACTTGGCTTGTATTTGCAGCTTACTTACATACAAGAATTACAAAGTCATGGCAAGGAAAAGGACCAGCAATTTTAGCATCCATAGGATTTATAGTAGTTTGGGTATGTTATTTAGGAGTAAATTTCTTAGGAAAGGGTTTGCATAGTTACGGCTGGATTGTTTAATTCATAAATGTAAAATAAAAGATACATACACATCAGTCACTTATTTTGATTAGGTTGCATCGTAGTAAAAAGTACTTTACAATAGTTTTATTATCATGTAAAAAATCAACTTTCTCTGACTACTACAGACAGAATATGAATACAGAGTTACTAATATCCGTAGTTCCCCAAACAGCGATATGGTCTGCTAAAACAGCATCCATAATGATCAGTTCAAATATATTTTGCATTGTTGCAGGCAGATATGTTATTCAAGTTAAGGGGATTGGAGCTACTCTTCCATTAACTGGATCATTTGCGAATTTCACTCTGCCTGAGTTATTAGCAAGCACGAGCCTTGGTCATATCGTAGGAAGCGGAGCTATTTTAGGCTTTGCATATTTAGGTTTATTAAATTAAAAAGATTATTAGAAAAACAAGTGTTACACTTAGTTTTTCTAATAATCTTTCTTTTTTATAAGAGATAAATTTTAGAGTTTAATATGCTAGTCCTAAACTTCTAGTTGTTTCTCCGCCTAAATATACTCGAACGGATAAGAAGTCTGTTGGACATGCTGTCTCACATCTTTTGCACCCTATACAATCTTCAGTTCTAGGTGCAGATGCTATTTGTCCAGCTTTACACCCGTCCCAAGAGACCATCTCTAAAACATCACAAGGACAAGCTCTTACGCACTGTGTACACCCGATACAAGTATCATATATTTTAACGCTGTGTGACATAATTAAATTAAGAATAATTTATAGTTATTGGTTATATTTTGAACTGGTCCTAGAATCTTACAATTGTAAAATTTAATATAATTATATATTAGAAAAAGCGAAACTTTGCATTAAATAACAAAATTCACAATCACTGCTTTGGTTTTAAAACATACAAGATTAAATATTCTAAAGTATCTATACTTTATTAGAATCCATTAAATTATGAAAAAAAAAACAAATGTTGTTCCCTCTCTCGAGGTTCTTTATAAAACTGAAGAATTACTAGATGCTGCATCGAATAGATATCGTATAACAGTTCAAGTCGCAAATAAAGCAAAGAGGAAAAGATACGAAGATATTAATTTGTTAGATGATTTTAAACTTAAACCAGTGATTAGAGCCATTCTTGAGATTGCAGAGGAAATTAGTAGACCTGAAATTCTCACAGATTAGAAAGTTTTAAACTTATCTGAACTATTTATAAATATAAAAATTTGATAACAATCTATTAAATAACAATTATGTTCCAAACACTTTTCGGTGACCCGAATGAGAGAAAAATCCAGGAATATTCACAGATGGTTAACGCTATAAATAAGTTAGAAGGAACAATACAAAGTCTTAGTGATACAGACTTGCAGAATCAAACAAATCTATTTATTCAAAGGTTAGTAAATAAAGACGACATAAATGATATTTTAACTGAATCATTTAGTGTAGTTAGAGAAGCTTCTAGGCGGATTTTAGGATTAAGACATTTTGATGTTCAACTAATTGGAGGGCTTATTTTACACGAAGGTAAAATCGCAGAAATGAGAACAGGGGAGGGTAAGACATTAGTTGCTATCCTTCCTTCATATGTAAATGCATTAACAGGGAAAGGAGTACATGTTGTGACAGTAAATGATTACCTTGCCTCAAGAGATGCTGAATATGTTGGTCAAGTACATAAATTTTTAGGTTTAAGTGTAGGACTGATTCAACAAACAATGTCCCAATCTGAACGAAGGCTAAATTATTCAAAAGACATTACTTACACCACAAATAGTGAATTAGGATTTGACTACTTAAGAGATAACATGGCTGTACAACTTCAAGATATTGTTCAGAGGCCTTTTTATTTTTCTATTTTAGATGAAGTAGATTCAATCTTAATTGATGAGGCTAGAACACCTTTAATCATATCAGGGGCTGGAGAGACACCTAATATAAAATATATAAAAGCTAATTTAGTTGCTCAATCATTATTCAGAGATAAACACTACGACGTTGATGAAAAAGCTAAGAATATTGTACTAACAGAAGAAGGTGTTTTAGAATCAGAGTTTCAGTTGAAAGTAACAGATTTGTACGATGTACAAGACCCTTGGGCACCATATATTTTTAATGCGTTGAAAGCAAAAGAGCTTTTTATAAAAGACATAAACTATATAGTAAAGGATGATGAGGTTTTAATTGTTGATGAATTTACAGGAAGAATCATGGTAGGTAGAAGATGGAGTGATGGGTTACATCAAGCTATTGAAGCTAAAGAGAATACCGTGATACAAAATGAGACTCAAACTTTGGCATCTATTACATATCAAAACTTCTTTTTACTTTATCCAAAACTATCTGGTATGACGGGCACTGCTAAAACAGAAGAGCCAGAATTAGATAGAATTTATGGATTAGAAGTTACATGTGTACCTACTCACAGAAAAATGATCCGGAAAGATTTATCTGACTTGGTTTATAAAACCCAATATATAAAATGGAAATCAATTGCAGATGAATGCCTAGATATACATACTCTAGGACGCCCTATTTTAATAGGGACAACGAGTGTTGAAAAATCAGAACTTTTATCTTCCTTGTTACAGGAGTATGGTATACCTCATAATTTACTAAATGCAAAGCCCGAAAATTTAAAAAGGGAAGCAGAAATAGTTGCTCAGGCTGGTCGTAAGGGCGCAGTTACGATTGCGACTAACATGGCTGGAAGAGGTACTGACATTTTGTTAGGTGGTAACTCAAATTATATGTCAAAATCTACTTTAAAAATATTTCTAGAGGCAATATTTTTTAATGAGTCAACTGAAGAAGAATTAGATCCTCAACTAAAAAATGTATATAAATTTTTAGCTCTTAAAATCGGATCTAAAAAAATTCAGAGGGAGGAGTTAAACTCATATATCTCTATTGCCTGTGAAAAAAGTTTTACCGAAGACCCTCTGGTGATAACTTTACGAGCTATATACCAGATATTAGTAGAGCAGTACAATAAGCAAATTCTTGCTGAACGAGAAGAAGTTCTATCTTTGGGTGGTCTACACGTAATCGGAACAGAACGACATGAGTCCAGACGAATCGATAATCAACTACGCGGAAGATCTGGTCGACAAGGGGATCCTGGCTCATCTAGGTTTTTTCTTAGTTTAGAAGATAATTTATTACGCATTTTTGGTGGGGATCGTATTGGAAAACTTATGGACTCTCTAAAAGTTGATGATGATATTCCTATTGAATCAATGTTATTAAACACAAGTCTAGAATCTGCCCAGAAAAAAGTAGAGTCTTATTATTATGATGCTCGAAAACAGCTTTTTGAATACGATGAAGTTCTAAATTATCAGCGTCAGGCAATCTATTCCGAACGTAGAAGAATACTCGAATCTGATAATTTAAGAGACTGGGTTGTTCAATATGCGGAAACGACAGTCTTAGATTACTTCGATAAGTATAGTGAGAGAGGTATTTTTTCTCTGGAGGAACAGGATAGACTTCTTTTAAAAGTAGAAAGTTTGTTAGGTTTACCATATCAAATTAATAGAGAACGGTTTTGTGGATACTCAAAAATTGAGATGAGAGATTCGCTTTTGAGGCAAACAAGAATTGCTTATGATTTAAAAGAGAGCCAAATTGATCTGATAGAAAATGGTCTAATGAGAGAATTAGAAAGATCATTCTTGTTGCAAAAAATAGATTCGGCCTGGAAAGAGCATTTACAGCAAATTAATACTCTGCGAGAGAATATTGGCTGGAGGGGTTATGGACAGAAAGATCCTTTAATAGAATATAAAAATGAAGCATACAGTTTATTTTTAAATATGACGATTAATATACGACACTCTGTAGTTTACCTTATATTTAGATCACAACCAATTTTAAAAGTTTAGTAAAATTAAATTTTTCAATTAATTTGACATTGCCTAGTTAATAAAAGAATATAAAGAGTATTACTCTTACATTTTAAATATTATGACAAAAAGAACATTGCGTGGGACAAAATTAAAAAGAGCTCGTACATCTGGATTTCGCGCTAGAATAAAAACAAGTTCCGGTAGACGAATCCTAAAGGCTAGACGTGCCAGAGGAAGACATTCTTTATCTATAAGTTAATACAAAGGTTGAATTTCTCTAATAGATCTAAAGTTATAACTTATTAGAGAAATAAACCTTTTTTGCTCTATCTTACTGTTAGTTCAGCAAATTGAAGATTTTATAGATATAAAAATATGAATTTTACCAAAGAATTTAAGTTACTTTTGAAGGCCAGGTACCCTCTTTTATACGTTCCCACAAGTGAAGAAGAGCGACTTGAATATACTATTAAAGCATCTCTTAAAGATTTTAGTTCAAACAGAGGAATTTACACATGGGATTTTATCGATGGATATACTGGAAATCCAAGCGATAGTGGATTCGGGGCAAGAAATCCTCTACAAGCATTAGAACTTGTTGAAAAACTAACTTCAGAAAATTCAGCTATATTTCTTCTAAAAGACTTTCACTTATTTTTAAGTGATATTTCTGTGTCTAGAAAATTGAAAAATCTGTCTAGACTAATGAGAAATACAAATAAAACGATCGTAATAATTGCTCCAGAAGTAATAATCCCAGATTCCCTAAAAGAGATAATAACAATTCTAGAGTTTAAGTTACCTCAGCCTTCTGAAATAAAAAAAGAACTACTGAGAGTCCAAGATTCATTAGGACATTTCTTACCAGATACTTCGATAGATGTTTTGGTTCGGTCTTGTCAGGGATTATCGTTAGAACGAATTAGGAAAGTCTTATCCAAAATAATTGCAACCTACAAAGAAATTAATATTGAAAGTCTAGATATTATTTTTACTGAAAAAAAACAAATTATAAGTCAAACGAAGATTTTAGAGTTTTGTACTGTTACTGAAAAGATGTCAGATATTGGAGGGCTGGAAAACCTTAAAAACTGGTTACAAAAAAGGGTAGGTTCTCTGTCAGAAAGAGCAGAAAATTATGGTTTACCATCTCCTAAAGGCCTTTTTTTAGTGGGAGTACAGGGAACAGGAAAATCTTTGACTGCAAAAGCAATCGCTAATGAATGGGGTCTACCATTATTAAGATTAGATGTTGGTAAACTATTTGGTGGAATTATAGGTGAATCTGAATCTAAAATGAGACAAATGATTCAGTTATCAGAAGCTATTTCACCTTGTATTTTATGGATAGATGAAATAGACAAAGCTTTTGCTGGAATTGAATCTAAAGGGGATAGTGGAACAACAAGTCGGGTATTAGCAACGTTTATTACGTGGTTATCAGAAAAAAAGTCTTCTGTTTTTGTAGTCGCTACAGCTAATAATATTAATTCATTACCTTCTGAGATTATACGAAAAGGTAGATTTGATGAAATATTTTTTATTGGATTACCATCTCTTAATGAGAAAAAATTAATTTTTAAAGTTCATTTAAGTAGATTAAGACCAAAGTCTTGGCAGAGCTATGACATAAGTTTATTAAGTGAAATGGCAAAAAAGTTTTCAGGTGCAGAGATTGAAGAAGTGATCGTAGAAGCTATGCATACTGCATTTAGTGAAAATAGAGAATTTACAATGAATGACATTTTAGAGTCAATTAAGCAATTCGTACCTCTTGCATATACAAATCAGGAGAAAGTAGAACACTTACAAGAGTGGGCTGTAGCTGGAAAGGCTCGGCTAGCTTCGTCAGAAGATTGAAGTATTTAACATTGTATTGTACATAGAAATAGAAATTATATGCTAGTATAGTAACTATTACATTTAATGATTAGTAGTTATTATGGACCCTTCTATATATTAAATATGTCACATTTTAGTAAAATAAAAACAAGTCTGAGAGATTTAGCCCTATTACAAAAGTCACTTGATGATTTAGGGGTTCGCTGGGATGAGAATATTAAAAGTCTAAATGGTTATAAATCACAAAAATGTTTTGCTAATTTAGTAATTAAGCAAAATAATAATTACGATATTGGTTTTACTTGGAATGGAACTGAATATCAATTAGTTGCTGACTTACAATTTTGGCAACAACCTTGGTCGGTTGAGTTATTTTTAGATAAAATAACACAGAGATATGCTTATAACTCTATTTTAAAGGCTACTGAAACCCAAGGGTTCCAAACTGTTGAAGAGTTAACTCAAGAAAATGGAAGCATAAAACTAACATTACAAAGATGGAAATCTTAGAGTCAATATGCGGACGGAGAGACTCGAACTCTCACAAGAGAACTTACTAGAACCTAAATCTAGCGCGTCTACCAATTCCGCCACGTCCGCTTAGAATATTATGATCATAGCATAGCAGAAGTATATAAAAAAGAAAATATCTTTTTGAATATACTTTCTGCTATTCAATTTTAATATAAAAATTATATACAAAAAATAATTTAAATTATGTTATAATTTTTTATGTTGAAGAAATATTTAGGTAATTAAGATCAAATCCTCAGTAGCTCAGTGGTAGAGCGATCGACTGTTAATCGATTGGTCGTAGGTTCAAGTCCTACCTGGGGAGTTATAATATTTATTTATACGGAAACTAAAATATTAAAATATTTTTTAAAAGCAATGAATCAAATTACTCGAATTTTCTGGAAAAGTGTTTATTTACTTGGGAATTTACGGTTAGCTATCATTCTTCTACTAGTAATAGCTTCTGTAAGCTCATTAGGTACTATTATTGAACAAGAAAAAACTACCTCATTTTATGAAACAACTTATCCGATAACTAGGCCGATAATTGGTTTTATAACCTCAGATTTTATCCTATCTTTAGGATTAGATCATGTCTATACAACCAATTGGTTTTTGACACTCCTGTTTTTATTTGCATCAAGTTTATTATCATGTACTCTATCGCGTCAGGTACCATCTTTAAAACTTGCTAAAATCTGGAAGTTTTTTAAAAGTGAAAAAAAGTTCAGTAAAAATGACATTTCTTTTAATATAAATGATTTAAGCCTAAACCAATTTACTTATGCGTTAAAAGAAAGGCAGTACAATATAATTCAGCAAGGTCCATATATATATGCTTATAAAGGATTAATTGGAAAGATTGGACCTATTCTTGTACATATAAGCATAATTCTCATATTACTTGGTGCTGTGATAGGAGCACTAACAGGATTCATGACACAGGAATTAGTTGCAAAAGGTGAGCTTTTTCATTTACAAAATATTGTGGCTTCTGGTCCATTAAGTTACGTTAGACAGGATTTTGAAGGATATGTGAAGGATTTCAACATAGCTTATAATGAACAAGGACTTGTTGACCAATTTTACTCTGATATAAACATATTAGATAATGATTTAAATACAATAGCTAAAAAAACAATATTTGTTAATGAACCTCTGAGAAGTGAAGGTAGTACATTTTATCAAACTGATTGGAGTATTACAAAACTTAATATCCTAATTAATGATAAAACCAGTATTGAAATACCACTTAAAGAGATATTAAGTTCTAATAGTTCTCGTTTTTGGATTGGATCTATTCCGTTAAGTGAAAACAAAATTTTATTAGTTTTACAAGACTTAACGGGAAAATATCTAATTTATACTCCTGAAAAAAAATTACTTGGTCAAAGTGAAATTGGACATAAAATGATTTTAAATGGATTTCAGTTTCGGATTCAAAGTATAGTCCCTTCTACAGGAATACAAATAAAATCAGACCCAGGTATTCCTCTTGTTTATATTGGTTTTTTATTCTTAATTGTCAGTATTCTTTTAAGTTATACTTCTTATTGTCAGATATGGGCTGTCAAGATAAAAGGAAAAGTTTATATATATGGAACTACAAATCGAGCTACATATTTTTTTGAAAAAAACATTTTAGAAATGGTCGATGTCCTTCAAACTGAGAAGATAAAAATATCAAAAATAAAAGTAACTTAATATTCTAAAAATAGATAATCATTAGTTCTTAAACTGAATATTAAATAAAATATACGCGTGAGTATTTGAAATATAATTTTATGTGAGATAAACAAACCATGACTCGTGTTATTGTAATTACTTCGGGTAAAGGAGGAGTTGGAAAAACCACTACTACTGCTAATTTGGGTATGTCACTTGCTCAGTTAGGTTATCAAACTGCTTTAATTGATGCAGATATCGGATTAAGAAATTTGGATTTACTTTTAGGGTTAGAAAACAGAGTAATTTATACTGCACTAGAAGTTATATCAGGAGAGTGTAGACTAGAGCAAGCCTTAATAAGAGACAAGAGACAACCTGGTCTTCTGTTATTACCAGCTGCTCAAAATAGAAATAAAGATTCTATTAATAGTGATCAGATGAAATACTTAGTGTCATTGATGGAATCAAACTATGATTACATTTTAATAGACTGTCCTGCAGGTATAGAAACTGGTTTTCATAATGCAATAGGACCAGCTCATGAGGCAATTGTAGTTACAACACCAGAAATAGCTGCGGTCAGAGATGCAGATAGAGTTATTGGGTTACTTGAAGCAAATGGTATTCAAAAAATTAACTTATTGGTAAATCGTCTTAGACCAGAGATGGTTAAGTCAAATGATATGATGTCAGTTGCTGATGTAAAAGAGATTTTAGCGATACCTTTAATTGGAGTAATACCGGAGGACGAATGTGTAATTATATCTACAAATCGTGGAGAACCACTTGTATTAGAAAAAAAATTGTCACTCCCTGGAATAGCTTTTGAAAACACCGCATATAGACTTGATGGACAACTTGTGGATTTTATAGACTTTGAATCATACTCAAAAGGTCCGTTGAAACGGTTACGGAATTTTTTCTTAGGATCCTCGACAAATTAATTAAACCTTTAGCGTATGCATTTATATGATTACAGAATTTTTCGAGCGTATATTTATTAACAACAATCGTGGTAGTCGAGAAGATGTAAAAAGACGCCTTAAGTTGGTTCTTGCTCACGATCGGTCCACCTTGAACGCTTCAACTTTAGAAAAAATGAGAAAAGAAATTCTTATTGTTGTTTCTAAATATGTGGAGTTAGATACAGATAGTTTAGAATTTTCTATTAGAACAGATAGTAGAATGACAGCATTAATAGCAAATCTTCCAATTCGTAGAATTTTACAATCTGATGATAATCTATAAATATTTAAATGCGGAGTAAATTAACTTAATGTCACTCTCCGCATTTTATTATCTTTGTGAGGTATAAGAGTTCCACGCTAACTGTTGTAAACTTGCATTTCTTCGTAAAGGTCTAGTCACAAGCTCTAGAACATCTCTAGAGTTAGTAAACCCATGGATTTGAGCAAATGTAAATTCAACAGACCACTTTGTGTTTATACCACGCGCTTCTAATGGATTAGCATGCGCCATCCCAGTAATAACTAAATCTGGCTGCATTTTGCGAATTCTCTCTAATTGCTTATAATTGTCTGGTTTTTCAACAATTATAGGAATTTTAACACCCATTTCTGTGCATGTTTTTTCTAACAACATAAGTTCATTAGATTGATATCTCTTATCCATATAGGGTATACCAATCTCATGAACAATCATTCCACACCGGATCAAAAATCTTGCCAGTGAAATCTCTAAGAGATTGTCTCCCATAAAAAAAACAGATTTATTCGCTATTAACTCTAAATAATCTTCTAGTGAAGACCAAATTTTTTGTTCACGTTCTGCTAAACCTTTTGGTGCTATCTTAAATACAGAACAAATTTTCTCTATCCAAGCCCTAGTCCCATCTGGCCCTATTGGAAATGGGGCCCCAATTAGTGTTGTTTTACGTCTCCTCATTAGAGTGGTAGCTGTTCTACTTAGGTAAGGATTGACTCCGCAGACATAATAACCTTCATTAATCACAGGTAATTCGGTATACCTTTTTGATGGTAACCATCCTGAAACTTTAATTCCTTGATTCTTTAACTCCAGAATCAATTGATTTGCAACAGTGTCTGACACCGAACCAAATAAGACTAAAGGTGGGTGACTGTCTTTTGATATATTAGGAGGTATATCTGGTAACATTTTACTTTGAGGGCATTTTTGTGCCATTGCCGCAAGAACCGTGTCTTCTCCTTGAGTAAAAGCATAATCCAAACCGTTTGCTCTTGCTACAACTATGGGAATTCCAAGCTCATTTTCTAACTTTGGAGCAATCCCCTCAAGGTCCATTTTTATTATTTCTGTTGTACATGTACCAATCCAAAAAATAACACTTGGATTTCTGTCCTTTTTTATCTGAGAGCAGAGGCGTTTTAACTCTTCGTAGTCGTTTAACTTCGCTGAAATATCCCCCTCTTCTAGCTCTGCCATTGCATATCTAGGTTCAGAAAATATCATTACCCCCATTGCATTTTGTAGGAAGTAACCACACGTTTTAGTTCCTATAACTAAGAAAAAGCTATCTTCAATTTTTTGATACAACCAGGCTACGCAACTGATCGGACAAAATGTGTGGTAATTTCCCGTTTCACATTCAAAACTAAGTAAGCTGTCTTTGGATTCTAAATTTAACTGTGAAGTCATATTTTATATTCTTAATGTTAAACGATCATCAATTCTAATGATTGTTCTGCACTGATTAAATCATTATTAACTTTGGTAGATGGACTTAGATAAAAATCTGATAGGAGGCTAAACAATTCTCTATCTGCTGCTTCATTTGGTACAACCCCTTCAGGTTTAGCAATTATTTGATCTGCTATGTTTAGATAATAATCACAAACATAATTAAGAGATTTATCTAATTCTGACATTTCAAATAGTGTTTTTCCCTTAACTCTAGAAATTCGAATGTCTTCTATTAAAGGTAAGACTTCTAAAATGGGCATTGGAACTGCGTCTACATATTTTTCAATTAAATCTCTTTTTGCTGTTCTATTACCAATTAGACCAGCTAGTCTCAGAGAATGCGTTCTAGATTTTTCTCTAACAGAAGCTGATATTCGATTTGCAGCAAATAATGAATCAAACCCATTATCAGTTACTATTAAACAATAGTCTGCATAGTTTAGTGGAGCTGCAAAACCACCACAGACAACATCACCTAAAACATCGAATAAAATCACATCATATTCGTCAAATGCATTTAACTCTTTTAGTAATTTTACAGTTTCACCCACAACGTATCCACCACAACCAGCTCCTGCAGGGGGGCCTCCCGCTTCTACACAATCTACTCCTGCATAACCTTTATAAATTACGTCTTCTGGCCACACATCTTCATAGTGATAATCTTTCGCTTGTAAAGTATCGATGATTGTTGGAATTAAAAAACCAGTTAATGTAAAAGTACTGTCATGTTTTGGATCACAGCCAATTTGTAGAACTTTTTTTCCTCTCTTTGCTAACGCAACTGAAATATTACAGCTCGTTGTAGACTTACCTATTCCCCCTTTTCCGTAAACCGCAAGTTTCATTAGACTCTCCGAAAATAAAATAAACCAACGTATATAAACTTACTTACTACTTTAATATAACTAAATAAATAAATTTAAATTAGTTACAAGTTTTAAATAATAAGATGTATTGATGAATACATCTTAGTAATTATGATTCTTTAACTTCTTCTAAATTATTAGAAACAAAACTAGTAGATTTTCCTGTTAAAATTGACTTAGCTAGTGACAATGCTCTTTTGGCCTGTATATCTGCTTTATTAGTCCAATTAGCTAATCTAGAATTTTTCTTTGATTTAGAAGTTCTCTTCTTTGGAACAGCCATGTGTATTTCCTTCTATATTATTTTATTTTAAAACTTGCGTGTAGAAAATGAAACATCCTCATTATACAAGTAAAATAAGAAACAAAAAATTCTAAAAAATAAAAGATCTGAAAAAAGTAAACATTTTTATCAGAAACAATTATTTTTTAGAATTCCAACTAACTATCTGGATCCTAAACGGCTTAATTGTCTTAAAGCAATTCTAGCTATATTGAAAACTGCCCAAGATGCTGCTGCCAAAACCGGAAAAAGAACTATTAAAAGTCGCATGTCCATGACACAATCCTATGGTATA
>Ga0078894_10002311_pt1 | contig 14440 bp, 19 predicted proteins | sample LauGreSu1BDMLBSD_2_FD_67506 | JGI IMG/M metagenome (GOLD analysis project Ga0078894, IMG submission 67506) | Freshwater lake microbial communities from Lake Michigan, USA - Su13.BD.MLB.SD (version 4) (version 4) | ecosystem: Environmental > Aquatic > Freshwater > Lake | place: Lake Michigan...
TTATTATAAGTGCCTTAAGTAAGGAAAATGGGAAAATTAAAAGTCGCATATAAATGTTTTTAACAAATATATCAAAAACAGATTATAAAGATTATTCTTTTTATCAATTTAATATATAATATATGACTATTTTCAAAAGTAAAAAGAACGGAAAACTTTATATGTTACACCAAAATGGATCTGGTGAAGATGTAGTACATACAGCCGTTCCATATAAACACGATGGTCGTGTACAGAAGGGTGTAGATCCAGAAGGATTCACTATACATGAAAAAATTGGTCCAAACACCAAAGGGTTTCTTTGATTTATAAAGTAAATACACTAATTTTACAATATGAAAGTTTTATTTTTAGACAACGATGGCGTAGTTTGTCTTATGTCACAATTTGGTGGTCGTGTAAAAAAGATTAAAAAGTGGAAGATGTTCAACGATGGTGTTCCACCAGCGAGTGTAAAAATGGATAACTTTGATCAGAAAGCAGTCAAAGTACTAAATGAGGTACTCGAAAAAACTGGAGCAGAAATTGTTGTTTCATCTGATTGGAAACTTTATTGTGGATTAGACGAACTCAAACAAATGTTCACCGACTATGGTGTAATCAAACAACCAATTGATTGTACACCAAATCACGTACTGACTGCTGTAGATAAAAATGCAGATGTAAGAGTTGCAGAGATAAAGGAATGGTTAGAAAACCACCCACAGGTTACAAATTGGGTAGCAGTTGATGATTTAGATTTATCCAAATTAGAAAACTTTGTACATACTAAAAAGATGAGTGAAGGAATTAAACAGAATGGTATAAAGGATAAACTAATAAATATTCTGAACAAATAGTTCTATAATCATCAATTAAATAATCAATATATTTTTCATAGATTTTAATATATGAAAAATCTATCGATGTAAATTTTATAATATTATCAATTTTATATATTGGTCTCAAATTTTCTAAACTATTAATTATATTCAATGGCGTGTCTTCCTTAAACGCAACAACCGGTATTATATGATCTATTTGCATATCCTTTGTTTCCCATGACATATTATTGATAAATAAACTTTCTATATGTTTTTTAAATTCTAAATCAGTATAACCTAATATATCTTTTGTTTTTTTACCATTTTTACCAGACTTTACTCTGGATATAACACCTTTCAAAACTTCTCTATATTTAAAACGCCATTTATTTTTAATACGATACTCTTTCATCCATTTTTTATATTCATCACTTTTTCGATATTCACTTCGTTTTATTTTAATATCCTCTTTATTCAACTCATAATTAATAGACATCTTTTCCTTATCTATATTTAGATATCTATTTTTATTATATTCCTTGATTTTTTCTTTATTTTCAATGGTATATCTCATTCTAATAGGTTTTAGACTATCTAAATTTATTTTGTAGTATTTTTTACTATATTCATTTTGACAATCCTTACACCATTTATTAAAACCATCATAATCAGAACCCTTACTGAAGTTTTTAATATCCTTCTCAACTATACATTTAGTACATAATTTAAAATCCAAATCCATTTGAACTCTATTATTGTATTTGGTCTTACTATATTCACTTTTACAATCCTTACACCAAGAGTTCAACCCATCTTTACTTGCCTTACAACTACTAAATTTATCTATTTCTTTTTCGATATTACATCTTTTACATCTTTTAATCATAGAATTATATATAAAAATTATTTCTATATCAAAATAAAATAATAAGAATATGCAAGAATTGTTTATGTTCGACATAGAGACATGTGGTCAGTATCGTGATTACGACGATTTCAGATTCAATGACGAAAGAGGTGCTAAACTTTTCGAAGGTAAATGGACCAGAATGGGCTGGGACAAAAAATTCACATTAGAAGACTCTTATAGAGATCAAGCAGGAATAATATCAACATATGGTAAGATTTGTTGTATTTCTTGTGGTTACATTGGTGAAGATGGTAGAAAGATGATTAAGAGTTTTTATGGAACTGATGAAAAAGAAATTGTAAACGACTTCAATGAACTCTTAAAAAAGATTGAAAAGAAGAGTTTCAAAATATCTGGTTTCAGGATTAATCATTTTGATATACCTTGGGTTCTACACAAACTTCATAAATACGGAATAACACCTGCCGCTATAATAGATCCTTATGATAAGAAACCGTGGGATATGCGAATTGTAGATATGGCAGATGACTGGAAGCAAAAGTTTGCCTATTCTTATAGTTTTGATGAAATGTGTTATGAATTAGGTGTAGATTCACCAAAAGACGCAATGGATGGTTCACAAGTACACGATGCTTATTACAATGGTGATTTAGAGAGTATAAAAGAATATTGTGAAAAGGATGTTAGTGCATCAATTGACGCATCAATTAGAATTTACAAAAAATAAGAAGGGTTTGACCCTTCTTTTCTTTTTAAACACTATATTTGTAAAAAAGAAAAAGATATGGGACGCATCAAAGACTTAGTTATCGAATTACAAAATGAGTATGGATTCGATTTAGAAAACCTTCCGGAAGGATTCTCGGTAGATGATTACTTAGAAATGAAATCGCGCGAGACAAAGCCACTTTCGTTATCCGATATAAACAGAGATACTTTATCCTTCGCGGTTAAAGTACCTTGTAAAGAAGAATTGTTTTGCGAACAGGTAAAAAACAGAAAATAATATGATGTACTTTGAAAAGAGTAACGAAAAGTCATAAATTTTATTTCATTTATAACTTTAAGATCATAAAACAATAAAACGTTTATGGTCAAAAACAATTTACAAAAAAGTGCATTAATAACTGGAATATCCGGGCAGGACGGATCAATACTCGCCGAATGTCTTTTAGAAAAAGACTATGTAGTGCATGGCCTTGTTAGACCTACTTCAAATGTTGATAACATAAAACATTTATTAGTAAATCCGAATTTAAAAATAATCTGGGGTGATTTGATGAATGTGGATTTATTAAGATACGTACTTTCAAATTATAAAATACAAGAACTCTACAACTTAGCATCACAGAGTAATGTAAGACTTAGCTATGAAGATCCTGGCCACACATTTGAGGTCACACTATTAGGAACTATATCATTGATTGAAGCAGTTAAGAAGTACTCACCTTTAACCCGAATATTTCAAGCAGGTTCATCTGCGATGTTCGGTGAATCATGTGACGATGATGGATTTCAAAGAGAAGAAACAAAGTTTAAACCGATAAGTCCTTACGCATCATCAAAACTTTTCGCACACAATATATGCCAAAACTATAGGAAAAACGACGGAATGTACATATCGAATGGTATATTTTATAATCACGAATCATACAAAAACAAACGAAATTTAGGAATAATATCAACACTTGTTGATAAAGCACTACTAATATCAGAAGGTGAGATTAATAACTTCTTTATACCAAACCTAAATACAACTATAGACTTCGGACACGCAAACGATTTCGTAGAGGCGATGTGGTTGGTAACACAACAAGAACAACCAGACGATTACATAATATCATCTGGTCAGATTATTTCAATAAAAGAATTATGTGACTACATATTTTCTGAATTAGGTATGAATTATAAAGAACACATAACAACTAATGAACAAAATGATAATTGTTTTATAGCAAAAGGAGACTCATCAAAGATAAGGTCTATAGGTTGGTTACCGAAAATAAATATCTATGAGATGATTGATGAAATTATAAATAAAAGAAAACAATCACAAAAATGAAGAAACTCTCATTCGGTATATCCTGTTACAATTTCGAAAACTATATAGAACAATGTGTCATTTCAGTAATGTCACAAAAGACAAATTTTGACTTCGATATAATAATAAGAGACGATTGTTCCACAGATGGTACACGTGATGTGTTAAGAAGTATACAGGAGAAATATACAGGAAGGGAAATAAAAATCTTATTAGGTGATGAAAATGTGGGTACTAATGAAAACGTAAGACTTCTACTATCTGAATGTAATGGTGAATACATAGCATTATTAGATGGTGATGATTATCTCATCACAGATGATAAACTACAAAGACAGGTAGACTTTCTCGATCAGAATACTGACTTCGTATTACATTGTACATCTTATAGATACACAGATATAAACGATAAACTGATTACACCAGAAGGTTTTTGGTTATCTCCAACACTGGATGAAGTTACTTTAGAAAACCTTTTAGATCAGAACTACATATCATTCGGACGACTTTTTAGAAATCAAAAAATCGTACAAAGACTTTCAGATGCCGAATATTATAACGGATTCAAATATGATGATTGGGCACTTAATTTTGAAATATTGAAGAATGGAAAAGCAAAATGTGATAAAGAATGGGTAACCGGTCACTACCGAATCACCGGAACCGGAGTTATAACATCCAATAGTGAAGAAGATATATACACAATTAACGAAGTATGTAGACAGAAGTTACTAACCGAATATCACAGATACAAAGAACTATATTAAAAAACCATAAATCAATGGTAATATATAGGTACATGATGAAAAATGTAAGGATCGTGCACCTAAAACCGAATGCACAAAATCTCGAAATGTGGATGGCCTATCACAATGACACCAATGAAGCAATTGGTCACATCTTTATGGCCATAGAAAAAGATCAAAAGATAAAATTTCTGGACGCATGGGTAGAATCAAATTGGAGAAGAAAAGGCATATATAGAATGTTATGGGAAACCAGATGGGCCTATGTCGAACAAAATTATGTGGGTTGGACAATATACGCTTGGTGTAAAGATACCTCTTTACCTTTGTTATTAGAAAAAGGATTTGTACCTGGTGAAACCGTAACCTACGTCGAAAAGAAAATCTAGCAAACTTAATAAACAAAAAAGCATATACATAATAAAGAAACGTATATGCCAGCAGCAAAAGATAAGATGTTTTCGTTGAGATTACCCGGTAAACTACTGGATGAATATCGCGATTTCTGTGAAGAAAATTCAATTAACATATCCAAAAGACTCAGAAAGTTTATGGAAAGAGATCTTGATAATTGGAGACAACGTAAAGCACAATTACAACAGAAAAAAGACTAATTCATTACTCATTCATAGGATATCTCGGTAATGAAAGACGTGTATTCGCATTATCTGCAAATATTAAGTATCTCGCATCATTACCAACAATTGATTGATTAAGTAATTTATTATGTGATGCCTCCGGCATTATATCAGAGAATAATCTTATATTAGTTGCTTTCATATCCGATGCAACAAGTTTACATCTAACATCTTCCATATAAGCATCAATTGGTTCTATCACCGTAGTACCATTATGTACTAGTCGGAGCATAGTTCCATTAAGCATTGCTGCTCTATATTCCTCATCGACATCACGTTTGTATATCCATTGTTTCATCTCACGTTGTCTTTGATCTACACTTAGAACATAACAATACCATGTATCTTCATCGAGTGCCGAAGGATCCTCTGATGGAATTTCTAATCCATTTATATAATAAGAATATGTTGCGGAATTTAAAGTAACCGTTATAACATCATTACTCAATTCTGACTTCCAACCTAATAAATTAGTCTCATCGTAGTAAGAGAAGAAACCATATACATCATCTTTGACATAATTGTTTATACTAAACCAAATCATATAAGAGAAGTTATCTGTCTCTGGTATATATGGCTGAATATTTTTATATTCAACAGCAGACTTACCAAATTCTATTACTGATAAATCATAGTGTGATTTAGATATAACTGTTGATGAATTCTCAATCAATTCTTTAACAATTGGTACACTATAAGTATGTCTTATTGGATCATCCGTAAGTGTTCTTTGTTGTGGTTTGTTTGCTATTGATTTTTTATCTTCTTCTTTCTCTATACCCATCAATTGATCAAGTGCACTGTTGTTTGTAAGTTTCTTTAATGTATCGTTGATACTTTGATCCTCCACATTGACATTTGCCGCCATATTGAATTTTTTGAGTATCAGTTTATAATAAACCGCTGAATTATTGAAGTTCCTAAATTGTTGTGCATGATCAACAGAATACATACGATTCAATTGACAGAAATAAATAAAATCTTCTTTTGCAGGTCTACGTTGAGGTCCAAAAACTTCCTTGAACATTTTTTTCGTTATATGAACCTCCATAGTACTGAAAAGGTTTAAATCAAATTGATTCATTACAATTTGACTATCTGGAAAATTATTATTCTCAACAGATACTTTCAAATCACCCTGACAAGCAACATTATATAATTGATATTCATGCAGTGACATATCCGTACCCTTACTATCTGGGTCAGTTGCAAAATAGATAACTTTATGACCAAAGAGTTCCGCTGCATCTGTACTCATTTTATTTAGAAGTGCCTGTGCCTCATTTTGTTGATATGGATTATAAAGTCCTGCCTTATTTGCTTCTGTTAATGAAGGTAATGTAGAACCATTTTGATCAGTCTGACAAGAATTACCAGATAATCCAGTCGAAACTGAACCTTGTGCACCCGAAGGATTAGGATATGGAACAAAATTACCAGATTGATCATAGTATCCAGCACCAACGGTATTACTTGTACAATTCTCTCTTATACCCATAAGATTACTCTTAAAGTAATCTTTACTAACATTTTGGAAATCACCGAGAAGATTTATATCCTGTATCGACATTGGTGTATTATCATTGTTATGTACTGAAAACTCAACTTGGAAAAATCTTATAGGACTTATATTTGCAGTTCTAACATTTTCCTGTGTCATTGGTTCCCATCTAGACCATGTTCGACTATTATCTTGTGAATATCGCCACTTCATATCTGCTTGTGAGATATCTGAACCAGTAATAACTTCATATCCGGTAAGACCAAAAACTTTGTATATGTAAGGTGCTTTAATAACAATTTCTTTACCCGGCATAACATACGCAGTTGAATCATCTTCTACTACATCACGCTCGACTTCACCTTCTATACGATATTCAAGTATTTTAATTTGACCAACTTTGGTTTTACCTACTCTAACCCATTTTACTTCTAATGTAAGGTTATCTAATGATGGAAATCCGGTTACATATCTATTGAGTGGAAACCATTCACTAAAAGCGTTTCCGTCTCTTGAAACGCGATAAAATGTATCAAGATATCTATTTGCAGTAAGTCCAACGGTATCATAGAAGAATGTATTTATACATTCAACACTTCCTAATTCTGGGAATGTGAGTATATATTCATCACCCGGTTTTTTAAAAACAGGTGGTGCAGAAATTGATCCAGTTGCTGCCATAAGGTCAAACTGGTCTGCTATCAATAGGGTGCCGTTCACTCTGTCTATTTCAATCATCTATAATGTTTATTTTATAACATACTATATATTACACATAGACTTTGACATTTTATCCGTATATTAGCAAAATAACAAACTTATAATGGATATAAAGAAAAAGTTCATTGAACTTACAAGTAAGACATACCCACACGGAACCGAACACGAATTACGTGGAATACTACCTGATATACTAAATGAAGATGAACACGGAAACCTTTTTGTGAAAATAGGAGAAAGTAGATGTATGTTTACCTCACACTTAGATACTGCTAGTAGAAAACAAGAAAACGTAACACATGTAGAGATTGGTAAAATGATAATGACTGACAAAAAAACCATACTCGGTGCAGATGATAAAGCCGGTGTTGTTGTTATGTTAAATATGATTGAGAATAATATACCTGGATTATATTATTTTTTCTTAGGTGAAGAAAGAGGTTGTATAGGTTCCGGAAAAGTAGCAGATAAACAAAGAAAAAATCCATTAGGTATTGATAAAGTTATATCCTTTGATAGAAGAGGAACAGAATCAATAATAACACATCAATCCGGGCTAAGATGTTGTAGTGATGTATTTGCTAAAGCATTGGTGAAAGAATTAAATAATTTACAAAAAGGATTTAAATATAATACCGACAATACCGGAATACTAACAGATTCATTGGAGTTTGTAAATATTTACTCTGAATGTACTAACATATCAGTGGGATATTATAGAGAACATACAGTTGAAGAAAAGCAAGATATAGAACACCTGGAAAAATTATGTATGGCTTGTCTTAAAGTAAACTGGGAAAATTTACCAGTTGAACGTGAGATAGTAGTTACGAATGATTTTGAAGAAAATATACTAGAAAACGAAACATACGAAACGTTTACTATCGATAATGAAGGAAATATGTGTTCTTTCACAACTGATATAAATGGTTTTGTATTGAAAGCAAAACTAAGCAAAGACCGATTAAAATTAGAAAAAATATTATTGAATGAATTCCTCAGGTCCATAGAACTAGAAATACAAAACTACGAATGGAATGGTGCAAAACTAAAAGTTAAATACAAAGAAGGACACTCTACAATATGTAGAAGAGACGAACTTTACCCCTACATAAAAAATTTAGATTTCAGAGAATGGTAGAAATACCGAAATTATTGTTTATATATATCATGATGTTGCATTAAATATGAAAAGACTATACAGAATACAATTTATAAAATCCTCTTTTGATTTGAATGATGATTATGATGGATTTAATGAACAAGACAAATGTTCTATCTCCGATATGTTATCCGGTGGATATTTTGAGTATAATAATAATGATGGTAATTACACGCTTTATATAATATTGAAACCTACTATTGCCGAAAAATATTCTTCTATATTAGATGAAAATCTTATTGTACATAGTATGCGTGATATAAGTGAAGAAATTCTAAATGGAATGGATCTTACATCAGCATTAATACCATTTGTTACTATGTTGAATTTTGATCGACATCGTTCTTTTAAAGCAAAGTTAGAAAAGTGGATATTATCTAACTTAGATATTGACCGTATACTTGACCGTATAAATGAAGTTGGCTTTTCTAATATCACAAAGTTAGAAAAGAAATTCCTTGATGAATACCAAGTCTAATTTTTTCCTTATATTTATAAAAAATAAAGTTATGAAAAATTTATTATTACAGAAGGTTATCAAACCTATTGCACAAGCATACGCTAATTACCTTATTTTTATGTTAGACATAAATATAAAAACTGGAATGGGTGGTCTTGATATGTACGAACAACTTATGACCAATGCAGTCACATTAGACTATGTGTGTAGTGAAGAACTCGGAATAGAGATAAACTAAAATAATGGTTAACTTTTTCGAAAAATTCGACAAAATAAATTTACCTTATATGATACAACCTGACATATTCAATCTCGGTGAAGTTAATTTCGAATTTATCGGTGTTACTGCTAATTATAACAATTCATATTCTTGTAATGAATCTAGATGTGATGAAGAGGGTATATGTCGTTGTGGTGTTATAGTAGGTGAAAAAGTAGTCAATGTAGATACACAAAGGATAATATCACACATATATGGATTAACTTTTGGTGATATGACCAAAGAAAGAATTCGTGATATTCGTATTAGTGAACTTCTTGGACTCCCAGGTATTGAAATATTATATTATGCAATAGATAGAATTTGTCGTATTCATAAAATATGGTCTCCTGATAAATGGAATATTTCAATATCAGGTGGTTATTATGGTGAGGAGATTGATGGTATCTATCTCCTTCCAGATGTTACAAAAATGATTATCGATGACATTGTACGAATAATACAGATGCAGAATGTCGAAGATATTATTGAAGCACTTTTATTACTTGAATATGGATCAATTCACCAGGATTTACAGGATTGTGTATATGAATGTGTTGAAGTAGATATAACTAAATTACATTGTAAAGCAACCACACATCTAAAAAATGTTCTTAAAAAGAAGAATAGCCTTACACATTATACCAATGATAAATATTTGGGTATAAGAGGTATTGTTGTACCATATGGTAATGATTATAAAGTGATTGATGGATATCATCGTATCACTACCAATGATGAAAAAAAAGTAAAAGTACTCGTTGCTAAAAAGATTGTCTAACCAATGTATTTATCACTCATTGCGTTATAGTCTTCAATTATATCTGTTTGAGTCAATGATTTATTATATACAACAATTGAACCCATATTTCCATCAAAAAAACAACCCCACGAACTATCATTTAATGAGTATCTACCACCAATATATGCATGATTAACAGTTGTTAAAAGTGGGGCATCAATACCTAAACCGGTTGTTGTTGTCTGTAATATTCCATTAAGGTATATTAAGTATTTAGTACCATTCCAACTTATTGTTATATTATGCCAAATTCCACCCTGTATTGAAATATTAGACACGGTGGTAAATGTTCCAGCACCATTTGTTACGGTTATAACTTCACTACTTATAGCACCACTAATTTCACCTAAATATAATATAAAAGGAGTCCATCCTGTATTAAATTGTACAATAGCTCTTGCTGGCGATCCACCTGTTATCGTATTTGTTGGTTTGAACCAAACACTCATTGAATATACAGAAAAAGTTTTAGAAATAGGACCTCCTATAATCTCTTCTTGAATATTAGAGAATATCATACCTTTTCCATTCTTATCAAAGTTTGTTGTTGAGAATGGATAAATAACATTCATATTTGGTGACATATCTCTTACCGGTTCAGGACCAGATAAAAGTTCAGATATAGTTGGCTCTAAACCATCAACGACATCTATTCGTGGGTATATAAATGATTGTGTTGCAGTAGAATCTGCTGAATAGTAATGATAAGCACGGTGAAATGTATATGAACTGGTTGCATTCCAAATCCAATCTGTATATCCAGAACCTAATGATGTGGAATATAAAAGGTTACCTACTTTTCCACTTGTACGTGTCCAAACACCTGAATCAGGATGTGCATAGTTTTGTTGTAATGATCCTACAGCACTACCCGGAACAATTACACCTTTTTGACTACCCGCCGGCCATACGTGACCAGTCACCAATGTCCATGTATCTATACCACCCAAAAAAGGTGGATTTACTGAACTGAGTGAACTTATATTTGGATTCGGAGTAACATGAAAATATGGATTTGGACCTGGTTCCGTATAATTATTCTTTGATGTAAGATTATGTTGATTAGTCGACTCAGCACCAATAAAACCTAAGTAGAATTGACCTGATGTAGGACCACCTACTGTCATATTATCTCTTTTTGTCCAAACTGAAAATCTATACATCTTTTTAGGATCTATATTCACCCATCCGGTATTAAATCCACCATCCGGACTTGATTGTGCGGCATCAAGTGAATAACCTTTCCATACAACAGATGTTGTATATCCAAAAGGATCCGTTCCCAATACTCTTACGTTTTCAGTAGCACCACCTGATAATGAGTAAGCAGTTTGACCCCATTTATTCGCATCTCCTCCTACACCACCTGAACCAACAGTCCATGTTGAATAATTCAACAGATTTGGTGCAAAACATTTCCTGTTTGAGAAGTCTATGTGAAAAACTATAGAATCTGCTGTTATCTTTCTTCCTATTAAAGTTGCCATGTCTAATTTATTTTATGCATTACCAAATCTGGTTTTTGTAATTTCATAAGTTTTCGATATTTCTTGTACACTAAGAGCTCTATTCCAAAGACTAACAATACTAACAGTTCCACTCATTGTATTACCTGAATCACCTGATGCGGCTAAAGAACCTGCCAATACATACGGCATATTATTATCATATATAGAGTAAGTAAATCCGGTTACATAAGTAGACGCAATTGTACCATTTTTATATAAAGATAGTGTACCTGCATTCATAGTTAATGTTATCTGATTCCAACTATCTCTAGTTATGGTGGTTGCTATATTACCCCATGAATATTGACTTCTAACATAACCTCTTATTTGATTATCTGCCAAACTACTTCTTACAATTCCTATAAAACCATCGTATGCTCCTCTACCAATTATATTACTATAATATGCATTAGACCATGATGCACCAGTTGGTATATAAATCCATGTTTGTAAAGTAAAATCATCATTTGTATTTAAAGGATAGTTAATTCCGTTTATAACACCTTGTTGAGTCGTTCCATTGAAACCTAAAGTTCCACAATTATTGGATGTATAAGTAGGAGCAACTGAAAATTGCATATCATAAGAACTACTCGCACCCAAATTATACATTGTTGTTCCTGATGTATAACTTTTTGGATTAGCAGAATCAAAGTAAAATATTAAGTCTTTATTACTTCCGAATTCCGGTCCTAAAAATAACGACATACATTTTTTATTTTTCGTTATATATAAAAAATTAGGAAGTCTTTCATATGTTGATTATATTAGCAGAAACATACAACAATGACGTTAGATTTCAACACTATGAAATTTTATGATGGTGACTTCACACGAGAAGAAGACTACAAAGAATTGATAGAAGAATCTGATAGTATAACATTAGATTCTTGGATATTATTCTCAATTGATGGACTAAACGATGGATTGAATATAGATTTTACACAGGAGATTGAAGGATATTGGACACATTGTCCTGGAGACTATTGGACACCACCAGATAGTGATTTTGATCTTACAAAAAATGAGGTTTTTATAAATCGAGTAACCATTGATGATATAGAGGTAGAAATTACACCAGAGTTTAAAAATATTTTACACACTCTCGTATTAAACGAAATTGAAAAGTCAATAAGTAGAAATTAGAAAAAATAAAATAAAGATTGATTGATTAATATATAACCTATGATTATAAGAAAGATAGGTGATAGAAAAATTAATGTTCTCGTTTTCCAGGGTTCACCACGTGATGTTGATACGTGTCCTGGTATGGAGTCAAAAACCGAAAAGATATTAAAATTTGTAATTGAAAAATATTCAACTTTTATAGACTTTACAGTTGTTGATTTATCAGTTAACACATCAAAGAAACCGAATATACAACCATGTAAAGGATGTATATCTACCGCTGGTGGATATCATTGTCACTTCCCGTGTTCTTGTTATTTCAAAGGTGGTAAAACTACAGACTTACTTTCAGAACTTGACATATATACAAAATTACAAAAATGTGATGCATTTTTAATATTCTCACCTATACATTGGCACTCACTAACTTCACAGGTAAAGACATTATTTGATAGACTTGTTTGTGTAAATCAAACACTTACTATAGATGATGCTAAGAAATTAACAGGTGATGACATAAAGAATGTAGAAAAGACTGGTAAACTTGCAAGAAGCGGTAGACACGATGGTATGTTGAGAAATCATCTCGAAGGTAAAGTTTGTGGATTCTTTACACATGGTGATGATGGTGCCGATGATTATGAAGGTAAAGAATTACCACCTTCATATGATGTTCTGAACGATAGTTTCTCAATAGATCCCAAAAGTGTTGTTATGCCATATGTACTACAAATGAAGTATTCTGGTGTTTTTGTTCCGGATGAGTTGATACAAGCGTTCTATATGAATAAAGGAGTTGACTATAATACCGCAAATAAAACATTAGGTAAAAATAAAGAACCATTTGAACGTGCATTTACTCTAATAGAGAATTTGTTAGAATATTTTGATTCTAAACTATCATCTCAAAATAGAACCTAATAAGAAATCTCTATTATCCTCTTTCGTTCTGTGAAACCATATTGTTTTAGAGTATGCTTTTCTGAGCTCTTTCCAATCCGGAAGTTTATCCCATACACCATAAACATTTACAGAATCATCCCAGATTATTATACTCTCAATTTTTGTAGGTTGTTCACTTGGCCAATCTTTATATGATTTTTCACATCCGTCTCGATCAGTGTATGTTAGTTCATATTCACGTCTTTTCTCCCATCCTCTTCTTACATTGAAGAAGTCTATCTCCAATGCCATATCAACCAAACGATTGTTCAGGTATATTGCAACTCTTGGATAATGTAGTAATGTATATCCACCCCATTTTCTGTCACTCTTATACTCCATATACTCATAAAGGAAGAACTGTCCCGGTTTTACACCACTATGTAAGAATTCATATTCTCTATTATTCAAATCAAATCCATTCATTTTCCAATCTTCCTCATTCTTTTTATAATCTGGCATCACTTGTGTTGGATATTTCGATGCGATAAGTTCTTCTATATTCATAGTACAAAGATAATTTTTTTTACTATATAACAAATGAATTTTTACCAAGAAATAACATTGTTTTTACCAATTGCACTTAAAATATTAATAGCAACAATCTGTGGTGCTATCGTAGGGTATGAACGTGAGCTTAAAAATAAAAGTGCAGGACTTAGAACAATTATACTAATATGTGTTGGTTCTTGTCTTTTTACAGTCGCATCATTTGTTGCATCACAATATACAGGCGACCCAACACGTATACTTTCAACTATTGTCACCGGAATAGGATTTTTAGGTGGTGGTGTAATTATGCAACACGAAGATAAACTTGTCGGAATAACAACCGCTGCATTCATATGGGTTGTTTCCG
>Ga0078894_10002312_pt1 | contig 14438 bp, 17 predicted proteins | sample LauGreSu1BDMLBSD_2_FD_67506 | JGI IMG/M metagenome (GOLD analysis project Ga0078894, IMG submission 67506) | Freshwater lake microbial communities from Lake Michigan, USA - Su13.BD.MLB.SD (version 4) (version 4) | ecosystem: Environmental > Aquatic > Freshwater > Lake | place: Lake Michigan...
TTCGAAGGTGATATTTACTTTAACACAGAAATGCCAGATGGAACTCCAAGAAAACTTTTAGATGTTTCTAAACTAAAAAATTTAGGTTGGGAATATACCACATCTCTTCAAGAGGGAATAAAAAAGACTTATTTAGATTATGTCAAATAAAGTATTAGTTACTGGTGGATTAGGATTTGTAGGTTCTAATTTAGTTGATAAGTTAATTGAACAAGGATTTGATGTTGATGTTATAGATGATTTATGTTCTGAATCATCATCTACTGAATATATGAATAAGTCAGTTAAATACTATTTTGATGATATAAATAATATATCAAGTATTTTATCAGATCATAAATATGACAGAATTTTTCATTTAGCAGCAGAAGCAAGAATTCAACCATCTTTTGAAAATCCAACAAAATGGTTCAAGTCAAACTCTATGGGAACAATTGAGGTTATGGAGTTTGCGCGTCTGTCAAAATCAGGAATTGTTGTTTATGCTACCACTTCTTCTAAAAATCATGGATCTAATCTAATAAGTCCATATACTTTTTCTAAAGTAGTTGGTGAAGATATTCTTAGACTATATTCTGAATGTTATGATGTTAATTGTGCTATGGCTACTTTCTATAATGTTTATGGGAACCGAGAACCTTCTAATGGTGAGTGGGCCACAGTAGTTGCTAAATTTTTAAGACAAAGAAAAAACAATGAATTAATCACTGTTGTTGGTGATGGTCATCAAAGTAGAGATTTTACTTCAGTTGATGATATCTGTGATGGTCTAATTAAAATTAGTGAAGGTAATTGGAAAGCCGATAACTTTGATTTAGGTAAAGGTGATCCAATAAAAATAATTGATTTGGCTATGATGATTTGCGAAGAGGAAGAAGATAATATAAAATATGTTCAACTTCGAAAAAACGAAGGTCTTCATACTGAATCCAATTGGAAAGAAACTGAAAGTAAATTAGGGTGGAAAGCAAAAAATAATTTAAAAGATTATATAAAAAGTAAAATTGATAATGAATAAAAAAGTAGCATTAATAACAGGAATCACCGGAATGGATGGCTCTCATTTAGCTGAATTACTACTTGAAAAAGACTATGAAGTTCATGGTGTTATTAGAAGAACATCTACTTTCAATACCGGTAGAATTGATCATATTTTTGATAAATTAAAACTTCATTATGGAGATGTGACTGATCCTCTTGTAATTTCAAACTTAGTTTCTCAAATACAACCGGATGAGGTTTATAATTTAGCCGCTCAATCTCATGTCAAAGTAAGCTTTGAGATTCCTTACTACACCGCTCAATGTGATGGACTAGGAACACTTGCTATTTTAGAGGCTGTAAAAAACCACTGTCCTAAAGCAAAGATTTATCAAGCCTCTACTTCTGAATTATATGGAGGAATGGGTTATAATATGCCATTAACTGGTTATAACGAGGAATCTAAGATGCACCCGAGAAGCCCTTATGGTGTCGCTAAACTTTACGGTCTTTGGATTTGTAAAAATTATAGAGAATCTTACAATATGTTTATTTGTAACGGTATTCTTTTTAATCACGAAGGTGAACGCAGAGGAGAAACTTTTGTTACTCGTAAGATAACAATGGCTTTAGCTCAAATTAAAAACCATTTAGATTGTGAAAGATTTGAATTCCCTACCCTTAAATTAGGCAATCTTTATTCAAAAAGAGATTGGGGTCATGCTAAAGATTATGTCGAAGGAATGTGGTTGATGCTACAACAAAATGAACCAGACGACTATGTTTTGTCTACAGGTGAAACTCATTCAATAAAAGAGTTTGTTGAGCTAGCTTGTAAAGAGTGTGGATGGAATATCAATTGGGTTGGAGATGGTGTTAATGAAAAAGGTATCTTAGACAATGGACTTACAATTATTGAAGTTGATGAAAAGTATTATAGACCAGCTGAAGTAAATATATTACTTGGTGATTACTCTAAAGCTAAAAATGTTTTGGGATGGATTCCTAAAATTAAATTCGAAGAATTAGTTGAGACTATGATGAGAAGTGATTTGAAAAAAATAAATACTGTGTAATGTATGATTTTATCATAGTCGGTAGTGGTTTCTTTGGTTCAATATGTGCTTATGAGTTAACTAAAATAGGAAAAAAATGTTTAGTATTAGAAAAAAGAAATCATATTGGAGGAAACTGTTATACCGAAAAAAAAGATAATATAAATATACATACTTATGGTCCTCATATATTTCACACCTCAAACGAAACAGTCTGGAATTGGATAAATCAATTTGTTGAGTTTAATAACTTTACACTAAGACCGGTGGCAAATTACAAAGATGAAATATATTCATTGCCTTTTAATATGTGGACTTTCAATAAAATGTGGGGAGTCTCTCTTCCAGAAGAAGCCAAAAAGATTATCAAAAATCAATCTCAAGAAATTCATGAACCTTGTAATCTTGAAGAACAAGCAATTAAACTAGTTGGTAGAGATGTTTATGAAAAACTTATTAAGGGTTATACAAAGAAACAATGGAAAAAAGATCCTAAAGATTTACCTAAGGAAATTATTAAAAGATTACCGGTAAGATTCACCTATGATAATAACTATTTTAATGATAAATATCAGGGAATTCCAATTGGTGGTTATACACAGATTTTTGAAAAACTACTTAAAAATATTGAGGTTAAATTAAATATAGACTATTTAAATAATTCAGAATATTGGAATTCGATTGGGGAAAAAATTATTTATACAGGTCCTATTGATTCTTTTTTTAATTATAAGTTTGGTCATTTAGAATATAAAACCACAAATTTTTCTCATAAAAAAATCAATACTGATAATTATCAAGGAGTCGCTATGATGAATTTCACAAGTGATGAAGTTGAATGGACTAGAATAATAGAACATAGACATTTTGAAAATTCCGACAGTGAAGTAACTTGGGTTACTTGGGAATATCCCAAAGATTACACACCAAACAAGACAGAGCCATTTTATCCAGTGAATGATTTAGAAAACAATTCTAAATATTTAGAGTATAAAGAAGAAGCAGATAATTTATCTAATATTTATTTTGGTGGTAGATTAGCTGAATATAAATATTACGACATGCATAAAGTTATAGAAAGCTCTTTAAGTTTTGTCGAAAAAATAAAATATGACCTATGATACACATTTTATGGTGTACTTTGAGACCCACACAATTTAAAGAAATGCACTCTGAGTGGATTAAGAGAGCAAATAATCCAGAAAATATTCAAACATATGTTGCCGTAAACTGGGAACAACATGCTGGTGAGTTAAAAGAATATTTAAAGAATAATTATTTAATTACTTTGAATACAAATAAAATTGGTGTTTGTTATCCATCTCATCAATTGTCTTCTAATTTAGGTATAAAAATGGGTAGTTGTAAAGATGATGATATAGTTGTTTTTGCTTCTGATGATTTTTTAGCACCTCAAGATTGGGACACATATTTAATAAATAAATTTGAAAACAAAGGAGATGTTGGTCTTATGGTTAGAGATGGTTATCAATTACCAGACTCTACTAATATGTTACATCCGGCAATTACAATTCCTATAATGACTTATGGTTGCTTGAAAAAATTAAATATGACAATTTATCATCCCGCTTATAATCATATGTTTTCAGATTGTGAACTATATATGAACTTAAAGGATTTGGGATTATTATATGATGATAGAATAAATGATGAAACCACTTTTGAACATTTACATTATGCTGCTGGTAAAAGAAATGCCGACCAAGCAGATCAAGCTTACAATGTTAAATGGGGAGAAGATGATATAACTTGGAACAAGAGGAAACTTATGAAAGTTGAAAAAAGAATTTTAGTATGATGCAAAAGAAAAAAATTAAAATAAACTTCTCAGATTTCTGGGGAGGATTCAATAGAACAGATAACTATTTTTATAATTTACTCAAAGAAGAATTTGATGTAGAGATATCAAATAATCCAGACTTCCTTTTCTTTTCTTTGTTTGGAAACCAACATCAACAGTTAGATTGTAAAAAAATATTTTATACAGGTGAAAATATAGCTCCACCTTTAGATTATTGTGATTATTCTTTTTCATTTGATTATTCGGATAATCCAAAAAATTATCGTCTTCCTCACTATTTACTTTATCCTGGTTATTATGATTTACAAAAACCAAAAGAAATTAACAAAAGTTTAGCTAAAAGAAAGTTCTGTAATTTTGTGGTTTCAAATGGTAACTGCGCTGAAAGAAATAGTTTTTTTACAAAACTTTCTAAATATAAAAAAGTTGACTCAGGTGGAGCTTTTATGAATAACATAGGAGGACCTGTTCAAGATAAAAGACAATTTCAATCGGAATATAAGTTTTCAATTTCTTTTGAAAATAATGCTTACAGACCACAACATTCTGGTTATACAACTGAAAAAATAATGGAACCAATGACTGTAAACTCTATGCCAATTTACTGGGGAAATCCAGATATTGGATTAGAATTTAATACAAAATCATTTATTAATTATTATGATTTTAAAAGCGAGGATGATTTAATTGGTTATATTATTGAACTAGATAAAAACGATGATAAATATCTAGAGAAGTTAAACCAACCTTGGTTCACGGACTATAATATACCAGAAAATAATAAGATTGAAAATATAAAATCATTCTTATATAAAATATTCGAATAAATAATGACTAATAGTAAATCACAAATACAACAAGATTTAGTTCTTGATCAACAAATATTTAAAGGAAAAACAAACGGTGTTTTTGTAGAAGTTGGAGCTCTAGATGGATTTGGAGCCTCAAACACTTGGTTTTTTGAAATGGAAAGAAACTGGTCAGGTTTATTAATTGAGCCAAATCCAGTTGAATTTAACAAAAGAAATCAACATCCAAGACCTAATTCTATTTTTGAAAACTGTGCAATTTCAGATGTTGAAATGGATATCAATTTTTTATCAATTGAAGGTCCTTGTAATGTTTTAAGTGGAATTATGGAATACTATAATCCACAACACTTAGAAAGAATCAACAGGGAATTGGATATGTATAGTTCTTATCCTGAAGGACATGAGTATTATTCAAAGAAACAAGAAATACCTATGAAATCGGTTAGACTTGAATCATTATTTGATAGATATGAAATGAAAGAGATTGACTTAATTTCAATTGATGTTGAAGGAGCTGAACTTCAGGTCTTACATTCTATTGACTTTAATAAAGTTGACATAAAAGTTTTCTTGATTGAGAATAATTATGGATTAGAAAAGGAAACTAAATTTCTTGAGTCTAAAGGATATAAACTTTTAGGAAATATTCAATGGGATTCTGTGTTTGTAAAAAATGATATGACCATTTAATGAAAAATGTAATCGCTTATTCATTATGGGGAGACCATCCGATGTATTGGATCGGAGCGTTAAAAAATATCGAATCGGTTGTAAAATATTTTCCAGGTTGGATTTGTAGATTCTACATTGACAATAATTGTGACCAAGAACTAATCAATTCAATAAAAGGTAACAATGTAGAAGTTGTTTTAGTAGAGTCTAAGGATTCTTTTCATGGAATGTTCTGGAGATTCTGGGCTTCTGAAGATCCAGAAGTTGATATTTTTCTTTCAAGAGATTGTGATAGTAGATTTTCGGATAGAGAAGTTTCGGCAATAAACCAATGGTTAGAATCAGATAAAGACTTTCATATTATGAGAGACCATCCCTATCACACTGTTCCTATATTAGGTGGGATGTGGGGTTGTAGAAATGGAATTATGAGAAAAATTGGTTTATCTAAAATGATAGAAAGTTGGAATCAATATCAGAGAAAAGGAATAGACCAGGATTTTTTAGGAAGATGTGTTTATCCATTAATTATTAATAATTGTATGGAACACTCTGAATTTAATTTAAGGTTTGGTGGAGATATTAGACCCTTTCCGACCATAAGAAATAATTACGAATTTGTTGGTGATGTTTTTGACGAAAACGATGTGAGACATCCTGACTATTGGTTATTAATAAAAAAAATAGAAAATTAAAAGATGAAAATTGATAGAGTCTTACTAGTTAGTTCTAATAACAAAACTTATTATGATTTTTGGAATCCATTAAGTAAAGTTTACAAAGAAAAATTCAATATACAACCAACTCTCATCTGGGTTGGGACAGAAGAAGAAAAAAATGAGTGTAATATTTCCGATGAGTATGGAGATATAATAATTGCAAAACCTAATAAAAATTATCATATACCTTCTCAATCGACCTGGGCTTCGTTTTGGGCTACTCAATTTTTCCAAGATGAAGTATGTTTTATTTGTGGTATAGATGAAGTAGCTCTTTCTGGTATGTTTTTAAAAGACATTGTTAGTGAGTATAGCGATAAAGATTATGTTATGTTGATAGCAAATGCATATCTACCTGACCACTGGACATTAGAAGCAAGTTCAAGTCCGAGTGGTCAACACGTTTCAAAGGGAATTAATTTTATGAAAATCTACAACTTTGAAGAAAAATTTGAAGATGAAATTGAAAAAATATTTAATAGTGGTGCACATGAGGCTTATCTTAGAAGGAATCCAAATGGGTATTGGCCTGTAATTCTTGAACATCCTTATTGGGGTATTGATGAGTGCTATTATAGCCAAGTTTTAAGATCATATAAAGGAGATGTTGTGATACAAAGTCTTAGTCATTTTGACTTGATGAGAGAAAGAAGAATAGATTGTATGAGAGATCTAGAAGTTCCTTACGATATTAAGAGATTACAAGAGGGTTGGTATTCACAAGCCCACTTATGTAGACCTTTTGAAAGACACAAAAATTATATTATTAATCTTTTTGAAAATATTCCCGTAGTTAAATGAAATACATAGATATTTTAAATATAATAAAAAACAAAAATGTTGAATTAAGACATGATATTGATATTTCAATATCATCCGCTTTAAGAATGGCTATTTTTGAGAAAGAATTTGGTATTAAATCAATATACTATCTCAGATTTGATTGTGATTACTATAATTTACTAACCAGTGCTAATTTTAAAATAGTAGAATATTTAATTGAAAATCATGAGATTGGATGTCATGTAGATTGTTCAAATTTTGATACAGAAGAAGAACTGTTAGTATATTTAAATTTTTATAATAAAATTATACCTTTTGAAAAATTCACTTTTCATATTAATACTGAAAAAACAATGTCTTTTAGTCACGTGATGAATTTTCAGAACAAATCTATTTTGAATAATGAATATATTTCAGATTCAAAAAACAATTTTGGAATTGAAAAATTAGAAAAATTAAAATCATGTGATAATTATACATTAGTTATTCATCCAGAGTGGTGGAATACAGAAGACTTTTCATTTTGTGAAAATGGAATCGATACACTAATATCAAATCTGAGATTAGAAAATTTAAAAAAACAAGCCTTAAAAGAAATATTAAATTATGAGTAAGAGACTAGAATTTATTAGAAGTTTACAAGATAAAGAAATAAATTCTCCAGTTATCAATATTGGTGAAAATTGTAAAATATGTGAAACTGCTAAAATTGGAAATGATGGATTTGGTTATGAACCAGATGAAAATGGTGATTTAGTTTTTTTTCCACATTTTATGGGTGTTAATATAGGTAATAACGTTAAAATAGGTTCTTATGTTTGTATAGATAGAGGTAATCTAAAGGATACAGAAATATCAGATGGTGTAAAAATTGATAATTTAGTACACATAGCACATAATGTAAAAATTGGTAAAAATACTTTAGTTGTCGCTGGAGTTGTTGTTTGTGGTTCTGTTGAAATTGGTGAAAATTCTTTTATAGGAGCCAATTCTGTAATAAGAGAACACCTTAAAATTGGCAACAATGTAACTATAGGAATGGGTTCTGTTGTTACAAAAAATATTCCAGATGGAGAAACTTGGGCTGGTAATCCAGCAAAAAAAATTGAAAAGTTAAATTATTTTAAACACTCTACAGCAAATGTAGAAACTTCTGATATTGGAGAAGGAACCAAAATTTGGGCAAACTCACATATTTGTAAAGGATCTTCAATAGGAAAAAATTGTGTTATAGGTGAAAATGTTTATATAGGTCCAAATGTAAAGATTGGAGATAATTGTAAAATACAAAATAATTCACTGGTGTATGAAGGGGTATTGTTAGAAAGTCATGTTTTTCTTGGTCCAAACACTGTGACTACAAATGATTATAAACCAAATGTCAGTGGTGATTGGAAGAGCAGTGATAGATTTAGAAAAACAATTTTTAAAAACGGTTGTTCTATAGGTGCCAATTCTGTGATAATATGTGGAGTAACAATAGGTGAAAACTCACTCGTTGGTGCTGGTAGTGTAGTAACAAAAGATATTGATAATAATTCTTTGGCATTTGGAAATCCTGCAAAAATCATGAGAAAATTATGAGAAAATATAAAGTTGGTATTTTAGGATGTGGAGCGATTCTGCCTAGACACTTGGAATCAATAAAAATGAACTCAAACTTTGAGTTAGTTGCGGTATGTGATATACAACCAGAAATAGTTAATAATCTTTCAAAGAAACTAAATGTTCAACCTTTTACAAATTTTAAAGAAATGATTGATTCTAAAATCTTAGATTTTGTTACTATCGCAACACCAAATTCTTTACATATTGAACAAGCAATTTATTGTTTAAAAAATAATTGTGATGTTTTAATTGAAAAACCTGTTTCATTTAAAACAGATGAAATTGAAAAAATAATTGAATGTGCGAAAAAAAATAATAGAAAAGCTTTCTGTGTTTTACAAGTTAGATTAAATCCAACAGTGTCTTTATTAAAAGAAGTTTTAAAATCCGGAATTTTAGGAAATATTAGAAGTGTATCTATGATACAAAGATGGCAAAGACCATTAGAATATTTTACAGGTTGGAGAGCAATACCATCTGTTGGAGGTGGGACACTATATGAGGTTGGTATACACTACTTAGATGTTTTGCAATTCTTATTTGGTCTACCTAAAGTCCATAGTTCAAAAATTTACCAAACTAAACATAAAGATGTTGAAATCGAAGACACAATTTATTCAATATTAGATTTTGGTCATTTTGGTGGAACGTGTGAAGTGACTATTGCTGCTGAACCAAGAAATCTAGAGTGTTCAATTTCAGTTATTGGATCTAACGGTTACGTTAAAATTGGAGGTAAAGCAATGAATGTGGTTGAATCAGCTAATTTCCTTTCACATGGTAGTCAAACACAATTTGATAACATATCAAAAAAATTTGACATAGTATATGAACCAAACAGTTACGGATCTTATCAGGGTTCTTGTCCCAATCATCCATATGTTTATGAAAATTTAGATTCATTCCGTTTAGAAGAAAGTTTAAATGTTATATCATTAATTGAGGATATCTATAAAAAATCCAATATAGAATATAAAATAAAATAAATTATGAATATTTTTATAGTTTCGTCTCATTTTAGAGAAGACTTAAACTGGTTAATAAATCAGTCCGATTATGATTATATAATATACTCAAAAAATACAGAAGCAAATTCAATTTTAAATTTGAATAATGATAAATTAAGGATTATTGAAAATAGAGGAATGGAAGCAACTTCCTACTTGAATTATATAATTGATTTTTATGAAAATCTACCTGAATTTGTCGCTTTTTGTCATGGTCATGAAAATGCATGGCATCAGTATGATACTTTACTTAATATGATTAAAAAATATAATTTTAAAGATGATTACTTTACATTAAATAATCCTTATTATAGAAACTGCCTCTATGAGAATTGCCCACAAGAGATCTCATATCCTGAGGAAAAAAGAGCATGGAATCAAATTAAGTCTGTAAAAGATGAACTTTTATTAGAAATGCCATCCAAAATAGAAATAACAATGGGTGCTCAATTTATCGTTACTAAACAATCTATATTAAGAAATAAAAAATCATTCTATGAGAATCTTAATAACTGGTTGAATACTCAAAAAGTGTTAGAAGATAACATTGCTGGAATGATGGTAGAACAATTATGGTATTTAATTTTTACAGGTAAAGAAGTAGAACCTCGATTAATACCCGTAACGATAATGTCGGAACGAGGTTATATAGAATAAAAAATAAAATGGAAATAAAATGAAAATTGCACTTTTACTATCCGGACTTTCGAGGTCAGCTAAGTTATGTTACCCAAATTTAGAAAAATTTTTACTTTCTAAACACGAGGTTGATATTTATATACATACTTGGGATGTTTCAAATGTGTCACTTGATGGTTCTTTATCTGAAAACGAAATTGAAAATGATGAACTTATAAATCTATATAAACCAAAAAAGATTGTAATTGAAGATTATTTTGATAAACGAGACTTTTTAAATCAAAAATATCTTAAATATTCTAAAACAGAAGGAACATACGATAGATCAATTTCTATGTTTTATAAGTTAGAAGAGTGTTTCAATTTAGTTGAAGAGGACTATGACTTATTTATTAGAAGTAGAATTGATTTGTTGTTAAATGAAGAGATAGATTTTTCAAAAGTTGATATGTCAAGTATAAATATTCCTGTATATCAAACTACAAGACATACTTTTATTGATGATACTGGAATTGCTTATTCAATTCCTCCTGATAGTCATGGCATAACTGACTGTTTTTCAATAGGTAATTATGAAAATATGAAAAAATATTGCACTGTTTTTTCAAAATTAGATCAAATGTGTATTGAAATGAATTTAAATTATCATCCAGAATATATCACTTTAAAAAATTTAGAATTACAAAAAGTTAATATAAATAGATCTGATTTAAATTACTCTCTTGTTAGAAAACCAAATAGATAATTATGATAAAATTAATAATATTCGATTTAGATGGTGTTTTAGTGGAAGCTAAAAAAATACATTATGACACTCTTAACACTGCATTATCAAGTTTTGGTGAGCAATATGTGATTTCATGGGATGAACATATCAACAAGTATGATGGACTTAAAACTAATCAAAAACTACAGATAATTTCAGATGAAAAAGGATTACCAATAAATCATCATAAAACGGTCTGGGAAAAGAAACAAAATCTTACATTATTGGAATTGAGAAACTTAAAACCTGACTATCAATTATCAGAAACGATATCTAGATTATCTTCAGATGGATACAAAATTGCCTGTTGTTCAAATTCAATCAGAAAAACCGTTTTGACTGTTTTATCAAAACTGAATATAATTGAGTATTTTGATGTCATAATCTCTAATGAGGATGTCAAGAATAGTAAACCACACCCTGAGATGTATTGGAAGGTCATATCAAATATTGGATTTTTACCAGAAGAGACTTTGATTGTTGAAGACTCTCCTTATGGATTACAAGCAGCTTTTAGGAGTAATTCTCATATTCTTAGAGTTCTTGATACAACTGAAGTAACATATTTGAATATAAGAAAAAGAATTAAAGAGATAGAAAAAAATAATAATAGTTATATGCCAAAATGGGTTGATAAAAAAATGAATGTGTTGATACCAATGGCTGGTGCTGGTTCAAGATTTGAAAAAGCCGGTTATACATTTCCGAAACCACTAATTGAAGTAAAAGGTAAACCAATGATTCAAGTAGTTGTTGAAAATCTAAATATAGATGCCAATTATATTTATGTAGTTCAAAAGTTACATAGAGAAAAATATAATTTAGACGCATTACTTAATCTAATTACACCTGGTTGTAAAATTGTAGAAGTTGAAGGTGTTACCGAAGGAGCTGCTTGCACTGCCCTTTTAGCCAAAGATTTTATAAACAATGATAGTCCTCTGTTTTTTGCTAATTCTGACCAATTTGTTGAGTGGAATTCAAATGATTTTATGTATAAAATGCAAGAAAACAAAGCAGATGGTGGTATTGTAACTTTTGAGGCTACCCATCCAAAATGGTCATTTGCTAAAATTGATGAAAATGGAATAGTAACTCAAGTAGCTGAAAAAAATCCAATATCAAACATTGCAACTGTTGGATACTATTATTGGAAAACTGGTTCTGACTTTGTAAAATATGCAGAACAAATGATTAATAATGATGTAAGAGTAAATAATGAATTCTATGTTTGTCCGGTATTCAATGAGGCTATAAAGGATAATAAAAAAATTAGAACTTTTAATATTGAAAAAATGTGGGGTCTTGGAACACCTGAGGATTTAAAATACTATTTAGAAAACTACAAATGATAAGAATATCACATAGAGGAAATATCAATGGTCGTTTTGATTCTTATGAAAACGAACCTAATTATATTGATTTGGCTATATCAAAAGGATATGATGTTGAAATTGACGTATGGTTTAAAGATAATATTTTATGGTTAGGTCACGATAAACCTCAATACAGTACAGACTTTAAGTGGCTCAGTCAGAGAGTTCTAAATCTTTGGATACACTGTAAAAATATAGAAGCTTTAGATTATTTCAAAAAAATAAATTATGATTTTAATTATTTTTGGCATCAAACAGATGATGTAACAATTACATCTAAAGGATATTTCTGGACTTACCCAGGTAAACAACTAACAAAAAACTCAATAGCAGTTTTACCAGAAATGATAAGTTTTGAAAATATAGATATTGCATTTGGTATCTGTTCGGACTATATAGAAAATTATGAAATAAAATGAAAATAGTTATTATACAAGAAGCTGGAAGGCATGAAAAAAATAAAAACTTCAGAGAAGCTCTTAATTTACACAGAGCTCTTTCCAAAATTGAAGGAATCGAATCAAAAGTCTGGGGATTAAATTATCCCGATTTTACCACTTCTTTTTCTGAAATAGAAAAATGGGCAGATGTTCTCTTCATTATTGAAAATTATACATCACATTGGATGCCTCTTCAAGAGATATCTAGTAGTAAAAAATTAAAAATATTCTGGAGTATCGATAGTCATTATGATGGTGTTACCAATCAGCACTCATATCTTTGTAATATTTTAAATATTGACATTTTACTAAATTCAAGCGAACAGTATATTAAATATTTTAATGTTAAAAAGAGTTATTGGTTTTCAAATGCTTATCCAGATGAACTTATATATCCAATGGATATTGAAAAAACTTTTGATGTAGGATTTTGTGGAAATGATAGACCTGAGATACATTATTTAGATAAATTCAATATTAAAAAAGATTTGTTTGTATTAGGTGATGATATGGTAAAAGCTATAAATTCTTATAAAATACATTTTAACAAAAATATAAGAGATGATATAAACTATAGAACATTTGAAACTTGTGGTTGTAAAACATTTTTATTGACAAATTACACTCCTAATTTAGAAAAACTATTTGATATAGGAAAAGAAATTATCACATACAATAATCTTTCAGAAGTTGATGATTTAGTAAAGTATTATTTAGAGAATGAAGATGAGAGAAATAAAATTGCTGAGGCAGGTTATCTTAGAGTAAAAAGTGAACACACATATTATCATAGAGCAAAAAAATTAGTAGAAATTATTCATGAAAGTATATAAAAAATTAATTATTTTAGTTATGAGCTCAACCTCTAAACAGGAATATTTAGAACTTGAGCAGTCAATTAAAGATACTTGGTATAACCTTAAGACAGAAGAAGTTGAGATTATCTTTTATAAAGACAATCAAAATTTACAAGAAAAACAAAATTATCCTGTCTTTAATGGTTTTGATTTAGTTTTACCAATAGAAGATGGATTCTATACTCTAAATCAAAAAACACTTATGGCTTTTGAATGGGTTTGTCAGAATTATGAATTTGATTACATATACAGGTCCAATTTAGGAGCATTTGTTGATATTAAAAATATGATTTCTTTTTTAAATGATAAACCTAAAGAAAAATTTTATTGTGGAATTTTTGGTTTTGATGAGTTCTATTTTGGTAGACCTATGAAATTTGTTTCTGGTAGTGGATATTTTCTTTCGAAAGATTTAGTTTTTTTATGTTTGCAAAATTTACACCAATGGCCTTGGAGAGTTGTTGATGATGTTGCACTTGGTTATATTTTGATAGAATTAAATGGCATAGAACCATCTAAAGAAGGATTACGAAAAGATATTTGTGATGATACAATTTGTTATGTAAAAGGTGATAAATTTGTTGAATATTTAAATGATGATTTAATTTACCACTATAGAATCAGGTCTGATAATAGAAAACAAGATATAGCAAAAATGAAAGAAATTTATAAAAAAATAACTACTGTATAATTAAATTCTTTGAATGATAGAAGGTAGATCACCCAACTCAAGAACTTTACTCTGATTAAGAAGAAACTGAATATCGTAAAAGTTGAAGTGGAATGTTATTGTAAAATCTTTTGATGAAACCTTTTGTAAAGAGTAATTAAATGTGTTCTCGGACATCGCCTTCAATATTATTTCATAAAATCTAATTACATATATTGCATCTCTGTGTAT
>Ga0078894_10002314_pt1 | contig 14434 bp, 17 predicted proteins | sample LauGreSu1BDMLBSD_2_FD_67506 | JGI IMG/M metagenome (GOLD analysis project Ga0078894, IMG submission 67506) | Freshwater lake microbial communities from Lake Michigan, USA - Su13.BD.MLB.SD (version 4) (version 4) | ecosystem: Environmental > Aquatic > Freshwater > Lake | place: Lake Michigan...
ATACCGTAGATTTCGAAGAAGGCGCCCACTTGCATTAGCAGCACGGTTTTCTCCCCGTATTGTTGGGTGTTTTCTTTGGCGATTAGAAAATATTCAGTATAAATGCTTTCAGACATGGTTGTTTTGTATTGCAATAATAAATAGGTTATAACAATACATCATGCTCATGTATTTTTATATTCTTTTGTATCCTTTTTATCTACGCTTCGGAAAAAACTCCCTAAATGTTTAGAAATGCGTGTGTTTATTTGATTTTCCGTACAAACATTTGTGTATTTCGTTCTCCCAACTTTTCAATACGAGAACTGTATGCCGACATAAACGCATCAATCCCCTTCTGTGTACAGTCGGGTCCTCCCCACCCATAATCATCAAATATCATATATCCCCCCGCCTTGAGTTTGCGGAAACACAGAACTGCGTCTTCCAATACGTATTCGGGATTGTGATTGCCATCAATGTAAATAATATCAAACAAATCGTCTTTCAATCGAGGAATTTGTTCATTGGAATAACCGCGACATACCCGGATTTTCTCCCGAACACCCGACCGTTGAAGGTTGCGCGTAAAAGTGGAATAAATAGAAGATTGTTGGTTCTTGTATTCGTCGTAGTCGTCATAATCTGCCCACGGGTCCACACAAAAGAGTATGCTCTGGGGGTGCGCAGCGTATGTTTCGGCTACGTGAAATAGGTTGGCGCCATAAAATGTTCCTATCTCTAAATAGTATATGGGTCTCCCGTAAAAAGCATTTAAATCAATCATTTCGAACCAGTTGTCGGACCGGCGATATGCTACACCATCGAATTTTTCGGTATGTATCATTGTATATATTACACACGTGATATATTGCGCTAAATAACGAAGGACACAACCCCAAATTTTTATAGTATCTCCGATATTTCTTCAAACCAATCCATCATATTGTCATACAACAATACGACATACATTTTGTCATCGGAAGACATATTTTGAATGGTTGTCTTTTGCTGAGACGTAAGCCGTTTCATATTTAGTATGTCATGTTTGATACGATTATAATCACTCTGTGTATCGAACCGCGGGTTGTGTATCGATTTGCGAATTTGCGTTTGGATTTGTTTGAGTTCGTTCATTGTGTTGTCGTAGTTGTGGTGTTATTGTGGTAGTTATATAATACTCATTGTGTTTGTTTTACACAGATTATATTTGTATTACAACTAACAAAATTACAAAACACAAAACACAAAACAAAGGAAAGGAAGGGGGCGTGGGGGAAACCTTGGTTTCCCTACTTAGCATCCGTGGTCTTGATAAGACAACGCATTATCGCTGTATCCTGCCCGTTGTCTCCCTAATCGCTTATAAAAATACACCCACAAATCCTTTTCTTGTAGCTGTTTCCAAATAACATCGTTCGCATACACCCAGTGTTGTCCGGTCTGATGTAATAGTGGAATGGCCCACTCATACAACTCAATAATCGTATTATAGTAGTGTGCGGGAACAATATATCCACTCGCCGTTTGCGCATACAGAACTTTTCCCAAATCCATAGAGGGAATATTGGGTATAACTGAGTGTTCGTGTAAATTATAAGACAACATACAGACATCAAAGGGAATGATGGGGTCGTGTTCAAATAATATTTCAATTTGTTTTTGGAACTCTTCGGGAGAAACCAAGAATTCGAAATCGTCTTCTAAAATCAACACATTTTTATATCCGCGTTCGCGTGAAAGACGTAATACAGCAGTATGTGATAAACCACAACCTACAATTCCACGCCCTTCTGTCTCCACTGCACTAAAACGTTCGGCCACGAGGCCGTATTGCTGGAGTTGTGCCTCCATTTGTTCTTTGCGGTCGGTGCGTTTATCTAGATTAATATAGAAAATGTGGTCTATGTATTTGGACATTCTCCCTAAATACATACTTTGAATGTGAGTTTTTTAATTCATTTATCGGACGTTCTATTTATTCGTGGTGTGTGTAGTGGTTTAGAAAAACGACCCAAAGCCGCCACCCAACACACTGTTGGCAGCCATCGGTCCAAGGGCGCCTACGGCGCCCGTCGCCGGATTACCTCGCATCATGTGGTCATACGTTCCGTTCGGCTGTTGTTTCGCGGTGGCAATCGGAGCGGGAGGAAACATATCCGATTGTAGTCCTCCGTCTAAATGGTCGGCTTGACTGGGGGTATGGGGCAATAGAGAATGCGTAGCACGGACTTTCGCTTTGGCATTCGCTTTCGCGTCATGTGTTTCCCCATTCCAGAGTTCGCTTAGACGGTCAAACAGGATATTCACCTTGATACCCAATTTGGTCTGTACACTCAACACAATAATCAAGAAAGACAAAATTGCGTTGGTCAGCGACAAGTGTTCATACACAAATCCACTGTATGTGGGAACATAAGTAATGATACGGTGAATAAGGACAACACCGCAAAACATGATGATGAGTTGGATGAAAATTTCAATCAAAAGTTCGACACTAGACTTGTCGGGGTCGGCTTCCGGAATAAACCGTTGGATGAGTTTATTCAGGATAACCACAGGAATAACGCCTAAAGTTGCGTATTGGGCAACATTGAGGATTTCGGCCTTGCCTTCTTCGGTGGTGGAAAAGACGTGGGTGAAAAACGTTTTTTTAGATGCGTCCGCGCCTCCTACCGTAAAATCTAATGGATTTGTGCTGTTCATCTTTGTTTGGTGGTTTGATATAAAATAGCCAAATATTTTATGACCATGTGTTTGGTTCGTTTCGGGTTATCCGAACATCGTGTGTTATTGTTATAGATACAGATACAGATAAATAGCCTATATGGGATGAATAATAATGATGCTAATGTCTATTCTAAAAACGACGCACATGTGCGTCGTTTTTGTAGAAGTAGCATATACGCCTTCATATATGATTTTCATCATATATGAATAGACGCTAATCTATGTTCGCCGCAATCTTCGCGTGGGTTTGTGTGTCTTAGTATTCATTTGGCGTCGCGTATGTCGTCGTTTACTCGTAGCCTGTTTTTTTGCTTTTCCGGAAACACATTTGCGATATTTCTTTGTTTTTCTTCCACCTCGACTGGTGGGAGGAGCAGGGGGCATTATATTGGAAACCATTGAGGTCAGAGAATTTGCGGCGGTGGTCGCTGCGGGGGCAGGAGGCGCCGGAGGCGCCGACGGTGTCAGTGGCAATTCTGCGAAATCTTCAAAGATACCTCCCATTTTCAATTCTTCTACTTTTTGACGAATTGCCAGTTCAACTTCATCGGACAACCGAATTTCCGCAACTGGTATATTTTCGGTTGCCTCGCTTAAAAATTCCTTGTATCGTTTTGTAAGATAATCTAAACAATCTTTCTCCCAAAAGGCGGGAGCATTTTCCCCAATTTGAGATACAACACTCCGATGATATTCTTTATTAGTTATATGCTCTTTTTGCCAATCATTCACAAACTCGTTTATGTCCGCTTTAATCATTTTTCCAGAACTGACTTCCACATTAAAAATGTCTTTTAGTATCAACTTGTATACATCCTTACAGCTGGGTTCGGTCGGTGCGTCTAAGCACCGTGTAGTAGTTATTAATACCGACTCCAATATAGTAACAAATCGTTCATACATACCTTTCGTACAGCTCAGTGCTCCCTCCCTAATATCGCATAAACTGGTGTTGTTGCTGTACGCCGTCGCGGAGTCCTTTATAAATGTATGGACGTAATCCCAAATGAATTCCTCTGGTTGCTTATACACGAATACGACGACTGACCCTATTAATGGCATATCCACATTTTCGATATGTTTTAGCCGGTCTATTATAATGGCAAGCGCTTCAATGTATGTGGTGGGGTTTTCATTTCCAGATAAGTCCGCGCTGTGTTTTTGTAGTGTCTCGCGGAATTTAGCGTGTATCCATTCGAAAAATTCGGGTTGGGCTTTGCCTTCGTATTCGGAGGAGGCGTCGGCTACTACGGTTGTAAGAATTTCTTTGAGCCGCGCAATGTTGAGGCGTCCAAATGCGTTGTGTATTTCATACGCCACTTCGCCACGTTGGCGTTCTCCGTATACACCTTCTTCGTCTTCATCTTCATCTTCGTCGTCGTCCATAAACCGATTTCGCTGTCGCGTAGAAGAGGTGAAATAATTGCGATATAATGGTGGAGCATCTCCCAAAATAGACATTTCTCGCATTCCATCTAGCGCTTCTTCGGGTTGCATTTCTGGAACAAACGCTTGTGCCAATCGTGTCTTAAAGTCGCGTTTCATGGCTTCTGAAATCAATACGTTTTGATTAACACACGAGCAAAAATAAAATAATGTGTTTCGACGAACCGTCATGTCGTATTGGCTATAGTCAATCAATTCTCTCAATCCGCTGTTTATTACTTCTTCTTTTTCAATTAAGCGACGGTCATCTTCACTGTGTGTATCGAAATTAATAAAATAATACATAATGACCGATAAAATACGGGCGTTGAGCTTGATGATTTGTGCTCTATCGGGAGATTGTATCTCATATTGGTTCCGGTCAATATCCAACAAAAGTTGTTTACAATAAGTAATTGCGAAATCGTTGTAGGCCATTAATTCCCTTTGATTTTCGATATCCATGATTTGGTCAAATTCAGGGTAAATACATATTACAGGTGCGTTTTCATATACTTCGTTCACATCTTCCGCCGCATCCAATAAACTGTTCATTTGGAAATTTAGAAGCGGACACAAGTTAAATAAATAAGTTCGAAAGTCATTGATATCTCGCAATGCTTCTCTAAATGTTCGCGACATGTTTTATAGGATATACATAGATAATGTATATTCTATTATTTCGTACACCACACTACGTCGCAATACTGGTTCATGCCACCATTTTATATACAATTGGTTCATGGTGGATATAATTGTGTAATACGAAATCCTCTACCACATAATCATTTATGTTCTCCTTCACCGTTTGTATTTCCAGTGTGGGAAACGGGAACGGTTCCCGCGCAATCTGTGTTTTTGCCCCCTCGATGTGGTCTTCATATATGTGGCAGTTTCCCTTAAAATACACGAACTCGTACGCTTCCAATCCGCAATGTTTCGCCAACAAATGCGTCAGAAAACTGTACGACGCAATATTGAATGGCGTTCCGCAACATTCGTCGTTAGACCGCTGGAACATCGCACACGACAATTGGTTTCCATCGTGTACATTAAATTGACACAGAATATGACACGGTGGGAGCGCCATTTCATCCAATTGGCATGGGTTCCACGCCGTCATAATCATTCGGCGACTGGTGCGTTGTGCGGGGTCTTTGAGTGTATCAATGATTTGTTGGAGCTGGTCGGGGTATTCGGAATATTGTGAGGGAGGAGAAGTCGCATACGGTTTATTAAAATGTCGCCATTGCCAGCCGTAAATGGGTCCCAATTCATCGTCGTCATAGTGTGTCAATCCACGCGCGTCTAAGAATTCGCGGGAACCATTGGCGTCCCAAATGTGTACACCTTGTTCTTTCAAATGGCGATTGTCGGTGTCTCCGCGGATAAACCACAACAGTTCGCGCAAACACGTTTTCCATGCCGTCTTTTTGGTAGTTAAAATAGGTATTTGACCGTTGCGTAGGGAGAAACGCATCGAATGACCGAAAATACTCTTGGTTTTTCCATTCCGACCTTCCTCCCAAACGCCGTTTTCGAGGATGTTTTCCAGCAGATGGAGATACTGGTATTCTTCGTGGGCGTATTTTTGATGTTGGTGTGTTATACGTTCAGACAAGGGTAAATCGGCAAATTCCATGGACAAACAACAGACAATAAACAACAATAACAGAATACAGACGGTTGGGTTTATTTGTTTTTGTTTATGCTTTTGTATTTTTGTATAGAGTTGGGAGAATGAAAATAGCATAAACAATATATGAACATATCCACCATACCAATATATCAATACAAATTTTTCATGAATAATACACAATATCTGCCCGATAATAACACCAATATCAATACAATGAGTTATGTATTGGACCCCCTAACGGTTATCATCAAACTCGCTATTTTAGGGAATAAACCGGCAGGAACCAAAATTTACATCCAAGACAACGTTATTTATTTTCAGGAGCCGGGCATTTTCCAGGGGTTGTGTCGATATGTGCTACAAACCAATAAAACGGATTTACAATTCATGTATAATCCCATTTACATTGCGTGTAAGCAATATTTATCTCCCGAATATGTCAAAAAAACGCCGCGCATTAAATCGCTGTTTATTTGTGCGCAAGAGGGAATACACCGATTGACGGAAACCTACAAAACGTGTTCCATCATTCAATTGTGTTTGAATTACTATTATGCGATTATCAATAATGCGCTGTGTTGCTGCGAAACGGATATTTTTATTCGCGATATAATGACACATTTGTATTCGAAAGAATTGGTGGACAAAATGAACGCAATATGGACGCCGGAGAAAATCAATGTCATTTTGAATTTGATTGATTTTTTAGTTAAGGACGCGTTTCCTGCCAACAACGTAAAATCGTTGGAAAATATCATAGATAATGTAGATATGGATGTGCGTCGATTGATTACGCAGGTATAAAGAGTATGTGTTCGGACAAAGAAACAATATAAAGAAATGAAAACTCAAACTTCATACGATGAGCCAATCTTCCCTAGCATCCGCCAGAAAACGCAGAGCACCCATTTCCACTACCGCCAATACCAATCCGGCTGCTATTATGACGCCTCCGCCCACATATGGTAATCCCGGTGTGCGTCAAATGGATGGACCACAAAATCCGATGGCGGGAAATGCGGGACAGGGTCTGACATTGCCACAGGTCATTACTTTGGTGGATAGACGACTGACTAATTTAGAAACACAGATGAAGGGCGTTTTGGAAAATCCAGCTCCTGTCCACAATGCGCTAGCAGAATTACCCGAAATACCGAGCAACCTAAAAGAAGTACTGGACGAGTTCAATGAACGGTTTGAGATTTTAGCAGACGAATTGGCGAATTTGAAAAACATTGTCCTCAATTTACAATCCTATACAATGGACGTCAACAAGACCCTCCTTCAAGAACGCATCCGTATATTGGGAGAAGACGCTTCCACAGAACCGGTTTCTGTATCAGAAGAAACAGAACACGCAACCATTGAGTTAGCGGATCATGTTTAAAATAATGCCTATTCTACACTGGTGTATCAATGTAGAATAGACGCGAAAATCAGTATAAAGATTGTATAAAACTGTAATATACAACTGTATTTTTTGTAAATCCGATGTCCTATTCCATTAAAAAAGAAGAAGTCGAAGAATTGAAAACGGCGTATTACCAAGTCAATACTAAAAATACTTTTTTTAAGAAGACACAGAAATACGACTGTGCGCAATACGTTTGCGACCACATGGATATGGAAGAGCTTCTCCATCACACCACGTGGATTATCCCCAATACCAACCGTATTTACGTGGATTATACGATGCTAAAGACCTATGCCAATCCTTCCAATTTCGACAAAATCGTGAATAAATTTTTGTTATTGGCACTGGATTGTTCCAATACGTTTGTCGAGTTTGAAGTTCATATGAATATGGAAACGTTTACCGTGAGTGCGGTAGAACGATACAAGTATATTATTACAATGATTGTGGAACAATGTTTTAGCAAACAAACCCGATATACACAACAAATCGTGGCATTTCATTTGTATAACATTCCTACGGTCATTGACCAAATTCGGCCGTTAATATTGCCTTTATTAGAAACCGGAATGCGGGAGAAATTCGTGCTTCATTCCAAATCGGAATCGCCCGAATTATTGAAGCGACTTCATCAACCATAAAAGAACCATAAAAGAACCATAAAAGGCAACAAAAAAGAATATAAACGCAACACAACACTTGTATCAAAAATGGATATCTGTATTTCGAACAGCACAAACGCCGAGTTATTTGCCATCATTTTCCAACACGTGAAAATCTTTTGCGAACATGTGAATGTTATGTTTGAAGACCAGCAATTGTTTGTACAATGTTTAGACAGTACACGTGTATCGATTATGGAAATTCGTCTCCCTGCGATTTGGTTTGATACGTATGAGAAAAAAAAAGAGGGTGCGATTACAATTGGATTGAATGCGAATATGCTGTATCGTATTTTGAATGCGCGAGATAAAACACAAAATGTTCATATCCAATACACGGAGGAGGATACAGATAAGTTGTTCATTCATTTTACTTCGGAAAATAAAAAGGAATTCGACAAGCATTTTGAATTGCCGTTGATTGAATTGGAAATGGATACAATGGATATTCCTCCTATTGAATTCCAAGCGGAGTTAACATTGTCTTCTCCCCATTTTGCGAATATAGTCAGTCAAATGAAAATGTTTGGCGATACAATGGAAATCCAGTGTTCGGAAGATAAAATCATGTTGGTGTCGCATAGTCAGGACCAGGGCAAGATGTTTGTGGAAATCAAAATCGATGATGTGGAGGGGTTCGCAATTGAGGAAGGTTGTTCGTTGGAATTGTCGTATAGTTTAGCATATTTACACAATATTTGTCTGTATAATAAATTGTCGAAAGCGGTGGAACTCAAGTTCAGTTCGGATTATCCCATGCAAATCGTGTACCCGTTGGGTGAGAATGCGTCGGTTCTGTTTTATTTAGCTCCTAAAATCAATGATGAATAGAAAAATAGGAATGCCGACGCGCCGAAGGCGCGTTCGCAAGTGTCTCCCGTTGCGTTAATATCATTGTTTTGTTGTATTTTTATATAACAAAACAAACACACCAAATATACGATGTCCGAATTAGATACTTTCATACGTCTCCTGATTTTCCTGTTGATTGTATTTCTGTATCTCCACATAACCGCTCAATGGAAAACCAGCGAAGATTTGGAAATCTACGAAGCAGATTTTGTCAATAATACACAAATACAGGAAATCTGTAATGCGAAACAACCGGTTTTGTTTTTGATGAATATTCTCCCATCTTTTTACACCAAAACACAAAAAGCATTTTTGGCAAAACACGATTATGTGGACGTCAAAGTCAAAGATACCATGGATTATTGGAACCCGGCAACTACGACGGTGGAAGAAATCATTCTCCCTTTTCATAACGCAAAATCATTAACAGAAACAGATACACAACAACGTTATGTCAGTGAAAACAATCGTGGGTTTATTGAATATTCCGGATTAGACCGCGTGTTTGGAGAAATGGACGCGCATTTGCGACCCCCATTTACGGTGGCGACCAAACACGACTTGTGTTTCGGCTCCGCGGGGGCATCCACCCCCTTCCGGTATCATACCCATTCGCGAATGTTTTTAGCGGTGTCGTCCGGCAAAATCCACGTCAAGATGGCGCCGTGGAAATGTCGCAAGTATCTATTTCCAACCAAAGATTGGGATGCGTTGGAATTCCGGTCGCCCATCAATCCGTGGAAACCGCAACCGAAATACCGTGCGGAATATGAAAAAGTCCGGTGTTTGGAATTCGACGTATTGCCCGAATACGTGTTGTACATACCGCCCTACTGGTGGTACAGCATTCAGTATTCCAGCGATACGAGTACAGTAGCAACCAGTTTCGTGTATAATACGGCGATGAATGCTTTAGCGAATAGTTATGATTGGACAGTTCATTATATGCGATGGAGCGGATGGACGGGGGGAATGGGGTCAGACGCTGACCGCGGACTGATGTTGACGGAAAAGGGAGAAACCATAAAACCAGATGAAACTAAAACAAATACAGACGGAATAGAAATTGAATTGGGGCAACGCGAAGATATTCCATTGCCTCCTCCCGAAAAGAAACAAATTATTACCAATAGTGGTGTGTATTCTACATAAAACAACATAAATAAAATGACACACTCAGTGTTAATCGTTTATAATGTTTTCGCGACTGTTTCGTTCAACCACTTTCTCCCGACGATGGAAGAATACACGTAGATTTTTTTCAGAAGATAATAACAGTAATACCAATCAGTGTAATAATCGGTGCGGTGGATGTAATTTTAGTGAGTTTAATGTTGTATGGAAAACTGTAGTAGGCGTTTCCATTTTCAATCTTCTTCAAACACATGACCTCATTGTTTATATGAATACCTACATACGTCCATATATCGGCTACCGTCGATCGGTATAAAAACAAAAAACAAAACATATGGTGTGTATATATACACAAGACAACATACACCATATGTTTATCAAGAACCGAGACCCCGAAGTGGTGCGCGCACAAGAAGAAGAGTTGCGTTCTACCGCCATTTTAGACAGTTTCGTGAACAACATAGAAACACAAATGCCCAAACACCAACCGTTTTCACACAATACCGCTGCGGTTGAGAAATTAATGAGTGGATTTTCCCGAGCCATACGCGCAATGAAACGGCTCATTGACGCGGATATATTGGCCAAATACGAAGCGCGAGACAAAGAATTCCGCGAATGCTGGGAAATAATAAAACGCGATGTTCATATGGTGGAGGAAGGGCGATAAAACCGTTTTATACCATATAGTCCGCGCAATATGAACTGCCTACGTAAGCTGTGGACACACCTAAAAACGGTGATGGTGATTGGCGCTTGTATGTTGGCATTAGATGGTGTGTATTTGTATTTGACGAGCGCGGGGTTCCGCAAAATGATAGAGGTTATTCAAGGAAAACCCATCTCCCTACGATATTTAGGAATAGTGTTGTGTTATCTTTTGTTGCCAATTGGTCTGTATTATTTTATTGTTTCTGAACGGCGAACGCCAGCAGAAGCATTTCTATTGGGTGTCGTCATATACGGTGTATATGATACCACGAATTATGCGACGTTATCCGGCTGGAAAGGGGAGTTGGCCTTAATGGATACATTGTGGGGTGGAACGCTGTTTGCTGCCACAACGGCAATAGTATATCGATTATTGGGATAAACAAATCCATATGTGTAAATTGGGAGACATGTATATGTATTTTATTGTCGAAATACATATAAATCACACGCACGATAACACAACATTCATACCAGTATAAATGTCTAAAAACAAACATCAGCGACGGAAAGTTATTCCTCCCACACCACCACCCACGCAATCTGTTTCGGCATCAGAAAACGAATGTGTTGACACGGTTGCCTCCGCCACTGTCGCTCCGTCAGATACACCCACCGCATCCCCCATGCGCATATCTCCCCAGTGTGGATTGATTGTTATTGACCATTTTTATACCAATCCGATGGAAACCCGCGACTTTATATTAACCCAACCATTTACAGTAATGGGCAATTATCCGGGCAAACGCACCATTTCGTATGCGACGGAAGAATTAAAACAAATATTCCAATCGTATGTATATCCCTTTGGAGGAAAAATAACTGAATTCCATATTCCCAAACCCGACATGTCGGATGCGGCCACCATATACAACGGCGCGTTCCAATACACTACTTCACGCGACCGTTCATGGGTGCATTTAGACGGGTTCAATAATTGGGCGGGGGTGTTGTATTTGACACCCGATGCGCCTCTTTCCGCCGGAACGGGGTTTTACCGCTACCGCGACGGACCCCTATATACAAAACGCGAAATGGAAGTAGCGGGGAAAAAAACGGAAACGGATAAGGCGAGCCAGGATATAACCAAATGGGAGAAAGTAGATACAGTAGGCAATGTGTTTAATCGGTTGATATTATTCAATGCGTATCGGTTTCATATGTCATTGGATTATTTCGGGGATAGCAAAGAAAACGGGAGATTGTTTCAAGTGTTCTTTTTTTCTACAGAACGATAAATAACATAAAAATAAACCCAAACACATATTATCGCAATGATTTCAAATCCTCCACGAAATACAATGCCGAATGCTGGCCACTCTTCGGGGTTTTCTTTGGGAGATATGAAACAGCAATTGATAACTCTGTTGCTGTTTAGGAGCACTACGGGCGGTGGCGGTGGTGGTGGTAATAGTGGGTCCGGCGATATTTATACGATGATATGGACAATGATTATGGTATCGGTGGTGGAAAAAGTATTCCAACATTTGCCTGAAATCATAGAAACGTATAAACGAAAAATGGAAGAATATACCAAAGAAAAAGTGAAACAGTTGAATATTGTTTCTGAAACATCGGCCGCCACCAAAGAAAACAAGAAAGAAACCTCCCGAATAACCATCAAAATAGAAACAGATAAAAGTGATAACCCGGTGGGAGACGCAATATTGGATTATATTACGAATGCGCCGAACATAGAAAAGGCAGTGTATCTCAACAAAACGTATTTGCTAAACAACAACAAACCCATTTTGATTGATGCGGAAAACGATATTTATGTCAAACTACACAATGAATTGAAAATGGATGATACGGCGGACAACGAAAACAAAACGCAAATCATTAGTTTATATAGTCATGTATTGGACATTTACGAGCTCCGGAAAATAGTGGAAAAACTGACGTATGAATACAGCCTAAAAATACAGAATAAATTGGGAGATGACATTTATTTGTTTGACGCCATACAAACCGCGCCGTTTATGGATGCCGATAATCGGATCGATTATAGTCGAATGCCCGGAACCATCAGTTTTATTATGAAAAAGTTTATTACGAACCGCAAATTCAAAAACGTGATTGGACCGCAAGCGCGACAAATCAAATCGCGCGTGGAATTTTTCAAAAACAATAAAAAATGGTATGACGACAAAGGCATTCCATACACACTGGGGCTGTTGCTGAGTGGTCCTCCGGGAGGTGGAAAAACGTCCACTATCAAATGCGTGGCAAACGAAATGCGGAGACATATCATCAATGTCAAACTAACTGATTGTATAACCAAAACACAAATGGAGAATTTGTTTTTCAATGAAAACATTACCGTGGTGGTCAATGGGAGAAACGAAACATATAAAATCCCGCTGGACAAGCGGTTATATGTATTTGAAGACGTGGATTGTCAAAACAGCGATATTGTGTTGGACCGCGAACTGATTTCGAACGAAATATCGGTGGAAGAAATCAAGGGGGAGGATGATGCGACGGGTGGATATACCAATGTGTTGTTTAATGATACACCTGTATCCGCCACTTCACGAAACAAACCCAGCAAGATGCCCGAAAAGAAATCGGAGTTTGCGCCTTGGTCGGATTTGTCTAGTGTTTCCAATTATCAAAATTATCAATCTATACTACGAGAAAATGTGTTTTCTCCCGAAGAAAAGGAAAAACAAAAGCAAGCGAAAGAAAAATTAAAGGGAGTGTTTAGTATGTACGAAAAAACCAACAATAAAACCCAGCCACAAAAAAAAGCGGATAATGAAACGCTGGAGAAACGCGTTCCGTCGGAAAAATTGTCGTTGTCGTGTTTATTAAATATCTTTGATGGTATATTGGAGACGCCCGGACGGATTATTATTATGACATCGAACTATCCTAAAAAATTAGACCGCGCGTTAATACGTCCAGGGAGAATAGATTTGATTTGTGAATTTACAAAATGCAATCACGATATGATTGTGGAATTGTTCGAGGCGTTTTATGATGTTTCTCTGTCTGACGAAGAACGGATGGCGATTACGAGCACACAGGAATACCAATACACGCCGGCGGAACTGACCAAAATCATGTTTGAGAATTTTGATGATTACAAAGGTGCGATTAAAAAGTTGTAGATGTCTGGTATTGTCCATTATTTTATAGAAAAAATGTTCTATAAAATAAAATAAAACCGAAAAAAGAATAGTCTATTCAATGAAATTGCTAATGCTTTTCTTGAAATACTCGATGCGTCCGTGATATACTGTGCGATACGCCCCATGGAACATAAACATAATGTCCGCTTCGGGGTCTTGTATGCGCGAAGCAAACACGGTTTCGTTGTGTTCGCGGCGTTCCGCCACCATCACAATATTACTTTGTATGTTGTGGAGCTGGTAATCGCGATATACCTGATCGGAGGTCATATCATCCGTTATATCGATAAACACGTGATTGGGATGCATCTCCCGAAACATCTCCATCATTTGTATCACTTTGGGAGAAGAGTTTGGTTGGCCCGTTATGTATTTACTGGCGGAGGCATTCATACAACACGCCTTGTATTTCTTGGCGCTTCCGCAATAACATTTGTCATTTCTCCCCAATTTTACGCGTATTTCGGCAGGAGTTTCCAACGAACGATTGATGGAATGGCTCATAAAATGTATAATAGGATGGTTGTGTTTTGTTTCTAAATACATTTGGTCTCCCATCATTTTGTTTATTTGTGTATCAAAAACAACACACAAATAAAAATACCCATCCATCCAACCAACCAACCAACCAATCCATTATTTGGCATACACACTCAGCATTCCGTGTAAGGATGGAACATTATTATATCCCTCCGGATATCTCCCAGTAAAAGAATAATACATAGTGGAATAGGGCGACATACGGGCAATC
>Ga0078894_10002315_pt1 | contig 14432 bp, 10 predicted proteins | sample LauGreSu1BDMLBSD_2_FD_67506 | JGI IMG/M metagenome (GOLD analysis project Ga0078894, IMG submission 67506) | Freshwater lake microbial communities from Lake Michigan, USA - Su13.BD.MLB.SD (version 4) (version 4) | ecosystem: Environmental > Aquatic > Freshwater > Lake | place: Lake Michigan...
AAAACAATGGCTACCCCAATGATGCTGTATAAATAGTTGGGCTTACTACGTTTTAAAGAGCCAGTTCCATTACCTGCCATAGCATTAATTTTTATTTGTTCACTTTGCAAATGTACGGTTTTGAACGCTAATGACTTACATTTGCATAGGCTGAATTATGTCAATTTTTGACTCAAAATAGGGCAAAAACGGAAGGGTTCGCCAAAAACTGAATAATTATAGATTTTTAAGTATAAACGAAGATGGAATATCAATTTAGCAGTATTGAAAAAAGGTGGCAGGAAGCCTGGAAATCTAAGAAGGCGTATCAGGTGAGTAATGATAGTACAAAGCCCAAATGTTATGTTTTGGATATGTTCCCTTACCCAAGTGGGGCAGGTTTGCATGTAGGGCATCCATTGGGATATATTGCTTCTGACATTTATAGTCGATTTAAGCGCCTAAAGGGGTTTAATGTTTTACATCCGATGGGTTACGACGCTTTTGGTTTACCTGCTGAGCAATATGCGATTGAGCATGGGGTGCATCCTTCAAAAAGTACGCATGGCAACATTGATAATTTTAGAAAGCAATTAGACAATATTGGGTTTAGTTATGATTGGGATAGAGAAGTAAGAACCTGCGACGCCTCCTATTATAAATGGACCCAATGGATTTTCTTACAATTATTTAATAGCTATTACGATAGAGGTTCGAAAAAAGCACGCTCCATTGCGGACTTGGTTCTTGCATTTGAACAAGAAGGAAATGCAAATCAGGTTTGTCCTGGAGATACAAAAATTCAATTTGATGCTGCTAATTGGAAAGGGTATAGTGAAAAAGAACAACAAACCATTTTGATGCATTACCGCTTGGCTTTTTGTGGTTATGGGGAAGTGAATTGGTGTGAAGCATTAGGAACGGTATTGGCGAATGATGAAGTAATCAATGGGTTTAGTGAAAGAGGGGGGCATCCAGTTGAAAAGAAAAAACTAAGACAATGGTATTTGCGCATTACTGAATATGCGGATAGATTGTTGTCTGGGTTGGATACCATCAATTTTAGTGATGCCATGAAGGAAATGCAGTCCAATTGGATTGGAAAAAGTTATGGTGCCGAAATTGATTTTGCCATTCATGGACATGCATCAAGTTTAAAAGTATATACCACTCGTCCTGATACGGTTTTTGGCGTGGATTTTATGGTGGTAGCACCTGAGCATGCATTAATTGAAAGTATTACTCCTGAAACACATAAGGCAGAAGTGGAAGCCTATATTGCTTATGTAAAAAGCCGAAGTGAGCGTGAGCGTATGGCGGAGAAAAAAATTACAGGTTGTTTTACTGGTGCATATGTTGTGAACCCGTTCAATCAAAAATTAATTCCTATTTGGATTTCAGAATATGTTTTAGCGGGATATGGTACGGGTGCGATTATGGCCGTGCCATGTGGGGATGATCGTGATTTTAAATTTGCTCAACATTTTAATATTCCCATTACCAATATCATTGGGGAGGCATTTGATGGAAAGGAAGCCAATCCAACAAAGGAAGCTAAATTGAGCAATAGTGAATTTTTAAATGGGGTGATTCAAAAAGACGCAATCGCTATTGTGAATGATAAGATGGAGGAAATGGGTATTGGCAAGCGCAAAGTAAATTATAGAATGCGCGATGCAGCATTTAGCAGACAGCGTTATTGGGGCGAACCATTCCCTATAAAATGGATTGATGGGGTGGCCTATCCTTTATCAGACAATGAATTGCCATTATTGTTGCCTGATGTAGACAATTATGGACCAGGTCCAGAAGGAGAAGGGCCATTGGCGAATATTGAATCTTGGAAAGCAGAAAATTATGAGACCAATACCATGCCTGGTTATGCTGGAAGTAGTTGGTATTTTTTACGTTATATGGACCCAAGTAATACTACTGAATTTTGCAGCCGCAAAGCAAGTGATTATTGGGGACAGGTAGATTTATACATCGGAGGAACCGAACATGCGGTGGGGCATTTATTGTATAGCCGTATGTGGACAAAAGTATTATATGATTTAGGGCATATTGGATTTGATGAGCCATTTAAAAAATTATTAAACCAAGGTATGATTCAGGGTAGTTCTCGTTTTGTATATCGCAAAAGAGGAACGCAAACTTTTGTTTCTGCAGGTTTGATTGGCGCCCATGAAGTGGATCAATTACATGTAGATGTGAATATGGTGGATGGGGTAGAATTAGACACTGCCGCTTTTACAAAATGGAAACCTGATTACGCGAAAGCGGAGTTTATTTTAGAAGACGGCAAGTATATCTGTGGTGTAGAAGTGGAGAAAATGTCTAAGTCAAAATTCAATACGGTGAATCCCGACGATTTAGTACAAAAATATGGTGCGGATACTTTTAGAATGTATGAAATGTTTTTAGGGCCTGTGGAGCAAAGTAAGCCATGGGATACCAAAGGGATTGAAGGTGTTCACCGATTTATTAAAAAGTTTTGGAGATTGTGTTTTGATGAAATGAAAGGAAAAGTATGGGTGGACGAAGCGCCTACTGGGGAAGAATTAAAAATATTGCATAAAACCATCAAGAAAATTGAGGAAGATACGGAGCGTTATAGTTTCAACACCGCAATTAGTACATTCATGATTTGTATTAATGAATTGTATGATGCAGGTTGTCATAAAAAAGCAATATTAGAACAGGTGCTTATTTTGATCACGCCTTATGCGCCGCATTTTGCTGAAGAATTGTGGAGTGCCTTAGGCAATACCGGCTTTATTGTAGATGCGACTTATCCTGTATTTAATCCGCAATATGTATTGGAAACAGCAAAAGAATATCCTGTAAGCATCAACGGTAAAGTAAGAGCCAATATTTCAATTGCTTTAGATGCAATGGAGGAGCAAGTGCGTGAAATAGCCCTAGCAAACGAGGCTATCCAAAAATGGGTAGAAGATAAGCCGGTGAAGAAACTCATTTTTGTTAAAGGGAAAATGATCAATATTGTAATCTAATTAAAAAGTATTCATAAATTTATCAACTCAACAATTTTATCCTCAATTAAGTTATATGAAAAAATCAATTGTATTATTTGTAAGTTTTTGCTTCACTGCTTTTTCGGTGCTGGCTCAAATGCCAGGCGCTAGTCTTCCTCGTTTTGTGCGTTGGGTTGACAACAATCAATTCGTTGTCAATACGAAATTAAATGGTGAAAAAACTTCAAAGGACTATGTTTACAATATGGCTACTAAACAATATGCAGCAGCACCTGCAGTAGCAGCAAGTGTAGACAAAACCGTAACGGTTAAAAATGCCAATGTTTATATAAAAGAAAATGGCGTTGAAACGCAGTTGACTTTTGATGCAGCAGAGGAAAAGAATCCCACCATTTCTCCCGATGGGAAATATGTAGGTTATACAAAAAATAATAATTTGTATACAGTAAGCATTGCAGATAAAAAAGAAACGGCCATTACCAATGAAACCACTAAGGGTATTTTAAATGGTTATGCCAGTTGGGTTTATTTTGAAGAAATTTTTGGACGTCCAACGCAGTATCGTGCGTTTTGGTGGAGTCCTGATAGCAAGTATATTTCCTTTATGCGTTTTGACGAACGCAATGTGCCAATGTTCCCTATTTACAATAGTGAGGGAAAGCATGGCTTTGTGGAAGAAACCAGGTATCCTAAAGTAGGTGACCCTAATCCAACTGTAAAAATTGGATGGGCAGCACCAACAGGTGGTAGCATAACTTGGGCTGATTTTAATGAGCAAGAGGATCAATATTTTGGATGGCCTATTTGGAATCCAAATAACAACAGTATGTGGCTTTCTTGGATGGACCGCGGTCAAAATAATTTAAAGATATACGAATTGGATATGGCTTCAGGCGCGAAGAAGGAAGTGTACAAAGAATACCAAAAAACTTGGATTGATTTAGAAGACCGTGTGAGTGGTAAAATTAATTTCTTGCCAAATAACAAAGGGTATATAGCCCAATCGGACGCATCAGGCTGGAATCAATTGTACATGTATGATATGAATGGCCAATTGATTAATGCCATCACCAATGGTAAGTATACAGTAACTGGCATTAAATTAATTGACGATAAAACTAAAACTATTTATTTCACAGCGCGTGGAAATGAGAATACTGCTCGTATTGATTTTTACAGCATTGGTTTTGATGGCAAAAATTTTAAAAGATTGTCTATCGGAGAATTTAATTACAGTCAAGTAAATTTGGCACCCGATGCAAAACATTTTGTGGGTGTATATAGCAACGTGAAAACACCGACGGCGATATCTGTATTTCAAATAACAAAAAAAGGAACAACAAGTATTTCCACTTTAGGATCAGCAGTGGATAGTAATTTCAAATTAGATGCATTTGCAAAAACAGAGTTGATTCGTATTAAAAGTGCCGATGGTTTATATGAATTACCAGCCTTGGTGACTTGGCCTAAAAATATGGATCCAAATAAAAAGTATCCTTTATTAGTAAGTATTTATGGTGGACCTAATGCGGGTACCGTAATGGATACCTGGAGTAACCCAGCAAGTAAAGAAACTTGGGCGAAGGAGGGATTGATTCAAGTCGCTTTTGACCATCGCGCTAGTGGCCATTTTGGAAAAGAAGGGGTAAACTATATGTACCGCAATTTAGGCTATTGGGAAATGCAGGATTATATGACCATGGCTAAGTGGTTTATTGCTAATGGCAGCGCCGATCCTAAAAAAATTGCGATCACTGGATTTAGTTATGGTGGTTATATGAGTGCTTATGCATTAACTTATGGTGCAGAAGTATTTACCCATGCAATGGCAGGGGGCAGTGTAACTGCATGGGAATTATATGATTCTCATTATACAGAAAGATTCATGGATACACAAAAGGAAAACCCAGAAGGTTATCAATCAAGCAATGTAATGACACATATTAAAAATTACAAAGGGGTATTGCAATTGGTGCATGGCACGATGGATGACAATGTGCATATGCAAAATTCAATACAGTTATTGAGTGCATTGCAAGAAAATGGGAAAGATGTTGAGTTTATGTTGTATCCAGGCGGAAGACATGGATGGGGTGGTGCAAAAGGGAAGCATTTTAACGATTTAAAGAGCAAATTCATTTATAAGCATTTATTGGAAAAACCATATACTGCTGCTAAATAGGAGCGAAAAAATAATTTAACAAGTAACCATTCATGTCCAACCCGAACTTAGATACTAATCAATTAAATTTAAATCCACAGGATCGTGAATTTGAAAATAGTATTCGCCCCACCGAAATTGATGCATTCGCTGGTCAACCTCAGTTGATTGAGAATATTAGTATTTTCATTAAGGCGGCAAAACTTAGAGGAGAGGCATTGGACCATATTTTATTTCATGGCCCACCCGGATTGGGAAAAACCACTTTGAGTAGAATTGTAGCCAATGAAATGGGGGTACAAATAAAGGAGACTTCTGGACCTGTGATTGAAAAACCCAGCGACCTTGCTGGTTTGTTAACGAGCTTAGAACCCAATGATGTTTTATTTATCGATGAAATTCATCGACTAAGTACAGTTGTGGAAGAATATTTATATGCAGCCATGGAGGATTACAAAATTGACATCATGATTGACAGTGGTGCCAATGCTAGAAGTATTCAAATTAATTTAAATCCTTTTACTTTAGTGGGTGCAACCACGAGAAGCGGATTGTTGACAGCGCCTTTATTATCTCGTTTTGGTATTAAATCAAGACTAGAGTATTACCCCGCAACGGTGATTGAAAAAATCATATTAAGAAGTGCAGGTATTTTAAATGTGAATATCAATACGGAAGCGGCAGGTGAAATTTCAAGACGTAGTCGTGGAACACCTCGTATTGCAAATGGCTTATTAAGAAGGGTACGTGACTTTGCCCAGGTTTTGAATGATGGCATCGTAGATATTGGCATTACTAAGCATGCCTTAAAGGCATTGAATGTAGATGATCATGGGTTGGATGAAATGGACAATCGAATCTTACTGGCTATTATAGAAAAGTTTAAAGGGGGGCCGGTAGGCATTTCCACCATTGCAACCGCAGTGGGTGAGGAGTCAGGCACAATTGAGGAAGTATATGAGCCTTTTTTAATTCAGGAAGGGTTTTTACAAAGAACCCCTCGTGGACGAGAGGTAACCTATAAAGCCTATGAGCATTTAGGAAAGCATCGGGGTGGGAATTCTGAAAATCCTGAGTTGTTCCGTTAATTGAAATTGAGCTTCTGAAGCAGGAGTTAGTCATAAAAAAAGCGCATCAAAAATGATGCGCTTTTTTTATATAAAATTTATTTTAGTGTTCTACCAATCTGAAACCATTGCCATGGATATTGACAATTTCCAATTGAGGGTCTTCCTTCAAAAACTTCCTCAATTTTGCAATGTAAACGTCCATGCTACGACCATTGAAATAGGTATCACTGCCCCAAATTTTCTTTAATGCTTTTTCTCTCGTTAATAAATCATTTTTGTGTTCAGCCAACATTTTCAATAATTCATTTTCCTTAGGAGATAAAACCTGAATACTATCACCATGCTTTAATTCGCGCAATTTAGGATTAAAGTGGTATTTGCCTAATTCATACTCTTGATTGTCACTTATTTTATGATCCTCTTCATTGCGTTTGATGATGGCTTTAATTTTTAACATCAATACTTCACTGTCAAATGGCTTTGTGATATAATCATCGGCACCTAATTTATAGCCATGAATGATATCTTCCTTTAAAGTTTTGGCACTTATAAAAAACAAAGGTACATCCGGATCGATGTCTCTAATTTCTTCAGCCAATGTGAATCCATCCACATGGGGCATCATTACATCAATTAAACAAAGGTCAAACTTCTCTCTTTGAAATGCAGCCAATCCTAAACGGCCGTCACGCTCAAGCGTAACTTCGTATTCATCAAGCTCTAAATAATTTTTTAATACTAATCCTAAATTGCTGTCATCTTCACACAACAGTACTTTAAATTTTTTCTTGTCTTCCATATTGATTGCATTTTTGTAAAGAAACGATATTTGTTTTTCCAAAGGGAAAAATAAGTTTCCAATGTTTTGTTAAAAATAACTAATTGTGGGTATTTGTACAAATGTCACAAATTCCGCAAGCTTTTGGTCCTTTTTCACCAAAATAACTGGCCAGGAAGATGCTTCTGCAAACCAATGGTTTAGCCTGGAGGTAGCCTATAAATTGTTTGATTCTTTCAATAAATGCCTTTTTCATGAGCTGATAATGGTCAAAATCTATTTTCATAAATGAGGCTGCTGTTCTGTTCCATAAAAATTGAACCACCGGTTGATTTTGTTTTTGTTCAAAACTAATTAATCCTACCATTGCTAAAAATTGCAATTGTTGCACCACAAATGGAGGGTCCCTTTGTAATAATTCGGCAAGTAAACGTTCGTTGATAAAATGAGGGCTATCCAATATGCCACCATAGGTTCTGAGTAAGGTTTGCAATACTGCTCCGGCGGTTTCGTTTTCATTTTGGAAGTTTTCAATACTGTAACGATCCCCAAGTACTTGTACCATGGAGGGAGTAAATGCAGATTCAGAGAAACGTATATGCCCTTCTTGTTGAATCCAGCTTAAGGCGTTGCGTGCAATTATTTTATCCCATTTAAAGATGGTGCAAAAGTTTTCGAAGTCAAATACAAATTGTTGCTTTTCGCCCATGCCTACAGGCAATTGAACATAATCGGCTAGGTCTTGGTAAATCTTTTTGATTATTTCAATAGAAGGGTATTTTTTTTCTTGTAGTTCTAACCAATAATCCCAATCATTTTGTTGGTATAATAAAATGGCTGCAGCTGCTTGTCCATCTCTACCTGCTCGTCCTGCTTCCTGATAATATTGCTCAATACTTCCAGGAATATCATAATGTACAACCATGCGTACATTGCCTTTATTAATACCCATTCCAAAGGCGCTGGTACAAACAACGATGGGTGTTATGTTTTGCATCCAATTGTCCTGCACTTTTTTTCTTTCTTCCATACTCATTCCTGCATGGTAGGCAGCTACCTTGTACCCATAACTATGCAACAATTGAGCTAATTGAGTAACATTATTTCTTGTATTGCAATAAATAATGGCGGCTCCATTTAATTCATTTAAAAGGTTCCGGAGCGTATGAATTTTTACAGGTACTTTTTGAATTCGATATTCAAGGTTGGGCCTTAAAAAATGATCAGTGATAATAGTGGCATTGACAAAGTCCAATTGGGTGGTAATGTCTTTTTGCACTATTGGTATGGCCGATGCGGTGATTGCTAAAATGGGTACTTTGGGAAACAATTGTTTTATTACATTTAACTTTCGGTAGGGCGGTCTAAAATCGTATCCCCATTGTGAAATACAATGCGCTTCATCTATCGCAAATAAGGTCACTTTTATTTTACTTAATGCTTCTTGAAAAACTTTCTGGGCTAGTTTTTCTGGAGAACAATAAATGAATTTATACTTTCCCTTGATGGCTGCCGCCAATACCTCGGCTTGTGCTTCCTCACTTAAATTGCCACCTAAGGCGATGGCAGGAATATTTTTAGATTGCAAATCTTTTACCTGATCCTGCATGAGTGCAATTAAGGGACTTATCACAATACAAATACCATTTTTATAAATGGTGGGTACCTGAAAGCAAATTGATTTTCCAGCTCCAGTGGGCAACAAGGCAAGGGTGTCTTTATTGTCCAGTACAGCATCAATCACAGCGAGTTGCTGTGGCCTGAAACTGTCATAGCCCCAGTAAGTTTTTAATATGGTATTTAAATCCTTAGACAAAGCGTTACACTAATTTCTTTTTAAACAATCGAAGTGAGTTCAGTGCCAACACTACATCACTTAATCCCATAATTAATGCACCGTAAGTGGGCCCCCATGTACCTAATAATCCCAAGGCAGCAATAGGGATTGCTACAATATTGTAGGAAAAAGCCCAGGCTAAATTTTCTTTTATGGTTTCATAAGTTCGACGTCCTAAACCCAAGGACATTGGCAAGTTTTTTAATCCCTGGTTCATTAAAATGACTTGTGCACTTTGGATAGCGATATGGGAAGCATTGCTTAAGGAAATACCCACAGTTGCTTTGGCTAAGGCAGGCGCGTCATTGATGCCATCACCTACCATCGCAGTGGGTGCAATTTTGGTAAGTGCTTCTAATTTTTCTAATTTGTCCGCTGGACTTTGTTCGCTTATGATTTCTTGTATTCCCAAGGCATTGCCTACTACTTCGCATTTTTCTTTTCGGTCACCACTTAATAAGATGGTATGTATTCCTTGTTGATGTAAAGTTTGGATCACTTCCTTTGCTTCAGGTCTTATTTGATCGGTGACATCCACCCATCCAATGAGTATGCCGTTTTTTTGTATGTAAACATTATGTCCATCTTGTTCGTTTGGATTGGCTACTGTTTTATAAGATCCAGACCAATATTCGTTGCCTTCTTTGTCCTTGGCTTGAATCCCCATGCCTTTCACTTCTTCAATCTTCGCCCAATTCGTGGCATTGCTTGATTTCCAATTGGTACTAATGCATTTTGCAATTGGATGATTGGAATATCTTTCTAATGAATAAACTAGGGATTTAAAATCTGCTTCGTTTAAATTGCTATTGCCAGCAATAATGTTAAAGCCTGCAATTTCAAAGTGACCTGTGGTCAAGGTACCCGTTTTGTCAAACACGACTTGCTTGATGTCCTTAAATGTTTCAAGGCTCTTTGCATTTTTAAATACGATTCCATTACGGGCACCACGACCTAATCCTACTGCAATAGCCGCAGGAGTTGCTAACCCCATTGCACATGGACAGGAAATTACTAAAACAGCAATGGCCCTTAACATACTTTCTCCAAACCCAATGGGGTCCCCATTTGCATTGTGCGCAAAAAAATAATTGCCCAATAGCGTTGCTAATGCAATACTAATTACCAAGGGAACAAAGATGGCTGAAATTTTATCGGCCAATATTTGTACGGGAGGTTTTTCACCCTGTGCCGCTTTTACCATTTTTAAAATATTCGCAAGCACAGTGTCATTGCCTACAGCAGTAATGTATGCTTTTAAAGTTCCGTTTTCAATGGTGCTTCCCCCCAATAAAATATCATTCATTTTTCTAAACACAGGAACGCTTTCACCCGTTACGATAGATTCATTGACATTGGCCTCTCCCCAAAGTACTTTACAATCCATAGGAATGGTTTCACCTGAATTAATTAAAACTAAATCGCCCACTTTTAAAGTATCACTTTCAACAGTAAATAAAATTTCTTTATGATTTTCGTCAAACACAATCATATTGGCCATTACTTTTTGTGCTTTAACCAAATCCTTCAGTGCACGTTGAGTGGATTCAATTGAGTAGTCTTCCAAAAAATTTCCAAAAAATACGAGCGTAAAAATGGTGGCGGTTGTTTCATAGTAAGCAAACTCCATACCCTTGCCAATAAGGGTTCCATATAAACTGTAACCGAAGGAAGCCAAAGTGCCTATACTCACCAATACATTCATATTGGGTATGCCATTGAGCATACTGTTCCAGGCGCTTTTTCCAAAATAACCCATGCCTACGATAAACACAGGAATGGTTATGGCCAATTGAACATAGGGGTTCATGAATACATGCATCCCAGGAATTCGGTGCACGCCCGGGATCATATGGGCTATCAATGGCAGGGTAAAAATCAAACAAAATAAAGCTCGATCCTTATTATTGTCAAGCCACTTTTTTTTAGGGGCTGCTTCTTCTTGCCCGCGCACTTTATACCCTAAATTGACAATACCTTTTATAAGGGTTTCTTTGTTGATTTCAGAAGGTAAATCAAACTGCACTTCCCCTTCCATAAAACTTACTTTCGGTTCACTTACACCCTTATTTTCCAAATATTTATGAATGGAGAGGGCACAGTTGGTGCAACTCATTCCGTCTACTTTTAATTGTACATGTTCCATAACGCTACATTTCAAGTTTACTGTGTAAACAATTTTACCTAGTAAAGGTACGACCCTTTTGATATTTCTATTTTTTGGCTTTATGATTGATGCTGTATCTTTGTGGAATGGAGATGATTTACACTTTAGACCAATTGGAGGGGGTGGCAGCTACTTTAATTAAGCAGTATGCCCATCAACCGGTTTGGGCTTTTTTTGCTCCCATGGGAGCTGGAAAAACCACTTTAATTGGACAAATTTGTAAGCAAATGGGTGTAAAGGATGCCGTTGCCAGTCCCACTTTTGCCATAATGAATGAATATGAGGCAAATGGACAGCTTATTTATCATATGGATTGGTACCGATTGGAGGACGAAGCGGAAGCACGCAGAACGGGGGTAGAAGCTGCCATGGAAGAAGCCGATTTATCCTTTATAGAGTGGCCAGAAAAAGCGCCCGCACTGTTGCCGGACCATGTAGTGAAAATTGAAATTGAAATATTAGATCCCGAACGTAGAAGGATTTTTATACCTTCATAAAAACTTGCCCGTATGAGTAGCTTTAAGCCCCATATTTCCAGTTCCTTTTCCTTTGAAACACAGGAGGAAGTGTTGGATATACCCCATAGGTCAAAGTCCTTGTTAATTGGCATTCCAAAGGAAATTGCTTTTCAGGAAAATAGAATTGGCTTAATTCCGGATGCAGTAGGAGTATTGGTTGCCAATGGTCATGAAGTAATGGTAGAGTCGGGCGCCGGAGCAGGAAGCAGGTATTCCGACCATGATTATGCCGAAGCTGGTGCACGTATTGTTTTTGAAAAAGAAGAAGTATACAAATGTCCTATATTGGTAAAAACTGCGCCCCCCGTGGAAGCGGATTTACCTTATTTACAAATGCACCAAATTATTATTTCCCCGTTGCATTTATCGGCGTTGAAAAAAGAATTGGTGGAACAGTTAATGGCCAAGAAAATTACAGCGCTTGCTATTGAAAATATCAAAGATGAAAATCAAAATTATCCTATTTTAAGAAGCATGGGAGAAATTGCAGGAAGTGCGGTGATGTTAATTGCGGGGCAGTACCTGAGTAATTTTAACCAAGGGAAAGGCGTGTTGTTAGGTGGAATTAGTGGGGTGCCACCTACTAAAGTAGTGATTATAGGTGCAGATATTGTTGGTGAATTTGCCACCAGAAATGCATTGGCATTGGGCGCTAGTGTAAAAGTGTTTGACAATAATGTTTCCCGCTTACAAAGGCTGCAAAATAATTTAGGACAAAGAGTTTGGACCAGTGTATTAGAACCTAAAATTTTAGCAAAGCAATTAAAAACTTGTGAAGTGGCTGTGGGTGCTTTGCGCAATGAAATTGGTCGTGCGCCAATTGTTGTAACGGAGGAAATGGTAGCTGCTATGCGACCTGGCAGTATCATTATTGATGTTGCTATTGACCGTGGCGGTTGTTTTGAAACCAGCGAGTTGACCAACCATGAGCATCCAATTATTACCAAACACAATGTAATACATTATGGGGTACCTAATATTCCAAGTGGATTTGCACGTACTGCCAGCCAGGCTATTAGCAATGTGTTAATGCCTTTGTTGATTCAGGTAGGTGACCAAGGCGGATTAGAGGAAATTATTTGGCAACAAGTGCATTTAAGGGAAGGTATTTATTTATACAAAGGAGCACTTACCGATTTTTATATTAGTGAGAAATTTCAATTAAAATTTACAGACTTAAATTTGTTAATTGCAAGTAGGAGTTAGTTTTTGAAATCATGCAAATTAATTTGCTTATTGCAATATTGATATTCCTGCGGATCGTTGCTACCTACAATAATTAATTTATGCATTGCATATTGTTGAATCAAATTTTGGTAAAGCGCATAACCTTCCTTGTCTAAATTACTACAAGGCTCGTCTAAAAGTAGGATCGGGGTTTCTGAAAAAATGGCCAATGCCAATTTTAATCTTTGTTTCATTCCACTGCTATAATACCTGATTTGTTTATCGGTTGCTTCTTTTAAACCAATCATCTCAATCATATCAGCTATCGAAAGATCCTTTCTAAGCGGCTTAAATTTTTCGTGAAATTCAAATTGCTCTTTGGTTGTAAATTCCTCCACTACTTCAAGGTAAGGAGCCGCAATGCTTATTTGTTGAAAAATAGTATTGGAGTCAAATGCGCCCCATTCAATGCTGCCTTTGGATAATGTAGCATATCCTGAAATGATTTGTAACAAAGTACTTTTGCCTGAACCATTGTTGCCAATCAAGGCATAATGCTCACCCGTTGTAAAAGTGTAATTCAGGTTTTTGAAAATCCAATCTTTATTGAATCGTTTACCTGCCTCTTTTAGGGTTATTTGTACCATAATTAATCTTCTTCAACAACGCCTTTTCCAAAACGTTTGATTATGCCACGTCCACTTTCTCTAATAAAAGTGACAATTTCATCACGTTCATCTGTTGCAGGCAATTCTTCCTCAATAAATTCAAGGGCCTGTGTGGTGTTCATTCCTTTATTAAATATAAAGCGATAGATATCTAAAATATGATTGATTTTTTCCAAAGTAAATCCTCTTCTTTTTAATCCAACACTATTTACACCACCATAACTTAAAGGGTTGCGAACTGCTTTTATGTATGGTGGTACATCCTTGCTCACTAAACTACCTCCAGCGATATAAGCATGTTGTCCAATATTTACAAATTGATGCACTGCACTCACCCCCGCAATCCATGAGTAATCCCCTAAGGTTACGTGGCCTGCAATTTGTACACTATTGCTAAGAATACAATTGTTTCCAATAATACAGTCATGCGCAATATGGCTATAGGCCATGATTAAACAATTGTTACCCACTTTAGTAATCCAGCGGTCCGATGTACCACGGTTGATGGTTACAAATTCTCTGATGGTTGTGCCATCTCCAATTTCAACAGAAGTTTTTTCGCCATTGAATTTTAAATCCTGTGGATCAGCACCAATAACTGCACCAGGAAATATGCGGCAATTTTTACCAATCTTAGTGCCATTCATAATGGTCACGTTACTTCCAATCCAGGTGCCTTCACCAATGACAACTTCTCCGTGAATGACGGTGAAGGGGTCAATTTTTACATTGGGTGCAATTTTTGCATTTGGATCGATATAGGTAAATGGATGGGTCATATTTTTTTTAATTTATTATTCTGCTCTTTTTACCACCTGTGCAACTAAGTCAGCTTCGGTAGCTACTTTGCCGTTTACATAAACAGTGCCGCGCATTTCACAAATGCCACGACGGATGGGAGCAGTCAATTCCATTTTCAACAGCATGGTGTCACCAGGTTTAACCATGGCCTTGAATTTACAATTGTCTATTTTTAAGAAATAAGTATCATAACTTCCTTCGGGCATGGCATTAATACAAAGAATACCCCCTGTTTGAGCCAATGCTTCAATTTGCAATACTCCTGGCATTACAGGATTTCCTGGGAAATG
>Ga0078894_10002316_pt1 | contig 14432 bp, 18 predicted proteins | sample LauGreSu1BDMLBSD_2_FD_67506 | JGI IMG/M metagenome (GOLD analysis project Ga0078894, IMG submission 67506) | Freshwater lake microbial communities from Lake Michigan, USA - Su13.BD.MLB.SD (version 4) (version 4) | ecosystem: Environmental > Aquatic > Freshwater > Lake | place: Lake Michigan...
GTATTAGAGACAGCGGAGCAGTCGTTACACCATTCATGCAGGACGGAACTTACCCGTCAAGGAATTTCGCTACCTTAGGACCGTCAGGGTTACGGCCGCCGTTTACTGGGGTTTATATAAAATGCGTAAACATTTTAATTTTACCTTGCAGCACCGGGCAGGTGTCAGATTTTATACATCATTTTTTAAATTTAGCAAAATCTTATGTTTTTATTAAACAGTCGCTACTCCCTCTTTTTTGATACTAAAAGTCCTTCTTATCCCGAAGTTACGAAGTTAATTTGCCTAGTTCCTTTAATACTATTATTCCTTATGCCTTAGTATATTCAACCAATAAACTTGTGTTAGTGTTAATACAACTAATGATTAAATTTTTCCGGATTTTAGTTAAAATTTTTAAAAAGTGAATTTAAAAATTTTTAAAAAGTGAATTTAAAACTAAAATTTTAATAATCAACCATCTACAAAACAAAACAGTTTAGTATTAGGGTTTGTATTACGCTTTGTAAGATTATCATTACAAAGCAACTCTTATATTTAAGGCAATAATGATTTTCACATTATATCTATTACTTACACCTGTATAAATTGTTATAATATCTCCATAAAATTTCACAATTTTACTTAAACAATATATATAATATTCCACTACCATAAATTTGTAAATTCAGCCAATTATTTATTTTCTAACATTTTTGAAATTTAATTAGTATGGAAATTAAACAAAAAACCACATACTTTTAATGAGCTATTACGCTTTCTTTAAAGGATAGCTGCTTCCAAGCTTACCTCTTAAAAGAGATAATTAAACTTCTTAATAATTAATAATTGTTGGATGCTTTATTTCTCAATCTGGGCTGTTTCCCTCTTGACTACAAACCTTAGCGCTAATAGTCTGTTTTATAAAAAATATTAAATAATTCGGAAATACAAAATTTTTAATAAATCCCGAGGGATTGATTTAAAACTCAATTTTATCTACCTATTTAATATTAAATTTAATTATCTACGTAAATAGATTTCGTGGAAAACCAGCTATCACTAAACTTGGTTAGCCTTTCACTCCTAACAACAACTTATCCCAGAATTTTGCAACATTCACGAGTACGGTCCTCCAATAAAAATTTTCAACCTAGTCATTATTAAATCGTTTAGCTTCGGGTCTTATAATAGTGACTATAATACTTTCGTTACGCTTATAGCTCGCCACTAAAATAAACTCACAGGTCCATTATGCAAAAGGTACGCTAGAACAAAGAGCTCTAACTGTTTTTAGCGTTAAATTTCAGGGTCTTTTCAATTTTATAAAAAAATCTTTTCACCTTTCTCTTACGATACTTATTTACTATAAGGTTTAAAAAATTAGCCTTAGAAGGTGGTACTTCTATCTTCAGTCTTAAATACATATTAAAACCTACTAAATAAAACAATATACTAGATACAAATATATTATAGAAATAATAAAATTATATTTAAAAAAAGTAAAACATACAAAACTATTGATGTAATCATATAAAAAAATCAACTATAATTCAAAACAGTTCAACCAACAAACTTGTTTGAATTATAAATAAAACTATCAACTGTTTTTTTGGTTAAATGCTCAATCATATACTTTTCACCAAAAAATAAAGCGGCGAAAATAAAAATATTACGGATAAAGATCTCTGCTATTTTTTTTAAAAAAAAATCGATATAAAATCCAGATTGAGCTTTACCCAATCACCTATTTTTCTTTTGTGTAAATTGTAACAAATTTATATAAAAGGGAATACTAACCCTTATTTTTATTTATTATTAATATTGCGTATTTTTTTAAGTAAATCTTGTCTAAATTTTCTACGTTCTTCAAAGTAACTCTCTTGTTTTTCAATTACAAAAAAAGTAAATAAAAATAAAAAAAGTCAAAATATCATACCAAAATAAGCAACGATTTGACCAGTTACCACGAAAAATGTGTGAAAGATCTCATACATTCAATTTAATAAAATACCAGGTAATGTGCCTAAAAAAAAATAAGTTACAGAGGATACAGAAGCATTAACATTTGAAATCTCCTCTCAAATCGATTCGTTTCCTGTTAAATATCTATGACTATAATCCATATACAAAATAAAATCATGCATACCAGCGTAAGCTGAGAACATTAACGCTAATCTAACAGCTTGGGTTAAGATTCTAACATAATATGAAATTACAGAAACATAATCAAACATTAATTCAAATAACATATTAGGAGACGGAGCAATACCTTTTAAATAACAAGTAAATAAAATACCAAAATCGTACAATAAAAACGTAGGTGTATTTAAAATAGTATAATACAATAAAGGAAAGAAAAAGAAAGCTAAAGCTAATTCTGGAGCACAACTAAATAAATTCCAACAATATAAATAGAAATACCAACCAAATGTATAAATAATGACAACACTAGGCATTAGTATATCATCTAGAGAACCTAACTCTTTTTCAGACTCAATAGTAATACTAGCCGAAAGATAGTCAGCATCAACAGTTGACTCTTCTTTTGAAGAACTTGAATAGTATGAAAAATAAAACGCAACAAATAAAAACCCCATATAAGTGATAAATAATAATTGTGGGAATAACATAATTGGTGATAATAATGATTGTGAATCTAAATATTGTATCGCAGAAATATTAATATCAGATAAGAATTCAAAAAAATAGTTATTTAAAATTTGATTTTTAAAGAAAATAACCTCAGGGTGGTAGATCACAAATAACGCTGAATCTTTACTTGACATAAAACTTCTAACCCACTCATCAGTCAAACTTAGTTGAAATAAACTTGAAGTAATATAATTGTCTAAAATAACCGATCAAAAAAGTTGTAAACTTGAAGTTTGTAATGAACTATACCAAACAGATAAAAAAAAAAAATCCATAGATTCATCGTAAACATTATTCAATAATCAAAAATATACTATTTTATAGTCGTACATATAAATGGTTTCAACATGTGTATAAACCCAATCAATACCACTGTACATAGCATGTATACCTGTATCGTAATTCAAAGACGATAAACCGAAATCATTATTTCCCATTTTTGCAACATCTAAAACTGATCCAAATAAACCCATGTTTAATTAAAATAATAATATTAGTTAATTTTTTTAAAATTGTATAATGAAAATAATTTAAATGAAAATAATTTATTTAAGTAAAAACTTGAGAAAACAAAGGCGTCTTGTTTTTTTAACAAAATTATAGATAAAGAAAAGTAATCAACCTCTAAAAATTTAGGTGTATTAACCTTAAATAAAAAAAAGAATAGTAAATATTTTGGTGATTTTCTTTTTTTAGGTCTCAAATTGTCTTGTATTTTAAAAAATTTTTGTTTAAAAAATTTTCAGGAATGATGTCTAAAAAGGGCAATTTTTTTTTTTAAAAAAAATTTAGTATAATAAATGTATTTATATACACTATTTGATAATTTTATTTGTAAACAATCCGATACATTTATTAAAGTATTTGGGTTTTTTAAACGTATACCATTCAAAAAAAGCATACCACTTTTAAAAAAAGAGAATGCATCTGAAATGAATAAACAGAAGTGACTACGAAATAATAAATTTAAAGCAGAATATTCACATGTAGAGTTTTTAAAAAAACAATATTTTTGAGTTTTAAAAACATGCTTAGATATTTTTTTTTGACGAGTTTTTTCATTTAAAAAAAAAAAATTTTTTAAAAATTTACGACTACGAAACAAGGTTTTAACAAAAAACTTTTTAAAAAAAAAGTTACCTTTACTGATTTTTTTACTTGTAAAAATATTTTTATATTTTTTTCTTTTTCGTAAAACAATTGAAAGTCGTTTAGATACCAAAACCTTAAGTTTAAACTTTTTTTTAAAAAAAAGATTTTTTTTTTTATTAAATAAAATTAACGTATTATTATTAGTAAATCTGATACTTAGGTATTTTTTAAAAAATTTATATAAATATATGTAAATATATATGTACAATGTATACTTGTTAAGGTTAGTAATCAATTGTATAAAAACTTATTTAAGTTGATTTTTTATAGACTGTTTCAAAACATATTTTGTAAACCCTGGATCGAACCCAATTACATAACCAGCATGTTTCTTTTTGTTTTTCTGTGATACGTTAGCTGATGCAATTGCCTTTAGATCAACTTTTAATAAGTTATGTGATTTTTTTGCTTGAACCTGTCTTTGGCGCTTTGCTTTCTTCCACTCATTATCCCATTGCAATTTCCACAAACTATTTATTTGTTCTGCTAAATAAGCAATATTCAACTCGCTTATAGTTATTGACGTATATAACCGTTTTGAAAGTTTAAGTTTAAACTGCCTTAAAATTAAGTTCGATCTATAACAGGATCAAGCATTCGTTCATGTTCGCTGACCTCTTACAGGTAAACCAAAGGCATGACGTAACCCTCTATAAGAATTAATTAAATCTAGTATAAATATATTAAATATTGCTTTCTTTTTCAAATCTTTTTTATCAGGTACTACAGATAATAATATTTTATATACCATAACTAATTGAGATGTTTTTAGATCTTTTGATTTTTTTTCCAACCTTGTTTCCAACCTTAAGGTTAAAATATTGAAGAGTTTTTTTGAAAACCCATAACAAGAATATTTAAAAAAATATTCTGATAATGAATAACTTGAATAGAACAAGTAACCATTTATTTTTTTTCCTTCACGCACATAATATAGTTAAAAGTTTAAAAAACTACTACCTAAAAAAACTCTCCTTTTAAAATTTTTACCACGGTTTTTTTGTAAAAAGACAGCTAATGGTTTAGACAATGTATATTTCGTACGTTTTAACAATTTCCTTTTTTTTATTTTAAAGTAAAAAAATACAAAGCTTGTAAATAATATGTAATTATTATATTTAATAAATCAAATACGGGTAAAATTATAATTAGTTTTTTTTTTGGAAGTTACAGATGATACTTCTTTCTTCTTTAAAAAAGTAATTTTACTATTTTTAGTTTTTTTCAAAAAAAATAATTTAAAGTGAGGGTTTTGATGTTGAAATCTAATCAGAGTTTTTGAGAAAAAATATTTAAATATTTTTTCTGAAAATATAAAATAAAAAATGTTTTCAAAAAAAAGTGTTTTATTTAAAAAATGTTTTGTATTAAAATTATTTACTCAAACATTATTCCAATACATATGTGTTCCTAATCGATTTAAAATCGGTAAACTTGATTGACCTATTTTTATTTAATTAACGTTTCTTATTTTTATTCTTAAGTGGAAAGTTAAACGGTTTCCTAGTAACGCCAAATTCACCAGTTTTAAAACCGATATGGTATTTTGTAAATAAAATCCTTACAAACAAATTACCTTTATATAAAGTCGCTGTTTTTTTTAACAAAAATTTAGGTATAGATGAACCTCTACAAAACAATTTTACAACTTTAATAGATTTAAATTTATTTAAAAAAATATTTTTATATAAGCTAGTAGTTATATAATTAAATTTTCAATTTGAACGTGCCAGTAACAAATTATTTATTTCTTTTAGCTACTCATCCTCAAACAGAAACTTCTGGTTGATTAGTTTTTGTTCGACCACCATGTGGATGGTCTACAGGGTTACGGGCCACACCCCTTACTTTTGGTTTTACACCTCTATTATACATAATACCAGCCTTTCCTATACGATTAAAACGGGAGTCTGGGTTTGAGTTTCTACCTAAAACAACAAAACTTCAACCAGATACCAATTTTATTTTTTTTGAAGGTAATGCAACCTTAACTAAATTAAAATCCTTAAAAATGTCTAAGATTTGACAAAATGTTCCATTAGATAAAGCATATTTATTAAAATTTCTAATAAATATATTAGATATAATACTATATTTAGATAAAAATTTTATTAGTGTTAAATTACCAGGTAAATTATTTAATCAAAATTTTTGAGGTAAATTTGATGTAAAAACCACTTGGTTTATTTTTACACCAGACACTAACGGTCTTACAGAAAGAGAACCAGTTGTATGTTTATTAATAGAGATGTATTTATTCTTGTTGCGCACAATGCTCACCAATACTGAAATATATTTATCTCAAACTGTTGGTTTAATAATAGGAACGGTATTAAATTTATTTTTTCTACCTTTTGAAAATACTGTCACACACCCATGATTATTCCTACCCGAATTATTCTTTAAAAAAATTTTAAAAATTTTTTTTAAATTTGGTGATTTTATTAAAAAATTAGTTTTTTTAAAACGTTGTGTGGATGTTGTCGGTTTGTGTAATTTAATAAAAATATAATTTAATAAACATTGTTGTAATTAGTAAAAAATTATTTTTGTTAGTATTTTTTTTTATAAAACTATACTTTTGTGTGTATTTTCAAGAAAATCTTTTCAAGAAAATCTTTTCAAGAAAATCTTTTCAAGAAAATCTTTTCAAGAAAATCTTTTCAATGTAGAATTTTTTCAAGAAAAATCCAATTTTTTTTGAATTTGACTTATTTAAAAAGTTCCTATATTTAAGTTTTTTAAAGGTATTTATCAAATCCTTGTTTTCTATTGAGTTTTTTACCTTCTTCATTTATTTGCCTAAAAACAATTTTTTGTAAATGTATGACCCCAAACATTAAAGCTTCTGCAGTTGGGGGACATCCCGGGATGTAAATATCAACAGGTATTATTCTATTACACCCACGAACTACACTGTACGAATAGTGATAGTACCCACCACCATTTGCACAGCTACCCATAGATATAACTCATTTAGGGTCCATAGTTTGTTCATAGATACGACGTAGCGCTGGCGCCATTTTGTTGGTTAATGTACCCGCCACAATAATAAAATCAGCTTGTCTTGGTGTCGGTCTGAAAATTACACCAAAACGATCAAAGTCGTATCTAGCGACTGTCGCATGCATCATCTCAACAGCACAACATGCCAATCCAAATGTCAAAGGTCAGAAAGAACCTTGTCTGGCCCAAGAAACAACAGCTTTTGCTGGAGTAACAACATAATCAACTCTCATTTTTGAGCGTAAAAAATACTGAATAATGTACTTATGTTACACGAAACCTACGTCGTAATTTTTTTTTTAAAATATCGGGTTTTTTTACCCCATATATTGAACGACGTCTCACCTTACCAACAACTGGTGATAAGTCATAAACACCACGAATACAAGAAAAATGTACACCTGGTAAATCTCTGGCACCTACACCAGAAATTAAGACTTCGGAGTGTTTTCTTAAATTGTGACCTTTACCAGGAATGTGGGCAACACGTTGCTTTTTATTTGAAAGTAAAACTTTTACTACAGGACGTCTAGCTGAGTTTGGTTTTCTAGGAGTTGTGATACGAACTTTCATTACCACACCTTTAATTTGGGGTCGATTACTAAGTAAAGGGTTTAGTTTTTTTTCAAAATTTCTTTTTTTTTTCAAAATTTGATATAAAGTTGACAAAATTATTAGAATAAATCATTATAGTAAATTTTTATAAAAACAAACATTTAAAAAAATATATAAAAAGTCCTCAAAATATAAAATACCAAAAAAATTTAAAAAATTTAAAAAAACTAAAATATTTAGTAAATTTTTATTAAAAAAGGCGTAAAAACCACCAATAAGAAAAAAATTGGGTTGTGTCTTACTAATTAAAAACCTTAAATTTTGAATATAAAAATATATCGAAAAAAAATTCAATACAGAGAATACAATAATGTATATATACTTTTGTACTAGAAAAAGAAAATTAAACAATAAAAACTTACCTATAAAACCTGCTAATGGTGGTATACCAGACATTGATAAAAAGATAAGTACTGTAGTTAATGAAACAAAATTATATCTATTAAATACTTTTAAACTAGTAAGTGTTTTAATTTTTTTTAAATCATATAAAAACAGTAGACTAAAAAAAGTATAAAGTAGATAGATGTAAATATAAATATTCATATATATAATAGAGATTCCATAAAACGGGTTGTTAATAAACGCTGTGGTTAGATTATTAAATAACAAATGTATTACATGAATAGAAGTATATTCCAAGTTTGGAAACCAAATGTACCACGAGATATCACAAACATGAAAAATATAAAAACAATGAATATAAATTTCGGGCCTCAACACCCTGCGGCGCATGGTGTTCTACGCCTAATACTTCAACTAAATGGGGAGATTGTCGAAAAAGCAGACCCACATATTGGACTTCTACACAGAGGATCTGAGAAACTCATGGAAGATAGATTTTACCTACAATCATTACCATATTTTGATCGTTTTGATTATTGTTCAATGCTCGTACAGGAACATGCATACTGCCTGGCAATTGAATCTTTATTAGGTACCAGTAATTACTCCTCTACATGTTCTCAAATAAGAACTCTATACGATGAACTTACAAGAATATTAAACCACATGTTAGCTATTGCTTGTCACGCTTTAGATGTTGGTAGTATGTCTTCGATTTTTTGGGCGTTTGAAGAGCGTGAAAAAATTATGGAGTTTTATGAAAGGGTTTCTGGTGCTAGAATGCATGCAGCGTTTTACCGACCAAATGATGCAAATTTGGATTCAATTTCATCATTTTTGATTGAAGATATTTTAGATTTTACTCGTAATTGCTTTACCACTCTGAATGAAATGCACAATATTTTAACATTCAATAAGATTTGAAAACACCGTCTAGTTAATATAGGTATTATTAATTATCAAACATGTTTAGATTATGGTTTAACAGGTGTTATGTCTAGATCAGTAGGTATAAAAAGAGACCTACGATTAAGTAAATTAGAAACATACTCAAACTACTATTTTTTAAACTTTAGAAGTTTTTTAGGACAACACGGAGATTCATACGATAGATTTTTAATAAGAATGAATGAAATGGCAGAAAGTTTAAATATAGTAAATCAAGTTATTTATAAAATTATAAAACATAAAAGAATAAACCCCAACAAAAATACAAAATATACTAACATAAGCCCACATAATATAATCAAATACACGAATCCAGGTTTTTGAAATAACCATAACTTAAAGAACAGTTATAATAGTATGGAGGATTTAATTAAACACTTCAAACATTGAAGTGAAGGTGATAAGGTTGATTCTAATTGAACTTATCAGTCTGTTGAATCACCTAAAGGTGAATTCGGCGTATCCTTAATATCAAATAATACAAATATACCTTATAGGTGTAAGGTAAGATCACCAGCATATCATAATATGCATGTATTACCACAAATATCAAAGGGGCATTTTTTAGCAGATTTAGTTGCATTGATAGGTACAATCGATGTTGTTTTTGGTGAAGTAGATCGATAAATTTAATAAGAGTTATAAAAATGCAATCCAATATTAAAAATATAATGCGTGAAAGGATTACCGTAATAAATATATCACAAAAGGAAACATTTCGTAAAATAATTAAAAGTATATACCAAAATAATAATATTTCCAACTATATAAAAATATACGCTAATTACCAATATAACAAATCTAGATCTAAAAATTCATTTTTATCTAAAAAACACAAAATATGCTTATATACAGGTAAAAGGAGTGGTGTGGTGAACGGTTTTAGTTTTTCCAGATATACAATTAAAAAATTACTTTTAACAAATAAACTAACAAATGTTAAAAAAAATAACTGATAAAATATATGAGTACAATATTATTAAATTTACAAACATACAACATTAGTATATTTAAAAAAAAAAATCACTTTTATATATATATATATAATAAAAATTTTTTTTTTTTATTAAAATTTTTGGAAAAAAAATGACATTTTAAAAATAAATCAACAATTGAAATTAATAATACAAATTATGAAAACTATTTGGATATCAAAAAATTGAATAATTTTTTGAAACAATTTTATTTGTGTGAAGTAACAAAAATTAAATTTACAGGTAAGGGATATAAAATTAAAAAAAATACAAAAAGTAGCATCATTATGCTATTTAATCGTGCCCATATGACAGTATTTTGATGGAATAACATTATTGTAAAAAAGTTAAAGAAGTATAAAATTTATATAAAATATACCCATTACAATCAAACCGTAATCAGAACTATTCTTAGTTTACGAAGTATAAACATCTTTACAAAAAAAGGTTTAAGACAATCACGTCAAATCGTATATAAAAAAAAAGGAAAAAAATAAAATAATAACATATATTTAAAAAAATATAAAAAAACCAAAACCTAGTGTACCTGTAAAAGTTCATATAGGTGTAAAATTTAAATCCATTTTAATATTCCGAGTAGTAATACTATGTTTCCCAAAATAAAAAAAATAACGACGTTTCTTCGCACTACCGCTGACACCAATCTTACCTTTAATATTGAAAAAAACACCTAACACACCCAAAAAAACAAAAATTGGTTTAAAAATATCTTTTAAGAGTTTTTTTAACCCTAAAAAAAGTTTTTTATGTAATTTAATATTAATTTTTTCTAAAATTTTTTTAAAAAAATTAACAAACATACGAGAGTCTTTCAGTAAGAGTGTATAATAAATTATACCAATAATCTGTTTACTGGTTTTTAAATTTCTTTTAAAATATTTAATGGTAAACTTTCTGAAAGAGATTTGTTTTAACAAGAGTTTATTAGATCCTTTTTTTAAATTAAATACTATATTACTTTTAAAAAAGTTCTCTAGAAATAAAACTACAAAAGTATTAACTAAAAAAAAAAAATTAGCACCTTTCATAAATTTAAAGGTTTTCAACTTCTTAGATTTAAAAACCATCATCGATTTTTTTAAAAAACTTGATTTAAGTTTGTTTTTTTGCAATACTTTAAGATTATGTGTTTCTAAAAAATTGATTGGTGTAGTATGTAGTTGTTGGTATGGAAGTGCAGATACAACTTTAAAAATACTTTTATTTAGTTTAAAAATTTTTAATAAAAACAATATATTTATATTCAATTTTGATAAATTATTTATTTAAAAATTGGTTACGAGTTGCTCGATAAATACCAAAGTATGATGATTTTTTAAAAAGAGGTTTTCACTTCAGTTTTAAAAAATTAGATGGGGAAAATTTTAAAAAATTTACTAAAAAGTAAATTGTTTGAATAAAACTATTAAGGTTAACTTTAATGAAAAAAATCGTAAGAGGTTTAGTTACTAAAAATACACCAGTTTTAGAATTAGAATTACTAATTATTACAAAGGTACAGATAGATGCAACAAAGATAAAACTGTTAGTGGTAAGTGGGATGTTATTACTAAACAATAAACAAAATACTCATGAAACGAAAAATAACATTATGTCCGGAATTGGATTTGAACCAACGACCTTCAGCTTTTCAGGCTGACGCTCTACCACTGAGCTATCCGAACCTAATTAAAAAAATAATACAAAATAACTAAAATTCAAAACCAAATAACCTAACCACACAAAAATAAAATGCTTTCAATTTAATTGTGTTATTTGGTCAAAACGATATCTAGGAAGTGTACCTCGAATAGCTATTGCTATTAAACAAACAACTAAAGTTTTAAAGGTAATTACAATATAACACATTAATTTTATTAAAAATTATAAAGAGTAAATTAAATAACCTACAATTAAAGATGTGAAGACGAAGGTTTCCATTAAAGCAAAACCCATTAAAGTAGCGTTAAATAAGTTTTCGTTTTCTTCTGGGTTTCTTGCTACAGCTAAATTGTAACAACCGAATAAAATTCCTGTTCCTAATACAGCGAAAGCAATAGGTGTCATACAACCACCAAGTACATAAGTTTTAACCGCTAAAACTAATAACATATTAAAATTTAAAAAATTTTTTAAAAACCATAGATTTTAGTTTAAAAAGGTAGGATGATTTTCAATCCAAGAAAGAAAACATAAGAGACTTATACAGACGAATATTAAATCTACTATCTGAGAATTTATTACTATAATAATATAACTGCTTATATGAACTTTTCAACCGTTTATTATCATTTTTATAAACGATTTTTATTAAATATTTTTGTTTAGTTTTTTTACGTAACTTTTTAGGAATTATAATAGATTTTATAACAAAAGGTGGTTTAATTAAATTAATAACAATACTAAAAATATGTAAGTATGTTAATTTTTTTTGAATCAAATCTTCAATAATCCAACGTATATTAGGGTACGAATCATATAAAAAACTGGTTTTAGTATATATCAAATAGTTAATATTCGTCAATAATGATGATAGATTATATTTTTCTTTTACCAAACCACCACTTTTAGCTAAAAATCTACTAAAGTTATGTAATTCACCAACAGTATAATAATCAGGTTGTGAACCACCCGTTAAGTAATGAGTTATCTTATACAATGTGAGTGTTTTTTTTAAAAAATTTACTTTTTTTGGTTTTGAAAAAAATTTCAAAGTCTACACCTATTAACTAATATAACTATATAACTATAAATATATTAAGTAAAGTTTTTATAAATTTGCAATAAAGGCGATTAAAAACCCAATAGTATTTATAACCGTACTATATGTAAAAAATACTTTTAAGAAACTTACATCAAATAATAAAACCATAACATATAAAATACCAACAAATAGAATTAAAGTTAAGAAAAAGAAATATTGATTTACGAAGAAAGCCATCAGATCTGATATTAAAAATAAAAAGAAAATAAAAAATACCACAAAATAATATGTTGTGTAAAAAAAAATCGATAAGAATGGTATACCCTTATAAACCTCTACTTTAAATAAATGGAACGGTGTAATACCTAATTTAAATAAAACACTAAATATAAACACTATAAGTAATATACGAAGCAATGTATCAGTTGTATAACTGCTTTCTAAGCCGGTTGTATTTAAATATTGAATTAAAAAAAAATCACTGGTACCAAAAATATAAAAAATGTTTATATAAAAATATACTATAAATATAGTTGAAAAAAAAGTAACCCAATATTGAAAAAAAACCATATTTATATAATTTTGCGGAATATTATTATTAATGTATTTAGTTTTATTAAGGTTTTTAAATCAAATTTTTGATGAAATCAATTTATACAGAAGAAGAGCTGATACTAACTCCAATAAAAATAAAAATGTGAAGATTGTGTTTACAAAAAATAGGTAGGGGAAAATTACAATTAAGTTATTTATTGAAAATAGATAATCTATAGATTTTGTAAGATTTGATTTTTTTGTTATACAATTTAATAAGAAAAAAGTACTAAAACTCACAAGTGTGAATAAATATAATAGATTTACAGTAAAATTATTTAAATTAAAATGGTCAAACCAAAACAAGCCGTTTTTACCGTGAAGTGTATAAATACCAAAAAATGTCAAAAAAACTACTAAAAGATAGAACCCTACAAATGTGGTGTTAGAGTTTGTTTTCACTATATTTACATTTGTGATCTCGCCAGACCCAATTTTTATCATACTGGAGTTTATTTTAAAAAAAAAAACTCACAAAAAAAACATTATTAAACACGGGTTTATTAAAAAAAAAAAATCATTAAAATTTAATGAGGCCAAATGAAATAAAATAAATCCACTTATAATTTATCTTAAGGTGTTAAGATATTAATAAAGTATTATTGATTTTAAAAAGGTGCGTTGTAATATTTATATTAAAGTTAAAAAAAATTTTGTTATATAAATATAATATATTTATATTATGTAAAAAAATATTGAAAGGTTTTTTTACTTTATTTTTAAAAAATGTAATCGCCTTAAATTCAACAAGATCCTTTTTAATTGTATATGAAAAATATTTTTCAAACAAATTTTATAAAATAAATCATTTTTGGTATTTTTATGTATTTTTTTAAAAAATTGGTGTACTCTATGAAGAGTTTTCATTAACCTTATTTATTATTATTTTATTTTTTAAAATAGTATGCAAGTACTCTGCACCATATCTATACTACCTGTTTTAAAAAAAATTAAAGGTTTGGTTGTTTAAATTACGTAATTTAAACACAGTTCTGGTTAAGGTGTTTGAACCAAATTTTTTAAAAATATGATCAAGTTTGTGAAAAAATACAAGGTTGTGTCAATAATTATCCTTAATGTTAAACATATAACTATTAAATTTAATAGTTATGCTTATATAAAAATATTCATATGATACTTGATGGAAAAATTTTTTATGCCTTGATGGTGCTTTTAATAAATTAATTAACTTTTTTTTTTTTTTTTTAAATTGGAGTGATGTTACTGAGTTTTTTACGAAAATTTTCGTAAATAGTATAAATATAATAATATTTTTTACAAAAATTTTCTTTTCACCTCCTTTATTTAAAAAATTTTTCAATTTGAAGTGACTTTTATAGGTTGTTTTTAAAATCAAAATCTACACTACCAATACAATATACTTTTTTTTTAAGTTAACTTAAATACTTTTTAAAAAAAAAAAAATTTTGATTACTATTGGTATAATTATAACCTTTATT
>Ga0078894_10002317_pt1 | contig 14430 bp, 9 predicted proteins | sample LauGreSu1BDMLBSD_2_FD_67506 | JGI IMG/M metagenome (GOLD analysis project Ga0078894, IMG submission 67506) | Freshwater lake microbial communities from Lake Michigan, USA - Su13.BD.MLB.SD (version 4) (version 4) | ecosystem: Environmental > Aquatic > Freshwater > Lake | place: Lake Michigan, USA...
GTCATCGGGGTAGGTGTGCAGCACCAGGAAGCGGATCTCGCAGCAGGGAGCGGTGGGGCGTGCCATGGAAGGGGAAGGCGTGGAACACCCCGACCGAGGCCCGCTGTGGCAGAGGCGGCAAGGACTGCGCAGCAGCCCGGCCTGATCCTTGCCGCCTCTGCCGCAGTGGGCACGCTGGGAGGGCCCACGCCGCTTCCATGGCACGCGCCGCCGCGGCTCTGGGGTGAGCCGGCGCTTGTGCGCACCGTGAGGGGGCATCCAGGCTGGCGGTCGTGAACGGATCACTAAATGTCTGATGACAATCAGGTTGTGCGGCCCCAAACCTGATTGACAAGGGATATGCGGCGATGTCTGTGGTTGTACTAGTTGAGAAATCGGCTCACCCACTGAGAAGTCCGTCCTGGGAGGAGAGACGGTGTGGGTGATCCGTTCGCTAATTCCCTGTTCTGAATTGGGTCTTGCATAAGAGTTTGCGTTGCTGACCTACGGCCCTGAGCCGTGATATTCGTCTTGGCTGTTGAGGTGCCACGGAACGACCAGGGGCGATGGAGGTGATAGTGAGCGTGCAACACGCGGAAAGCTGCGCACTGAGCCGTAGGCGGAGTCATCTAGAAGCAATCAGCACTGCAGCCATTTCCTCCACAGAATTCTGTGTTCACCTGAGCTCGTTCCTCTCACTCGAAGTGAGCACTGGTTTTTCGTTAACAAATTGGAGTGGTCGCGGATAGCGCGCACCTGCGCGTATAAACGCCCCGTTGACGGCAACAGGTGGTGAGCACAGTGAATCATTCTATCTTAGAAAACAACAGTGGATTTGCCGGTGGCAACAAATCAATCGGCATGCTTTTGGGATGCCGACACAAGCACTACCTACAACCGGCATGCCTCCTTCCAGGTATAGAGCGTGAGCATGTGAATGGCCACCTCGGTCGATGCTTTGGTCGAGCTATGGAGGTGTTGTGGTTTTATCCGTTTCAGCCGTCAGCTTGGCGGCCTGGTTGTAACGGCGGATGGTTCTGCTCCATCGGCCCACTTGTGGAAAAATTGACGGTATGGGCAGGAGCCATCATTGTTTGCAGAGCGGAGCATGTCTCTGAAGCGTTAAGCGCCAACTGTTTATAGAGAAACTTTTATCCGTTACGGTATACAGAACAACGAAAGAAACTTCGCCTGGAGAATCTTTGGGAATGCAATTAGGTGTCAGCTTGCTTTCTTGGTTGAGAATTAGTTGGCAAATGGCAATCATTGGGAAGTCAGCGAGTGCTTGCCCAGAACATCTAAGTCTTTTGAGGCTCTCAGCTTTCACGCAAGATGACCATGGTGTACTCTTGTCTGGCCTAAGTCGCACTTCTTGGATTGTGAACACTTATCCTTGGCAGATAGACTTGACCTAAATGCCACGAAGGACAACATCTTAGAGCGGAGGAAATGTCTTGCTGTCTTGTGATCAAAAGGCAAAGGTTTTCGGCATTGGATGGGCCAAGACCGGAACTACAACTCTTGGATGTGCGCTATCTATCTTGGGTTATCAGCATATGGCACAGGATCTTTCGATATTGCCGGATGTAATGACTGGTAACTACAAGAAGGCGATTGAGATTGCCCGAAGCAGTGACAGCTTCGATGATTGGCCGTGGATCCTTATATATCAGAAGATGGACGAGAGCTTCCCTGGAAGCAAATTTATCCTTACGGTCAGGGAGAAATATTCTTGGCTTTCTAGTTACAGGGCAATGCTAGAAAGAGAGGGTCCGCCAAGTGAATACCTGGCAGCGATGAGAAGATTGATCTATGGATTTGATGTTGAACATGCTTGCGACAAGAAGCTGATCCAGCGTTACGATCAGCACAACCGGGATGTACTGGAGTATTTCTCGTGTCGACCTGGACAGTTATTGGTTGTTGACTGGGAGAAAGATTGGGGTTGGGATAGAATATGCACCCATCTTGGGGTCAAGCAGCCCTGCAGTCCTTTCCCATGGATGAATCGCCGAAGCATAGTAGAATAGTTTCTTATTAGATTCAATGTAGATGTCGACAATGTTCTGATCACTATTGAGTCTGTGACATCAGCCAGGGGAAATACCTGCACCCTTGTCATCCCCCTGTGGATATATTGATTGCCTGTTCTTCTTCTAGATGAATTTTCGAATAGGTGCGGTTCCTATAGGGAAGCACTCTGTGTCAGGTTGAATCGTCGTTGGGCCGAGTATCTATGCTGCGCGAGTAGTGGTGTCTGAGATAGCTTCGTGATCGTGGTGGGGGCTTTTATTAAGTGCTTGGGAATTATTCTGTGACTGAATCCAGGTAGACATATTGACCGAATCTCTGGTTAATCTGTGTCGAGTAACCATCGTCGAGCCAAGACAATATTTATCGCTGCAGGCAACATGTTGATCTCGAAGCGCTTCTTGGCCAAGTCACGCAGACTGGTCTTCTGAAACTGAACTGCTGCTTGATCTCCCGGAAGCGGTGCTCCCTTTTGGAGCGGTTGTGTACTTTCGGAGTGTCGAGCGAATCCAGTAATCGACTAACTTGCATGTCTTCCATGGCGTCGCGTTCACCTGATCTACATGCAACTCAGAATTCCGTTGTCAAACCTGTCATCGCAGCTCTCTGGAAATGCCCTGAGAGCTGACATTGGTATAGAGGTCCTTTTAATCGCCCTGGAATCGCTCGCCAACCGTGGTGGGTCATGAAAGTTGACGCGTGTGAACATACTGAATGGATCAGCTCATAAGCCTTTACTACGTCTGAGTGGACTTTTTTTCCTAATACCACTGATTACCGTTCTTGGTCTGGTGCATCTTCAGTTTTGGCTTTGCAGCTTTGTTCTTCGTGAAGTTTGGCGCGGCGATCAAGCTTTTGTTCACGAGCCTCTCCCTGCGCATTGTCATGTGCTTCGCAATGAGGTAGGTTTTATTAGTCTCAGAAACCATCAAGCTCCGCCCGTCATTCTCAACCAGATGGCGACTATGACCATTGTGATTTCGGCCGGAATCAGGTCACTGATCAGCTCGATTTCGGCAACGCAGTGGATAGTCCGAACATCAATCAGGTCTTCCTCCATTGACTGATCGCTGTATTAATATCACTGGTGCAGAAGTGGATCTGAAGCATCGTGCGAGTGGATAGGGAGTGCTACCATCTTTCTGGCTCGTTTTGTTGTAAAAGGCGCATAATCAGATCCATTAGCACCTGCTTGGATACGATTACCTCTATCACAGAGATAGACCTCTTAAGGTTCGTCTACTTCTTGGCCAGCGTAAGCTCAGAATCAGGGTAGTCAAGCTGGTTGGCGCCATCAACACAGTCCGGGCAATTATCAAGACTATTTACCCTCAGATTAACTTGGTTGCCCAGAATGCCGCTATAATGTAGATACATTGACAGGACAAAGAGTGACCGAAGAAACGGTTGCAATATTGGGGCTCAGTGATCATTTAGTCACAAGAGAATCAACACAACGAGCATTGAGTCATCCTTTACTGAAAAGTGAAACCGATCCCGCAAGAAAGATCATAGACTTCAACAGAGACGAACTCTCACAAATCCTTGGTTATCAATGGCACAATACATCTCCTATTGAGTGGTCGCGCATTTCGCGTTCCGATAATAGTAATCTCCAAGAGCTTGCAACTCTTCTTGTCCAAGAGTTGGCACAAGAGGGTGGCAGCATATTAATAGAAGACGCATCAATGGGATGCTTGCTACCGTTTTGGAGTGAACTTTTTAGGAAAGCTGGTTTTACAATAAAAGCTGTTTGCATGACTAGGGGCTGCCCATTCGAGACCTCAGCGCTGATACAGCGGAATGGCCTCACGTCAGGCCATAGCGTCCTCACATGGACTAATTATTGGCTAACAACAATTACCAATCTGCAACTAACAAATCAAGTATATGTAGATCTTGACTTGCTATCAGATAACACTGAGAATGAGCGCTCCCGTATTGAGAAAGCACTTCGCATCAATAGAAGTTCTTGGTTGGCGCACAGGCTCGAACAGTGGATTAAGATGAGCATCCTAAGATATGCCAGAGATATCGAGGATTCGGAAAAACCGAAAATAAAAACACATCTTAGCGAGCTGCCACGTGTTACGCGAGATCTCTATGGAGAGATTGCAGGCTTATGCAGGGGAAATGATGCGGTTCCACAGAAGAACAAAATCGACAGACTCATTCAGCAACATAAGGCCAACGCATGCATCCTAAGAAGTCATGACATCAACTTTAATGAGCTACTTGAGCATAGACGTAAGATTCAGATCCTTGATGCATCCGTCAAGGGATATCAACAGCATCTTGACGATCTTTCCATGCAAATAGCTGAGAACAATCTGGCGCTGACGAGTATGTTGGAGAGCCGTCAACAAATGGGGCGAGAAACGCAAGGCTGTATTGATGATGAGAGCGGTAAAATTGCCACAGTGAGTAGTGGTAAGTCAGTGAAGCCAAGAAAAGTCAAAGAGGTAGGAGGTTCGATATCACCTGATATCACTTCGGGCAATCTCTCGGGAGAATACAGAACGGTGTCTAGCGAACTAGCATGCCAGCAGATGCATGGGTGGCAGCCGTTCCATGGTCGCAACAACATCATAAAAGCTAACGACACACTTAGCCAAGACTATGAAGACCTTGCTCGGATGGACTTGGTTTTACCTCCAACCGTTCTCCTAAGCTCCTCGTCCTTCAATTCGGATGTTATACAGAGTTGCGCCAAAGATGATGCTGTCTATATTTACTCAGGGGGACACGACCCATCCATTGTGTTGCCAAGGATTATGCATTTAGAAGGAAGGGTGGATCTCGAGGTTGATATTGAACTGCCCGGCGAAAGGCTTGTGCAACTCTACTATCTGGAGACTTGGTTCCAGGACTTCAGAGAGCAATATTCTTTTGCCACATCACTGCCGATTGGCAGGCATCAGATATGTTGGAAAATGCCATTGGCGTTTTCAGGAGTTATAAGACTGGATCCTGGTAATGGCACTGGCCTATACAAGCTGTACAGCATCAGAGCCGTTATTCATCCACTCTAGAGATACTATGGTTTTAGCAGATAATGTGTCTACACGAGCCACCGGCTGACTGTTGTGGTAGGCTGCTTATATAGCTTGATAAATACAGGAAGGCTATGTGAATGAAGATCGCGATATTGGTGATTGCTGCCAAGGCGCCATCTTGTTTGAATCAGCTTGTCTTGCTATTTGCAGGTAATCAGGACTTTGAGATCTACGTACATGTCGATAACAGAATTGAGCTATCCTGGTATCAGTCTCAGATCACAGTTCTGCCCAGTAACGTAAGGTTCTTGACGGAGAGAGTCTCGGTTTACTGGGGTGGATTCAGCATGGTGCATGCAACAGAACTACTTGCCGTTGCAGCCCTTAAGGACTACCAGACAAGTGTCTTATGCCTAATATCCGACGACTCGCTCCCACTGATACCGCCAGACACTTTGCTATCCGAGCTTCACTGCCGACCAAATCGGCTTGACTTGACCCCAACTCTTAATAACCCTGTTCATTTAGAGAGATACATTAAGTATTACTATCTTGACTCATTGCCGACTTGCGTGAGTCCTGTCGCAGTTGAGAGCCGTGCAATAAATGCTGACTTAATAGCCACGTTCCATCAGATTGAGACACTGAAAAGAAGAGGAAAGTATCCACTTGAGGCTATCTGGTCTGGCTCTCAATGGTGGAGCATGAGTCGAGATCGAATTGAACCATTACTAGCCGAACTCGCAAGCAACGACTGGCTCAGGGAGTCACTTAAATTCTCCGCGATCCCTGACGAGTTCACCTTTCATTCCTTATATGCTATTCAGTATCGCATCAGAGTAAGCTCGTTGCTTTCGCCAATGCTTGCCGATTTTTCGTCAGTACCAGCACCATATGTTTATAAGTCTCTGGAGCAAGTTGGCTTCTTGGCGCCACAAAAGCTCTTTGTAAGAAAGATATCGAACGACCATGCACCACTTATCATGAAGCAACTTCGCCATCTCTGGAATGGAGACTCGCATACTTAGCCCATTTGACTTCATCTCGTCAACTATTTCGACGAACGGTCGCTGTTACTTTATGCCCAATGGTGGCAATCTAGGGGATGCGATGATTGCTTCAGCGACAATCCAAGGCTTTAATAAGTATAATATATCATGGGACTTCATCTTTGGCAACGAGGGATGTATAAACAACGCCGATATGCTAGTTTATGGTGGTGGAGGGAGCCTAGTTCCGCGTTATAAGGGTGGGATTGAGTGTGTGCAGTACCTACTGAGCATAGGCTCAAAAGTAGTTGTACTTCCCCAGACTGTACATGGTCACGTAGGGGTTTGGAATAATGCCAAAGGTCTTACTGTTTTTGCGAGAGACAACGTCTCGTTTGAGAATATCTCAGATTACAGGAATGTTGAAGCCTACTTCTACCACGACCTGGCTACTGAGTTGGATGTATCTGAGGAGCCGTTCTCGCTCGCTCGGGGAATTCGCGATTCACTTATTAAGTCCGAACGTACTGCTCATCTTGAGGCATTTAGACATGATGGTGAGGAGATTATGGCAAAGCCAAAGCCATACTTTGATATCTCTGGATCAGTTTATCCGTCAATGAGATCAGAGCCAGTTATTCACGCAAGTACCTGTGGTCTTCTGGCAAGCCTTGCGAATTATACATCAGTAAGCACTGACAGGTTGCATACTGCCATTGCAGCATCGCTATTGGGTATTCCCGTAGACCTCTATGACACTCATCACAAAAAGAATAGTGCGGTCTACGACTCCACTCTTAGACATAAGTATGGAGGCACCTTGTCATTCATCGAGGCTTCCTAGAGTTTGTTCGTAAAGATGAGAAGACTGCTATAGGAACTGGCTTGGAGAATGTCCTCTTAAGCTGTATTCGTAATTAGATTGACTTCACGCCACAAGTCGCCCGAGTTAATCGACCGGTGACTTTCAGGAAAGGTGTCACTCCTTTGCGGCCGTTCAGGCGGCTTGCACCAGAGGTAGCTTCTGTGCCTGTTCGAGATCATCTTCCGGCTGATTGATCCAGACCACCTCCGGTTCACGCCAGCAGCGTGTTGCACGTGACCAGCGGCGTGGGTTTCGCTGGCGCACCTGCTCTTAAACGACAGCGCGGCGGAGACAGATCTGTACGGCCTGACGGCTGTGGCGCTGATTGGGCGTCACGAATTTGATGCCGCTGTCGCGGTGCTGGTGGTTGTACCAGTCCGCAAATACGGCCACCCACTGGCAGGCTGCCTCTTGACTGGTGAACGGCCTGCTGGCGTAGTCAGGTCGATATTTCGCTTTGCGGATCAGGGATTCCGAGTAGGGGTTGTCTTTCGATACCCGTGGCCTCGAGTAGGTGGATCAGTGGCTGGCGCCTGCCTTTGCAGATTCGCTCTTTCATGCAGGCCCTGCTCACCAGTTCCGCTGCGATAGCGGGATCTTCTCGCTCGGCGACATCCCACGCCACGATCTTGCGGCTCCAGACGTCGATCATCAGGTAGAGGTACAGCCAGATCCCCCGCACAGTGGTGGGGAGATAGGTGATGTCCCAGCTCCCCATCTGATTCTGACTTGCGGCCCTCAGGCGTGGAATTGGTTTGGGCTCCTGTGGTGGCCGGGCCCGACCACGGCGATGAGCCTGGCTATGTGCGTGGAGCACCCGGTAGAAGCTGAGGTCTGAGCCGATGTAGAGGCCTCGATCCGCGTGCACAGGCACGATTTGCCCGGGTGGTAGCGCGGCGAATTCGGCTTCACTGCAGGTGAGCAAGATCCGCTGGCATTCTTCTTCGCTGAGACGGTGCGCAACATGGCGGTGGCTGCCTTGACGCTGGTCGATTGCATCACCGTCACCAGCGAGGCACTCCTTCTCTCAGAAGTAGTTCAAAAAGATCGGGATATTTTGCTCTGCTGCTATTGGGCAAAAATCAATTTTCTTGGCAAATTCAACTACCGTCTTGGTCCAGTCTTGACAGATTCGATACGGTTGGCGCCTTGGGCGTCTCAGCAACGCGCCAACCGTATGATCATAATGCTGAAAACCCTGGAATCTGCTGGTGCAATTTCATATGCATGCCATCAGTCTAATCAATCAACACTTGCTCAAGTCAAATCGCGCAGTCGCTAAACATGAATGTGGGCAATCAAGAAAAGCAGATCCATTAGATAACAAGAACTAGATCACCCACGAACTCTTCTTCAATGCCTGGCAGTAGTAGCTACGCAGGCTATAGAGTAGAGCTTTCAAGGTGGCGCATATCCACCAGATCTCTACAGCAAAAGCAAAGCTATTTGTGATCCCCTCAATCCATGCCTAAGGCAGGATGTTGACAATGTAGAATTAGTGGTTGTTGAATTTAGCAAGACGAGGACTATCTGTGCTGTGTTTATCTCAGATCTCGAAACCCATGGTCAACTTCTTGATCGCAGGAGCACAGAAATCAGCTACAACAGCGATTGACTCATGTCTTCGGCTGCACCCAGAAATATGCATGGCCGATCGCAAGGAGGTTCATTTCTTTGATGATGATGAACGATTCGCTTCATCAAATCCTGACTATAGCTACTACCATGCACACTTCAAGCCAGGCTCCACCCAAACAAAGGTAGGAGAGTCAACACCAATCTACATGTTCTGGCATGATGCGCCACGACGCATCTGGACCTACAATCCTAACATAAAAATAATCATCATTCTTCGAAATCCGATTGATAGAGCTTATTCACATTGGAACATGCAGCAAAGTCGTGGTCGGGAAACTCGTTCTTTCAGGGATGCCATTAATGGAGAGGAGGTGTCGTGCAGGGCATCTCTTCCTTGTCAGAGCCGAGACTTTTCATATCTTGCACGTGGCTACTACTCAGAACAGATTAGGCGATTGAGAATGTACTTTCCAGCTTCTCAACTAATGGTTATCAAGTTCGATGACTGGCTGTCTTCCGAGAGATCTTGTCTTAAAAGTGTGTATTCTTTTCTTGGCATCACACCCTTGGATTCCGTGCCATCATATGATACATTCTCTGCCAACTATAGTCAAGGAATGACATTATTGGACCGCAGGTTTCTTACTTCGTGCTACGAGTTTGAAATCCGTCAGCTCGAACGGATGCTGGACTGGAAATGTGAGGATTGGCTTGCTTAAGATTATGCCAGGCTAATTGCTTAATACTTGAGAGCCAAGTAGATCAAAAGCTGATTATGAGATCTGTCCCTTGCCATACTGCTAGACGCAGCCTTAAGGGACTATTAATGCACTAAAGAACTGTTCGCTTTTGCGATTTCATCTGCAAGAACTCTTTGCTCATTGACTGCGCTAAAGGAATAATGGAGCAAATTACTCTATCGAACTCCTCCTGCTCGTCAGGCCTGCAAATGCTACTCTGGCAGTAGTTAATGGCGAGCACTAAGGTCAATTGTATTTGCATAGATAAATGAACTATCTGACATCTTATTGCTTCTTCGAGTGCTATGCTTGGTCGAAGTGCGGCATAGTAAATCCATCTTGTGTGCCTAGGCTTCTGAGTATACGGAAAAGATGGAGTCCACAAAGAAATATCTTCAGTTCAATGCCTGATAGGGAACCATGTTTCATTGAATATATACCGTAGATTCAATTCGTCAATAAGAGATTTGCTGCAAGTATCATGACCTACCTCATGCTGTATGTCTCAGTATGCAATCAACTTATAGGTTCCTATGCGGCTATTCAGACTTGCTCCTGCCGTTTTGGCTGGCATGCTTCCATTCAGCACGTTAGACACTCAAGCCACTCTGAATCTAAGCTACGCTAATCTTCTGTTTATCCCTGGTTCTAAGTAAGGCAGTATCAAATGCTGTAGTGACACAATGTCCACCTCCACAATGATGCCCCAGTTCTGTGAACCGATTGGCCCTCCTGATCGATTTGGTGGTATGGCCGCATAAAGCGACGTGTGATGTAGTTTCTGCTTAGGAGAAGAGAAGCATTGTCGAGAACTGACTAAATGATTCGGGTTTTACTGGCTATGACATCGTGGTACTTATCAAAGAAGTCATAGCTATTAGTCTTCCACCCTTCTAATAGAACTGTCTTCCATCAGGAAAAAATAATGGGCGCTAATATCGAAGCAGACGTGGTCACACCCTTGCACAAAAGCTCAACATTTCACGTAATTGGAGCTGGACGTAGCGGAACGAGCCTTCTATCCGCGCTACTCAACGCACATCCTTCTATCGAGGTCGGGTTCGAGAAACATACACAAGAGATGCTAGTCAGACAAGACCCGGATGAAACCAGCGATGCTGCTATAGGGCGTGAGAAGAGGTACCTGCAAGCGGCAAGGCTGGATATCTCTAGGTCAGCGCAGTCGAATCTGATGTGGGGGAACAAAATCACAACTGAGCAACTATGGAATCTCTGGTCTAATAGACTTGATCAAGTTCGACTCCAGTTACTCATTGAAAATCTCTTCGTACAGGAACTAGATGCGAATCCCGTCGTTTATGTACTTAGAGATGGAAGATCCTGTGTACTCTCCAAAATGAATCGTGCAGGACTCACACTGGAAGATTCCTGCGCTCGATGGCAGTTTTCAATCCGTTGTCTGGAGTGTCTTCAGAGAGCTCAACTACCGTTGTGCCTCGTAAGGTTTGAGAACCTAGTGAGGAGACCACAAGAGACTCTGTCAGTTCTCTGCGAACATCTAGGCGTAGAGTATGATGTATGCATGCTGGAAGGGACGAAAAGCGAGAATCTGCTTCCTGAGTACAGGCAGGAAGGTTTTGATGTTACGAAATCAGAATCTGTTCCATTTCCCTGTCGTGGAATAGAAATCCTTGCAGAAGACCTCGGTTTGTGTGGTTATTAGATGCGTCGTTTAAAACTGAAAGTACTAACAAGGCAATATCGTTAATGTCAAAGATCTGCTTGGTAGTTAGGATGCGCAACCACAGGCAAAAGACTAACCTTAAAGTATAGAGCCAATAACTCTTCCAGGCAGCACTGGACTCGCGCCCTGAGAAGGAACTTCCTTCAGGAGTGTTCTAACCTATTCACTCAGCATTGCAGTGGGCTTGAGGGTAGAATCACTATTCTTTACAGCTAGAGGTCGCCGTTCGTGTAATGAGGCTCATGAGTTCTCACTAAGGTAGTGACTGTCTCTGTTGCTTGAGCAGTCCCTGGTAATCCAATCACGATCTATACCAAGATTCTCTGTCTAGGAACGTCAAATGACTGACTGAATACCTATGGATATCAACCGACTCCAAACATTAGGTCGGCAATTGGCAGTATTCCATTGCGGCTGTTCCAACCAGCAGAATCGTTATAACGTCATCAAGTGCGTCACAATCCAGAGAAGTCATCTGTCTAGACCATGGAGATCTGGTAACACCACGATGTCGATACCGAACAGGTCTCTAAATGTATTCCGTGGACTTTGTCAAGGCCGAATAGGAGCCGTTATTAGCCGGATCTGGCTTGGAGCAATCGGGCAAGCCATAACGTAGATACTGCCCAGAAGCTTCCGTTGATCGAGGCCGAATCAATGGCAATCGTGGAGTGATTCCTCCCCTAAACTTCACCGGTGTTGCAAATCAATCTTGACAGAGGGTTCCAAATGAAAGGACTACGGGTAACTCTAAATCTACTCAGAAAGGAAAGTTGTCTCAGTCCTCTTGTGCTCAGGTAGGCTCTATGAGCGATATAACATCAATACGCTGGTAGTAATGCCAGCATGCATTGCTACTTTCAAGTAGTCTATCTGCGATCTGACGTGTGGCCGGATCAATATTAATGCAACGGAGATTGCGCGACTCGAATTCTTCGTTCAATTGTAGAGCCCTTGGTTCGATAAGGGACATCCTTTTGCCACCACTATTGATCAGGTCTTCGTAGCGCACCACCTTGTTTTGAAGGTAAGTAAAGTAACGCTCACAAAAAAAGTCAAGTATGATCAGTTGGCGGGCGATGACGTCAGGTTCACGATCAAGAGCACGTAATAGAGTAGGTGAGGCAAGTTCAGCATTTGGGGCACGTCCTCGTGTAACAGGCATGTTGGCATTGCGCCATGAAAGAAGAAGAGCAAGTGGATTGCGAATGATTGCGTAGCACTCGAAATATTTAACTAGCTCTGGCAGATACCCTGTAAAGAAGGCTGGATGCTTGATATAAAGAGAAAAATCCTCAGAGTTTACGTTGTTTACTTTAATGAGCTTGCCATTTAACTGATTGGTACGCCTACCATCAACGACGTCGTCCCCAAGCGGGTTGGTGGGAACCCTGCCATCCATCGCTTTGCTCACGGCGGACCCACTGCTAAGGATGTGAATACGCTGTGCCGAGAGGAATTGGTTGATACTCTCTGTGATTAAAGCTGGTGCTACTGACATAAGCTCTTGATTTAGAGGCTCATGCAAAGCAACCGTGTTTGGGAGTTTATTGAGAAGGTGACAGATTAGTGTGGTTCCTGATCTTGGAAGACCTGTAAGCAGTACATTTCGCATGACCTTCCTTAGAGAGTGTTGAGGATTGCATGAAAAGAATGCCTCTCTTTGGCCATGGTGTAGTTCATACTCATCGACTTGCCAGATTCACGCAGCTTGTCAGCCAGATCTTGATCCCTATAAATTCGCAGAACGCTTGCCTCGAGCTCATCTACCTGCATGGCTGGCATTAAACAGGTGACTTCATCTAAGCAAAAGCTTCGATTGCCAATGCAATTAGGACAGATTACTATTTTTCCCATGGCCATAGCTTCCAGAGCTGGGAGAAAGAAACCTTCAGAAGGGTTCGGCAGGGTAACAACTATTGATGAATCTGCTATTTTTGCCAAATATTCCGGCCTTGGCAAGGGCTCGGTCGAGATATCCACGGCTAATCCACGTCTTAATAGTCTAGTGTGTAATTCAACAGCCAATTTGGGTTGCTTGAGGCCTGAGATCAAAACGTTAGCAATTGAAGCGGGCTTTGTGTGGCTCATTTGGCTTGTATCTATTCCATTGCTAATTACGTGTATTGGCCCATTGCATTGACCGGTTTCGACTAAAGCATCCTTCACTTGCTCGCTAACGCAAATCCTTATCGCTTTGCGCCCCAGAAAACTAAACCTGCGATCGTTGGGATCTGCGTGACGCAGACCTTGGATTAAATTGATCACAGGTATGCGTTCTTCTATTCCTGGGTGGTCATGCAACATTTCCCAGTCTAAACCAGCCAGAAACAAGCAGTCAGCCCGTTCCGGAACATATGACCGAACTATGCCCTGCAGCCCAGTCCATGGGTGGGGTTGAGATCCAGTGCTTTCAACGTAGATTTGAGGAGTACAGGTGTCAGAGGACTGAGCATGTCTAAAGTAATCAAATACCTTTAGGTGGCCACCCCTGAACTCGTGATACGACCTGTAGAACAATAGTGTCTTTTTGTTTGCCATGAGTAAATCAATGTGCTGCGGGTTCTTCCTGTTATCCCAGTCTAGCGAAATTATTCATTGACATGAGCTTTGTATTGACCTTCCTGGCGTACGACAGGTTGCACAGTTTTTTTGAAAGCACGGTGTGTTCTGAGGCCATTTGGTATTTCCGGTCGTCATCATGAAATTCAGTTGGGATCTGATGATTTGCTTGCATCTGCTCTTCGGCAATGGTTTGAACCTACCCCCTGCCCGTTTAACGAGATGACTTTTGCCATCACATTAGTACGGCTCTCGCTTTAAGCATATGCCAAATTTGTTTCCAGAGTGAGGCCGTTAACGCTGACTTGGGGAAATTGATATGCCCACCACTGCGTAGACCGGATCAATGTTACGCGAATCTGTAATCCATATATGTACTATGGATTATGCACTGTCGACAAGTACACGATGGTCTTGTGTCCCGTGTCAATCAGGTTGATCTGCGCATTGCATCTTTAAAGCTGCTACTCCATTAGGGTTGTTGCATCACTTGTAACAACCGCCCAAGGCCCGGCCACAGGTCGACACGCAAGGCGATCAGCCAAGCCGACCCGGGGCTTTGAGCGAACGTGAGCGGATTGCGGTGGCGATCAGCGCGGCATCAGAGTGTTACCGGAGCTTCAGCTTCGCTGGGAAGCGACAGCTATTGGATGAGTTGCAGGCGATGACCGGCTATCACCGCAAATCGCTCCTGCGTAGGTTGAACCAGCTAGCCGATCAGGAGCAGGCCAGCCGCCGGGGCCAACACCGCCGCCGTTATGGCCCGGAGGTTGTTGAGGCACTGGTACCGCTTTGGGATGCCAGCGATCGGCTATGCGGCAAGCTCCTGCATGCTCTCCTGCCGGGCTGGCGGAGTCAAATTGTTGGTGACGGCAATGTGCATCGATCGGCGTCAGGGCTGCCAACGCAACGCAGCTCATGGCCTCAGTGAGGAGGAGCGCCAACGAATCCTGCTGACTTGGAACGAGCCTAAATTTGCAGTGCT
>Ga0078894_10002318_pt1 | contig 14430 bp, 24 predicted proteins | sample LauGreSu1BDMLBSD_2_FD_67506 | JGI IMG/M metagenome (GOLD analysis project Ga0078894, IMG submission 67506) | Freshwater lake microbial communities from Lake Michigan, USA - Su13.BD.MLB.SD (version 4) (version 4) | ecosystem: Environmental > Aquatic > Freshwater > Lake | place: Lake Michigan...
ACCACCACCTGCACCAATTAAGCCAATGTCGGGCGTTGGGAGGCGATTGTAAGCACTAATAACTGCATTGACCATGTTCTTAACTGATTCAACAAAGTCTGCAATCTTGTCTATTGCTGATCCGATAATGCCAATGATTCTGCCGAACACTTCACCGACAACCTTGAGCGCTCCACCTGCAAGATTAGTCAAAATTGGAATGACATAATCTCCAATAAAATTAAACAATCTTTGGAATGAATCTCTATTCTCGTTTATTGCCTTAACGATTGGGTCAAATGCACTGGCAAACTTTTGGAGGTTTGGGACAACCTGATTGACAACAAAGTTAACCAATCTTTCAATGATTGGCAGTAATGCAAAACCGATAGTTTCTTTTGCTTCATCAAATGCCACTTGAAGGCGAGCAATGCGACCCTGGAATGTTTCTGCGTTCTTAGCTGCAGCCCCACCGAACAAATCTGAGAGTCTGCCCTGAACATCAGTGAAACTCATTGTTTTGAGTTCTGCTGCCGATAGTCCAATGCCTAGTTTGCCGAGAGATGTTGTGTTTCCATCATATGCTCGACCCAATGCGTTTGCGACTGTTTCGAGAGGCTTGCCAGTTGCTTGAGCAACATCCAACGCAAGGTTAAGAAGTTCTTGCGCCTTTGTTGTGTCACCTGTTGAAACCGCTAAGCGCTGAAGCGCTGGACGAAGTTGATCATCAGCGACACCTGTTGCAAGTGCGGTTTTGGAAATCTGTTCTTCAACTGCTGCAATTTGGTCGCGAGTTGCACCTGTTGCATTTTCGAGAGCTGCTGCAAGGCGAACCTGCGCTGCTTCATCTTCAATGGCTGCTTTGACTCCATCGATGGCAAGTTTGCCTGCATAAGCAACGGCTGCGGCTGCGGCTGCTGCAAATGCAGCTGCTGCGACCTTGCCAAACTTCTCAATCTTGCCCCCGAAGCCTTCGACCTCGGTTGAGCCTTTATTTAGATTCTTATTAAAGTCATCGATGTCTGCAATGAGTTTGAGGGTTAACGCTCTAGTACCTGTTGCCATTATCCCCACTCTTTCAAGATGCGACTAAACGATGCAGTCCATTCACTGACAATGTAAGGTTGAATTCGGCGAAGCGTTGGATAGATAAACCAACCTTTTGAACCGCGACCTTCACGCCCTGACCAAACTGGGAACTGCTTATATTTGTTCGAACCAAACTCTGAGCCGCCCCAAATATCTTTGGTCGTTGCTCCACCGCTAAATTTCTGAGATGCAAAACCGTAAGTGATTTCACCAATCTTTGATGATTTTTTAACTCTTGCACCTTCGGCGATGCGACCTGCTACGGCTCGAGAATTCAAACCGTTAGCAGTGCCGATCACCTCTTTGCGTGCATACTCTGAGAGAGCGCCTGACTGCTTTCTCGCTTCCTCAGTAGCAGCTTCATCCATGTTCTTGAGCGCCTTAAAAACGCCACGAAGTTCGGTCTTGTCAAATGCTATTTCAGCCTTTGCCATTTCCTTGCTCCTTAAGTATTTCTAACGCGGTAAGAATTTCCTCTGCGGTTTGCCATTCACTCATCGGGATTCCTGTTGCCAGTGCTAACTGGATTAGGACTCGGTTGATGCTTCCTGGCTCGAAACTTTTGGGTCTGCATCCAAAACGGTTACTTCCGCAACTGTTTCCATCCAAACCTCAAACGCCTTAACGGGCTTGCCACCTGCTTCGCGTTTCGCTGCGTTATACGCTAGAAACATTAAGTCCCAAATTCCGATGGAATCTTGAGCCTTGCCGATGGTGTTGCCTGTTGCTTTTTCCCACTTAGCCCACTCAGGAGGTTGTGCAACATAAGTTGCTTTTTCGCCTGAGTTGAACTCGATCAGAATTGGCAGTTTCATTTTGTGCTCCCGTTTCTATTTTTTAATTAAAGGTTTCGACTACTGCGCCCTTAGATACTTTGAATGTGAATGATACAGTCTGCGCATCTGTTCCTGCTCCACCTGCGGTTGGGAATTCAGGCATGATTGGGAAAACAAATTGAGCGCCTGTAGCTGCAGTCAATGTGACTGAGATGTCTGTATCAGGTGCAGTTTCAGCTGCAGTCCAAAGTGCCTCGCATACTGAGTTTGCCTTACCCCAATCAGCAAGCATTTCAAGCGCAAATGTGCCTTCGAGGTTAACTGTCTTATACGCTTCACCATCAAGTGTTTGATAAGTTTCACGAACATTTGTCTTTGTGAGGATTGCTGATGTCGCTTGCGCTTCGATGTCTGTTCCACCTGTGAACGACAAAGAAATGTCGCGACCTGTAATTACTGTCGTTGCCATTTATTTTCCTTAGGTTGTTTGTGTGTAGTAAGTGGAAACTCGGACATCGGACACCAAAACATTTGATGGACCGACTTGAGTAACTGTTGGTTTTTCAACCGACTCGATCGTGTACCCAACAGGGATAACGGCGAGAACGCTCATGATTAGTTGTTCCAAATTGTCCAATGATGCTGGATTGGAGTTATAGGCAACCGCAACGGAAATGACCAAATTGATTTTGGTGTGCAAGGTTGACTTGTTGATTGTTTGTAATTCTAAATAAGGTGAGTCCGGGACTGTCACGCAAAACGGAACTTGAGGCGCTTCGGGAACATAGGCATAGACATTAGCTGCAACGCCACTAAGGGCAGTTGCTAAAGGTTGACGAATATCCGAAAGAATCGTTGAGGCTGGCATTATTGAGCCATTGTTTCAACATCGAGGTATTGACCGAGCAACCCCGAAACTCTGTTGAATAGTGACCGCCCGAGTCTATAAGGTGAAACTGATGTAAAGTCTATGCCCTCGATTTGTCCACCTGGAGCAATTCGGGATTGGAACACTTCAACTGCAACTGCCAAAACGGCAGATTCGACTGCTGGCACACCAACATAAGTTGCTGCACCTGAGAGGGTTGCAAGTCCTGATGGAATGACATTGCGTTCAAGAATATCTGCATTGGTGATAGCAACTGTGAAGTAGGCATTGAAATCTTTGTAAAGTCCATCGATAAAAATTCTTTGATTCGAGTTAATGACAATATCGTCATAATCTAAATTGCTTGATTCTAGAATCGTAAATGTGCCATTAAAAGGCGTACCGCATCCAGTGATGACAACGCTTTGACCTTCTGAGAAGTTGTTGTTTCCTAAAACGGCATAAGTTGCAATGTTATTTTCAAGCTGCACTTTTGAGATAGGTGATGCGTACTTAACGAGCATCGGCAAGATTACTGCCTCGCTAGTGTCAATAACATCTGTCAAATAAGCATCAGAATAAAGGGATGTAGAAACGCCAAGAATTGAGCGCAGTTCTGCAACTGTGACGATTGAAGCCATTTCTACATCCTCTCTAGACTGCTGAGGGGGAGATCGGGAGCAACCTCCCCCTCATGATTAGTTTGTTATTAAGCAACCATCCAACGGTAAGCGCCTGCACCAAGTTTCGTTGCAACTGCGCCGTAGCCGTAGTAACCAACTTGAACCTGACCTGTTGAGATTAGGTTTGTTTGTAGCTGCAAGCGTGGTGATTCGTACCATGTGTAAGCCTGTGGGTTAACGATAATCATTGTGTTATCGCCAACACCTGAGCCTGTTGTTAGTTGACGGTCAACGCGAAGGTTGAGTCCGAGAAGGTTTCCGCGAACCGCAGTAGCAGTTAATGAACCGCCCGCGTTCTGTGGGTTAATTGTTTGCTGGAATACTGGACGGTTTGAACCATCGACGAGTCCCATGATTGCACCCCATTGTTCAGGTGAAACGATGATGTTCTCAGCGAAACCAAGTGTTCCCTTGTAAATTGAAACTGCTGCATCAGAAACAAAGTCTGCAATGTTAGCTGCTGAAACTGTACGGTTTCCGCCGTCTGTTCCACCTGCGATTAGTGCTGCAGAAACTGCTGCGTCTGTTGCCTTTGCGTAAGCAAACTCCATTTGACGAACGAGTTCAGCAAAGAACGCTGGAGATGAACGATCTAGGAGTTCTAGTGAGAATGTCTGTTGTCCGATGAACTTCTTGACATCAACGCTGACAAACGCTGCGTTTTGGTCTGTTTCGGATGGTGTTCCACCTTCAGATGCGATTGCAACTGTTGGAGCAACTGTGATTTTAGGAATTTCGAAAGTCATTCCTGCATCAGGCAAAACGCCTGTTGAAATTGATTCGATTGATGGACGATCTGCATTTGAGATGCCATTGATAACTTCAGTTAGTTGACGAGTTGGGACGAGTCCTGCGTTATCTGTGACATCCGCTGCTGCTGCAACGAACATGCGAGATTCCTCTGAACCTAACTTTGCACGAACTGAGTGCTCGAGATAAGAAGCCTTATCTACGATTGGATTACGAACAGTTGTTGAAATGTAAGGTGCTGTTGCAGCCTTTACTTCAACCTTAGCAGCCTCTACCGTTTCTGCGGCAGATGCTTCTGGAACGGTAGTGTCTGACACTTGTTCTCCTTCGGGATTGGATTGTGTAACTTCCTGAGATTCCTCAGAAACTTCTGGTGTATCTACTGCAGCTACTTTCTGCACTTCTGCGCCTGGAATAGCGCCTGATGTTACGAGTGAAACCTCAACCAATGCTGATGATGAAATTGCCATCACGCCATTGTCATTTGACCAATCTGCAACTTGAACACCGACTGAGAAATCTGATCGTAGTCCTGTAGCAGCTTCTTCAAGTGCATCGTTTCCTGCAGTTGTTTTGGCAATCTTAAATGATGCAGTGATGCCCGTTGCATCCTGTGACCATTCAATGAGTTTGCCGATTGGCTTTGTTTGCTCATGTTCTAAAACTAGTTTTGTGTCCTTGCCCAATGTGATTGAGTTTTCTAGGAACTTTGTTTGACCTGCGGATGTATTTCCTACCGCATCCCATTGAACGATTCGACCTGCAATGATGCGTGATTCGGCATCGGATGCAGTGAGTGTAACTGGCATTGTTATTTTCATTTTATGCTCTTTCTCCATTGTCGATTAAATCTTCTTCTTCTCTGATTTGCTCGACTGACATTGCACCGATTGTGTTAAGAATTTGATAAACCTGAGCACGCTCCAACGCATTTCCACGAAGAAAATCATCAAGTGAAAAACGAATCTCTGTGGTGCTGCTGACGAAATCAGGCATACTGAGGCGTTGTTCAATCGCAGTCAAGATTGGACGAAGTGAAAAGTCAATAAGTCCTCTACGCTCTGATTGAGTGTTTGAGTAAGTCATCGAAGTTGTTTCAGCACTCACGAAGTACGCAGGAAGGTTGCAAGCGCGAGCCAATTCCAAAGCGACATACTGGCGCGCCTCATTGAGTTGGAGTTTCGCTGGATCGATGCCCAACGCTTGCAATTCGACATCAGCATTAAGAAATGCAGTTGATTTGTTTAGACGAGCTGCACGCCATGCCTCGAGCAATTTAGCAATGCGTTCTGCAGGTAGGTTTGTGCCATTTGATTTCAAAACCTGCAATGGAACAGGCTCTTTTGCAAATGTTTCTGCAGCTTGTTCCAAAGCATGTGCCGCACGAATTGTGCGACCTGCGCGATTAAGAATCCCTTCATCTAAACCATAGAAAACAACGAGTGAACCAACGCCTTGAGTTGGAACAATAGAACCGTCAACCTGATAACCGATAATTTCAGTTTGTAAGTGATTTAACTTTTGTGTTACGCGATCAGGTGCAATTCGAGTCCAGGAACGAACTCGACCTGTGTCACCATATTGCTCCATCACCATTCCGTAACCAACGCCATGAAATAACAAGTCCTCTGCGAGCCATGCGTAAATTGCAGAACCAGGAACGCGTGGATCAGGTTGATTGATTACTGATGGAGTTGGTAAATGTGCTCCATTAAGTTTTGAGTATTGCTCCATTGGCAAACTTGCAACTGTTGAGCAAAGAATTCCGCGAGCGCGTGCGATTGTTGGAACTGCCATCGCTTGAGCGCGTGTTGCTGCGCTAGATGTAAAAATGAAAGGTGAGATTGATCCTGTATTGTTGAAAGGCGCAGGTGTAGATGCTGCATCGACTGTCAAAGGAGCAGCAGGAGTTTTAGGAATGAAAAAGTCTAACAGTGCCATTAGACAAATTATAGCATTATGTCAACCGACTTGAATGTCAACTTCTGTTTCTGCCCGTGTCGCAAAATGAGTCACCATTGAAGCTGCAACTCCACCGCAAACGATTCCTGACTTCAATCTGCCCATGACCCAACCGCCATCACCTCTTTGGAGTTTGACGGCAGATAAAACTTGCTTGTCGAGTTCCTCTTGCCCTTTATGGACTAGACGATTTGATGAAATAGCCGAAACAAACTCATCGCAGCTTTGTTGATACTCGATTCCTGAGATTTCATGGATTGGGATGCCTGCGGGTTGCAACCTAGCGGCAACTGCTGCTGCGGTTGACTTGCTGAACGCCACTGTGTTGACTGGGTACTTGCGAACCCAAGTAGCGACATCGTTTGCAAGCAATTTGTCATCCAAGTTAATTGGGTTGTACCAAGTTTGAAGCAAGGAAACCATAAATTTATCTTTGCCAATTCTTTGACCTGCAACGAGGGCTGCATGTTGACGGTCGGGACTGAGATCGATAGCGAACCAAGTATCCTTCTCGACATCGAGTTTGACTTTCTCGTCCTTGCACTTTGCCCACTCGCTCGGGATGATGACTGGATTTATCATGTCAACGAATTGACACAGAACTTCAGTGCGAAAGATGTCCTCGCGATCTGATAGCGAATCCCTAATGTTGTCCTCATGGATTGTGTAGCCCAAAGAAGGATTCGCCTGATACCACCCATCAATGTCATTGATTGGCTTGTCCTGTTCGGCTGACCACTCGAACCAACCAATAGAATCCTCACCGCCTTGAGAAGCTGCAAGTCCTCGCTCTCTTAACTTGAGAAGTAAAACCGATTGAGCATGTCCCGCGTTTGAATAAACAATTGCCTGCGGATTCTTGTTAGACATTTGAGTAAAGCGCATCGATGACCAAATTTCCTCATCGGTAAATTCGCGTAACTCGTCAATGTGGATGACATCGGGAGCGGCAATGCCTCTAGCTGCTGAGTTGCCTGCTCGAATTAAGTAACGCGCTCCATTAACGAATCGAATCTCCTGCGATCCTTTGGACTCGTACTTCTTAGCAAAATTAGCCTGCAAGATTGGCGAGTCCTCAATCATTTGACCAACCTTAAAAAAGATTTCTGCCGATGTTGTGAGTTTATGAGCAGTTGCCAAGTGCATTTTTTCATCGAGTTTATATATTCCAAATAGGATGCGAAGTGCCATGAATGTTGACTTACCATTTTGACGGGCAATCATGACCCCAACAATCGGGTGCGCCCAACGACCATCGGGTTTGTACTTTAAGGTTTCAATCGCAAGGAGTTCTTGCCATTTAAGCAAGGGATGACCGATTTCTTTGCAGAAGTCAATCATTTCTTGACCCCGTGAAGGTAAATCTAGGCTTTTGGAGCGAATACGAGGTTCTGTTACCCCTACCCTGCCCGATTCAAGCCTTTCAGAGCCGTTCTCAGCCATTTTGAGCCGATGTTGGTCGTTTAGTCCTGGTCATGGATTTTTGACTCGGTTTCGGGGTAAAAAGAAACAGGAAGGGTCGGGGGTGTTCTTGTGCTCTCAAAAAACCTACCCCCCTTGCGTGAATTGCATGAAGTACACAGAACTTGCAAATTATTCATCGAATCGTTTCCTCCAAGTGCTCGAGGCACTATGTGATCAACGCTTAATGCTTCATCACTTCCGCATCGCTGGCATACACCATCTCTTCGAATGACTTGGGCTCTTATCTTTCTCCAACGAGTAGATGATCCATTGTTCTTTAAGCTGCTACTCAATGCCATCCCCTGCGTTGCCAGTGTTTGAGTGCAGCGCATGTGTTTGGCTGCATCCCTTCAATAGTCTTAGTGTATCCGTAACGATGTCCTATGTAACGCAATCCCCAATCAACCTGTTGTAATGGGTTTGCAGTTCTTAACCATTCAGACTTACCTTGAGGAATTCCATAAACTCTTTGTGTACCGTTTAAGTTTCCTACTGCTTTCCAATTCCATGCTGATTCTTTGCCATATAGAACTGCTAAGCATTTGTAGTTTTTAACTGTTAATTGTCCTTGAGCATATTGTTTTGAAGTAAGTCTTTTAGTTGCATCGTTTGTCGCCCATGAGGCTGATACAAAGGAGAAGCATAGAGCTCCCCCGATAACGATTGCTACCGAGCGAACTAACCGCCTAGCGGTTCGCTCTGAGCCCCTGATGGGCTCTAGCGCTCTGAGTGTACCGAACATGTCAAATCCATTTCTATAAGTGCTGGTCAGGACGGTGTTTCGTTTTCAGGCATTGTCTGTTCTGTAAAAACCCTTTCCTTTAAATACCAATCCAGGAGCTGAATAAATGCGATTAGCCTGAGCACCGCAATCCTGGCATCTAACTAGATCGTGCTCCATCGGTAACTCCAACTCCATTTGCAAATTGCATAAAGGACAACGGTATTCATAGGTTGGCATTATTTTCCTTTGGCTCACAGGTTTTGCATCTCCAATGCTTAACTTTCCATTGACCACAATTATCGCAACGAGTCATTGTTTTTTCCCAATCTATGTCACCTGATGGGATACGGTCATAATCTGCTTTTCTAAGTAACTTCACCAAATCACCCAAAGTCAACATGCAGACGAACTCCTCGACTGATGCTTCCCCTTGACCATTGAGTCTGAAACACGCAAAACCTAACTCCCCAGTTTTGGCGGTGCGTGCTTTGATTTGGCGAAGTGTCCCTTTTATGTCAAGTGAGTTACGCGCTTTGATCTCGATGTCGAACGGAACATTTTGAATATCAGCGCCTTGACCTCGACCTACACTAGCTGCGTGCCACCACTGCTGCAAGTAGTTAGCAACGAGCCTTTCGGTCGCATAACCTCGATGCTTACGATGTTGGCTTGCCATTGACGGCGTGACACCTTAAGCATTGAAGGAAAACCGTGTCATTAGCTGCTGGAGTGATTGCAATCGGTTCATTGCATAAATCGCAATAAATAACGATTTCCTGCGGCTCTTCCAATTCACCGCCCATGATGGTCGCTTCACCATCGCTAAACATAACTATTTCGCCCATTACAAATGTTTCCCATCTTCGCATTTTTTACAAAACACAACAATTAAGCCATCATCGCGTTTATATTCATTGACCATTGTGTCATCGTCACATTCATCGCAATTGGCAACTCCTGCATAACCGAAAAAATTATAAATGTGACCCATTAAAACATCATTCCTGTATCTACGGCACGCCAAACAACGCATGGATTGCCATTTGAGTTGTTTCGGGTTTCGCCCGAGTCGATGATAAATCCATCCTTTAACAATGTCATTCGAGTTGGTCGAATTGTGTCACCTGATAGATTTAAGTTTGATTGCATTTCCTGATCAGTAGCTCCTCGAAGTCCTTGCCGAATAAGGTACTCGTACACTGATAAACGAATTGACCCAGACTTTGGATAAATGCGATCAGCAGCAATTCGAGAAGTTTTCCTTGCCTTTGTAGCAACGATGACTTTGTTTTCCATCATGCACGCTTCTTTTGTGGACGCCATGAGCCATCGGGTGCTATCTCGTACCAAATGACATCTTCGCCTTTAGGACAACGATTGATTTCGCCTGTAGCTGCTGCGATGCACTTGAAATGACCCCAGGCTTTATTAGCCTTAGTCATGCCATGCGCCCAGTGCATTTCTCCATGTGGACAACGAGGAACATCTTTGTCAGTTGTCCCGCCTATAATGTCCTTGACTATTGAAACTGCCTCTGCTGATGTTTTAGGCATTTCAACATTTTTAATTGTCCAGGGATCATCCTCTTTCTCAACAGGAATGTATTCAGGTTTTGGCTTTGAGATTTCGCTACGAGCAACCTTTATCATTTCCTCTTTTGATGGTCGTTTGCCTTTAGCTGCATAACCTGCGTTTGCAAGCGCACGACCGATTGCGCTAGTTTCACAGTTTTCCAACGCGCTAGTAGCATTAACCCCTCGACTGCTAACGCTCTCCTCCGCGAGTCCTGAGGAGAAAGGCACGCTATCCGCGTAAGTACGATAAAGCCATGCTTTAACAATGTATCGATCACCCTGGAAAGAAATAAGTTCTGTTTCAACACGCCCATCAGGATAGTCCTCCCAAAATGTAGTTACCTTTATTGGATTGCCTAGTCGTTTTTCAACTGGCTCATAATTGTCAAGATTAAACATTCTTCGTTTCTCCCTTTTTCAACTGGCGTTGATACCATTCTCTAAAATCATCGCGGTTTTTATCGCGAAGCCCTCGTTGCAATTGGCGCCATTGTTTTCTATTCATATAACGCTTGACATCTTCTCTAAACATAAAGTTCATCCTCCTCAGTTTGTAATTGCAGCGCTATTGCAAGATAAGCGATTGCATCGATGTAGGAGTCTGTGTGACTAGGGGTTTCCTGGATTCTGCTGAGTTTAACTTCGACCATTGCAAGTGCAGCTTGAGAGTCTGAGATTGGGAAATCGAATAGATTGGATAACCGCGAAGCAATCCGACCTTGATTGATTTTCGGATGACCGTAGATTCGACCACGATCTTGCATAATGTCGATGGCATTTATTAGCGCCTCAGTTGCCTTCATCGACCAACCTGCTCAAACTGTTTTCTCAGTGCTTTGCGACCTTCGACAATTCCTCGATCGCGACCGACTTCCTCGCCCAAACGATAGGACAAGTACATTGCCAAACAAATGCCTGCAACCGTCAAGATTGTTAATGAATTGATAATCATTTGTTGCTCCCTTTGCAGCTACTGGATTTCGCTACTGGATTAGGGTTGCACACTTACCCGACAAAATCTCGCTTATTTGTATAACGAAACGGTAACAATTCGGTGTCATCCATTGAGTCATCAATAGTGCGATAAACGGGAAAGATGTCCCGAATGAGGTTATCCATAAGTTTTGCCATAGACGGTGAATGAGCCGTCCTTGTTGATTGGGATAAGCATGGGCGAGAGATTCTTACCGTAGGTTTCTAGGATAGCCACGCTCATCTGCCAATTAGCCGCTCCAGCCTTCAAATAAGAGGCTTTGCGCTTATCCATGACATTACCTGCCTCCACGCCCCAAAGAGTCCTATATGAGCCTCCTATGCCCTCAGAATAGGCACTGATGCCTGCTCTATGAGTGTGACCGCAAACAACCGATTTACCAAACTTCTTAGCCAAACCGAGTGCAGTAAGTCCTGCGTTGGAGTTCATTGAACCCTCGTCCCCATGAACCAAAACCCAACCTGGATGAAACTCGAAAGGCTTCTTATGAAATCGGATACCTAATGAAGCGAAGTCCATAAATTTTGGGTATTCCAGTTCGGGCAAACCAATTAGGGACGGCGCTCCTCGAAGGAGCGTGTGATACAACCGATCTGTGTGATTGCTTCGAGTGATGTCTGTTGTGCGTAAGTCCCAAAGTATTTCCTGAGCAAGGCTTCGATCAGCATCGAGTTGACCCTCCCATTCAAGTCCAGTTCCCTTCGCCCATTTCGATTGAGCTTGCATGTCCAACTCATCGCCTGTGTTGATGACAAGGTCGAACTTCTCTCGATTAACTAACTTGATTAAATTCTTGACTGCAGCTTCATGATGGTACGGAATTTGAAGGTCGCTGATTACCAAAATTCGAGATTTTGTTTTTGTCATTCATCCTCATCGTCATCCTCGTAATCACCGAATTTTTCGGGATCGATTGGCGTAGGCAAAATCCAGGCAGGATAGGCTTGCGGTTCTGTAATCATGAACAGAACAACAGACTCAGGAAAACCTGCCCGTTTCAATGATTTGTAATACTCATGCAAGCCAATGCAAAAAGCATCAAGCTGCGAATAGCCTTGATCTTCTAACGCCTTAGTTGCTTTTCTTGCCATGAGATAATTGTTACCTCTCTAAGATGCGGATAATCGTTTCGACACGCGCTTCAAGTGCGGTGATTTGGTCGCGCATGCTACTTCCGGAATTTGGCTTTAACTCGTTTAGGTAATGCTTTACTAACCATCTCACCGATCCAATAAACGAACCAATAACGGTCACTGCAGCAACTGCAACACCCGCCCAATTCTCGGCGGTCATTACTTTTTGGGAGTGGCGTAACCAAAGACACCTGCTAGAACCGCCCAAAGGATTGCGCGATAATCGACATCAAAGTTTGAAGCTGCCCATGCAGAAAGAAATGCACCTGCGGTTAGGATTAGGGGATTTTTCATGTTCATCTGTTTTCTCCGATCATAGGGATTTCTTTGAAAAACGAGCCATCCAAGTCCGCATCCTTGCGAAACGAGAAGTGTGCATGTTTTTTGTGCGGATTGCTGCCGCGATATTTTCTCCACTTCCACTTAAGGATGGGTGAAGCAATCTTTTCGTCAAATATGATGTAACTAAATCGTCCGTGCTTTTTGGCATATAGTCGAACCTGATCAACCAAGTCGGGCATGACATCCCGCCCTTTGGATAAGTCACGGTCAATGTCGATGGCGCGTACCCAACCATTAGCATCCGCATTGTGGTCAGACTTACGAGCTGCATGCCGAGCATCTGAGTAAGCCCCTGAGTCCGAGCGACGATCACGATCGGGGAAGGCATCGTCAATTTGTTCTCGTAACTGGATGATTGACTTAGATAAACGCGGCTTCATTATCCGAGAATAGTTTTTAGTTCATCTTCGGTTAAACCGAGTCGAGCCAATAGTGCAGCCTTATCTGCTTCGGCTTTCGCCTTTGCTTCTGCTGCTACTGCTCGCGCTGCTTGGTCTGCTTCCCATCGAGTAATAGTTTCTTCATACTCCGACTCTGTTAATGGAACATCTACTCCGTTAATGTTTTGAGTAAGAGTTGGGTATTCCTTGCGAAAATCAATTTTGTTTGATTGTGTTGTTTTTGCCATTATTATTCCGCCAATCCGTAAACGCTAATTTGACCTGTAAGTGTTCCGCTTGCTGGGAAAAAGTTTAATCCGCCCCATGTCTGAGCGCTTTTGATTATTCCGCCGCCACTTAACATGTAATCGTTACGACCATTTATTACATTTCCAGTGAACCATAATCTTGTTGATGCACTTGAACGATAAAATGTAAAGTTATTCATACTGTAATCGCCATTTTCTAAACGACCTAAAGTCCAAGATGTCGCGCCTGATGAGCACACGGTTCTAAAAGTCGTCGATGCAGATGGCTGAACTCCGCTCAAACCTGAATGGTAATTTGCTCCTGTGTCAGTTGTTGTTCCGTAACGACCGCGCATTTGTAAATCTACATCGCCCGCTGAGCCTGTTGCTTGTAAGCACACTAAATAATTTTCGTAAGTGTCTGAAAACAAATTATCAACGGTAACTGATGCAGATGCGCTGAAAGTTGTTCGGCTGATAAGTGTTGCACCGCTCGGTGGAGCAGTAGCAGTCGCCCATGCAGGCACTCCGCCCGATACGGTTAAGACTTGACCTGTTGTACCAATGCCTAAGCGAGTGTTTGTGTTGGCAGTAGATGAACGATATTCGATGTCACCTAGCGTTGTAGATGGGTTGAGGTTCTTTGTTGTTGTGTCAATCGATGTTCCAAGCGTGCGAATTGCAGCAGCGCCATCTTTTACGAGGCTAGTGTCATCAGGGGTGGTCCACCCATAATTCGTGGTCGTTGCCATTGTTCTCCTATTGTCAGGCTACTATTGTAGCGTTAATCCATTGCAGGGTTGGGTTGATTGTGTTCCATGATTCAGTGATTGGGACATTTTCCCATTTCATTGCCTGAAGGCTAAACGCAACAGGCGAAAGATTAAGAGTTACCGATAGTTTGTTAAATGCTGCGTTAAATGTCCATCCCTCAACAAAGCCCTGAAATCTGCCCCCAGTCATGTTTGCAGGTAAGTCTGTGATGTCTAATGCCTCACCCATAAAAACATTGATAAGTCGGTCACGATCAGCATTATCTATTTCAGGGTTGGTCAATTCAAAGGTAATGGACTTGAACAGGCTTTGAGGATAGGCGCGAAGCGAAAGATAGAAGTTTGCCTGAGCAAGGGCATCTGAGGCGTTATGCAATGAGGTCAGAATGTTTTGAGCCTGAGTGCCATAAAGGGCGATTGAAGCTGCATCCGATGCAGACTCTTGATCATTGTTCTTATAGGTAATCGTTACCGAATTGCGGATGTCACCGAGTTTGCGAGAAGTTGCCACGCCTTGAGAAAGCGCATGATGTCCAGTAACTTCAAGGTATCCGTTAGCAGCTAGATACTGGCTTCGATGAGTTGCATCTGCGTATCCAATGCGACCCTGAGCATCCTCATAAATGTATCCGAGTCCTGATGTGGCAAGTCCTGCAATGAGTGAATAGACATCGATTGTTTCTGCTGATCG
>Ga0078894_10002320_pt1 | contig 14428 bp, 13 predicted proteins | sample LauGreSu1BDMLBSD_2_FD_67506 | JGI IMG/M metagenome (GOLD analysis project Ga0078894, IMG submission 67506) | Freshwater lake microbial communities from Lake Michigan, USA - Su13.BD.MLB.SD (version 4) (version 4) | ecosystem: Environmental > Aquatic > Freshwater > Lake | place: Lake Michigan...
AAAAAGCCTAAATTCAATAATCTCATAACTTATTGACCATGATTTTAATATTATCAAACAATCTAATTAATTAACTTCAGAACAATAAACATGAACAATCCTTTTTAAATAAAATCAACAACCAAAATTAAAATGGTAAATCGACAGTGAGATCTTCTTGAACTACACCTAATCTATTATTCACTTCAATACATTTAGCTTCAACTTTCAACAATAAAGCCCATGTTTTTTTAAATGCAGCTTCATCATACTCTTCAGTGCCCTTTTCCTTCTTGCCTTTTTCAACGAACTTAGCTTTTCTATCAGCTAGTTCCGCTTCAATCAAGAAAAGTTCTTTTGCTTTGGTAACACCATCAAGAGCATCAAGAGATTCCAAACACCAAACATTTGTGCCTTTTCCCCCTTCAGCCGCTTCAGTCTTATTTGCCCAGACTTGCCCAAACCTTACCTTCAAATCACCAATTTCCACATCCTTGCTCAAGTCGCTATCAATTGAACAATTCACAGTGGACAATTTACCTTCCAACTTCTTACCATTAACAGTAATCCCATTCTTGATAAGTGCCACATACGCACCAAAAGGAACCCCAACCTTACCATCTTTGTCACTACTGACTTGAATGCTGCCCATAGGAATACTCTTACCTTTTGCAGAAATGCTTTCCATCTTAACCTTCCAGAAAACAGTTACCTTTTTCCCTAAAGAATCTGTCCAATCAAATTCACTTGCAGTGCCTAATTTGAAATCTGTGACTAACATAAATGTTAACCTTTCTAGCATAAATGCTAAACAAAAAAAAGAAAATGGTTACCAATACTGACATGGTACCACTTAAGAGCGATTTGCGACTAGTAGTCTCATAACCTACTAATCTGATTGTCTAAATTGAAAATTAATTCAACTCGTGTACTTCTAAGACATATACACCTGACAATCCCTAGACGACGGAACGTCGCGAAGACAGTTATAGTCAGTATGAATTTAACACTTTTGGAATTTTTTTAATTATACTACAACGACGTCAGTCGTAATATGCCAGTTTCTAGGGTATTACTATTGTAGACTAGTAACATTAAAACAATCGTCACAGTTATCAACAGTTACTAATAAGAAATGCGATCTTGACAATGCCTTATACAGTCACTGACTACAGTGAACTAAGGTGTTTTTCATTCTGTAGGCTCTCGTTTAATCAATCGCTACAATTTAAAAACAGTCCGGAGCGGAACGGAATTTGATTGATGCGGAGTTGAAAAATAAAAAAATAAAAGGGTATCAAAAGCTAAAAATAAAAAAAACGCAGAAATTAATCTGCGTTACAAAAACTACTACGGCTCAACGGAGGAAGTTGTTCTTTGTAAAAAGAGAGAGAGCAAGACTACATAGTTTCGAATTCACCAAAAGTATCCATGAAGATATTCGCATTTATTGATTCTCTAAAAGAACAATCTTTAAATACGACATCTGTTAGATACCCATCTGACCAAAAAGTTTTATGTTTCTGATCAGTTTTATCAAAGTAAGACACTTTCAACAATTCAGGAGGGACTATGTGAATAGTTCCTAAACTTGCTTCAGTATCTGTACATTCCAACCATGTCTTAGCTACTAAATCATAACGATAAGTAAACTTTTGACCTGATTTGTTGTGAATTACGAAATGCCAATGTAGTTTAAAATCAAAGGCAACTGGATTCAATTTTACAACTTGGGCATCAGGAATATTCAAAAATTGCTTTTGCTTATCCCAATTGAAATCCTCGATTGATTTTGTGGTAGTGCCATCTTTGTGTTTCTTTTCCTTCATTCGCCAATCTAATGGCAAACATATGGTAGTTACCTTTGCTCGAAACCGAAGTCTCTCACAAGTTTCTCTTACCACATCTTTATAATGTTTTATAAGATCACTAAAGAATGCATTATGACTACTGCTCCCAATGAGGTATAAAGGGACATTCGTCCTCATGGCTTTTTTGAGCCATAATTCTGTTTGTCTTTTTACTTCATAAGAATGCGCGCCATCACAATATACCGGATAAATTGTGATGGTCAGTAGTTCTTCTTCTCCTCTCGGAATCTCAACTTTCCATGATTCCCCATACGTGCCATTGTACGAAGATTTGGAAAATTTCCAATACTGAATCGATTCAAAGCTTGCCAGTGCATTTGAACTCAAATTAGGAATATTGGAAGTTAAGATTTGCACCCATTTTTTGTGGTGCCAGTGCTCTCTTCTAGCAAATGGTAGAAGTAGCATTGCGGAACATGATTCTTGAAACAGACCTGCTTGAACATCAGAACCCTTTGTTTCTGGACGTGCAATGGTGCGACCATTCACATCTTCAACATTATGTTCCAACCAAGAAACCAACTTTTCCTTCAATCCTCCATTCACTGCTGGATAGAATCTCTCAGTACTCACTAGGTTTGTCATCCCCATCGCTTGCCTAAGGCTTTGGGTATGATTCAAGTCTGCTTTCATTTGTCCAAAACTATTCAAAAAGGTTGCAAATCTTTCTGGATTCAAATTTTCTGCTGATTCTTTTACATCTACCCAACGGGTCAATGTTTTGAACGCAGTTTTCTTTGTAGCATCTTTTGAGGACGCCATAGCTTTAAATGTTCCCTCTGGCACAACAACTGGAGTGCTGTCCTTAAGGATCAGAGACACATTCGCACCAATGGCTCCTGCTCTCTCTAAAAATGTGCTTTTCTTATCTGACATACAAGTCCTTTCTCAATGAAGCACAAAACATGCACTAGATGCCTTGCGGCATAACCTGTACCTGGTCCGTAATAAAACGCTATTAAAAGTTAGGAAAGATAAAAGAAAAAAAACCGAGATAAACTCGGTAATTAATCTGACTCTGGGTAAGCTAGCCTGGCTTCTTAATATCACATAACTATAAATAGCAAATGCAATATCGTATTTGTTGTTAAGAAGTATTCATAATACTCTCCTTTCAGTACATTGATCCATTTGGGTTACGATCTGTACTTTTTGTTGAAGGTTGCTTCATCGAGGAAATTGTTGGGTAATATCGGGTTGTCATTCTGGTCAAGATAGAAAGACTTATCATCACTATTTAATTGATACTTAACACGGCACCCCAAAGAGTAACGTATAAAATCTGAATATGGAATCTTTCGATCACCACTATTAGCAATGCTTTTTGATATCACCTTACATTTTCCAGGAACACCATCTAATGGATTACCAAACTTAAAGCGATCTACATAGCTTTGACTCCATGCGTAAATGCCTCTAACTACTTTCTTTTGGAACGCCACTTGCGCAGGAACGTAACCTTTAGAAAGTATCAATTTTTCAATTGCTGTTGGTAATGAGTCCGATGACGAGAACATGGACATTTGTCTGGTTGCTTGATCTTTAGCAGTTCTTGGCCCGTCGTCATGCCACATGTCTTTGGTGCGATCTTCGCTAGTACCTAACAAGCTAAGAGCATTTACTGAGCGTAATGTTCTAGCAATGTTTGAGACCACGATACTTACAAGATCTTTTTTTAGTACAGCATTGTCGACTCGTTGAATATCACTAAATACAGCTTCAAGATGATAACTCAAGCTTAAAGATTCATATTTCTGATAGTGACTTACATAAGAAGGGTCGTTCTTTATGAAGTTAACAAGTTTTTTATTAGTACTAAAATCACCTAAGAGGCAGCATTCTACAAGTTGGATGAAAATTGTCTTTGGTTGAGCTGTATTATCAAACTTGTTAAGTTCTTTAACACATGCGTAAATTGGACTATGCCCGTTTTCATTTCGTTTCTTCAAGAGTAACAAATTGTCAACGGTTGGTTTTTCAATATTAATGCCAGTTACATCATGCAATGTTCTAGTAGTCATTTTCTTGAAAGCATATTTCCAAATTACCCAAATCCAATTATCTAAAGCGTTCATCGCATCTTGTTCGATCTTCTTTTTCAGTCTTTCTTCTGGATTGATTTGTAAGGCCAATTCAGTAATCAGATGACGTACAGCAAGATCTTCGATCCCGCCTTGGCCAGCTAATAGTAAGAAATATTTGAAATTTTCAGATTTCTGCAAGTCAATGTTTGCTTTTTCCACCCATGTAGCAACCCTCCGGCCTGTCAAGTCCATTGATTTGCGAGAACCAAGGTTGACACGACTCATATTGAGTAACAGTTGCTTATTTTCCGCTTTGAATTCTGGATCAGAGTCCATCACAGTTTCCCAGTTTTCGATCAATTGATGAACACTGTTATAAGCTGCAATATATTCTGAGAGAACTGAAGGCTTCAAATAGCTTCCCTGTAAACTCTTACTGAGCAGATGTTTTACAACACAATTGTCACCGCATGTATTGTACATCTTTTGGAAGGCAAGAAGAATATCTTCGCGAGAGACATCTCTTGTTACCTTCAAGCCGGATTTCGCAAGGCGCTTCCAATCTAAGTCGATTCCTCTTGATAAAGTTGTGCCAACTACACCTAAGCTAACAATAGACCAGAGTCCAATGTTTTCCCAAGTTGAGCTAACAAACTTCTCGTCAAACAATGCACTGAAAGCCGCAAAGCTCCAAGCATTACCTGACATCAAGTATCTCGCCAAGATCACATTACCACCAACAACACCTTGGGCCTTCGATGTGTCAGTTTCAATGATATACCTGCCTCCCAACTCAAACTTTTCATCAAATTGGTTTGTCAACGGGGAGTTGCAATTCAATTCAATGTCTTGTTTTTCGTTGGTGGATTTAAGATTCCATCTTTGGTTTGATGGTTCAAATTTACCGTTTTGATTGACAATATAACTAAAGCCAAGAACAAACAAGCTCATGAGCTTATACATTCTTTTCTTCCAGTCAATTGCTGTTTGTGTGATAAACACCAAACACAACCAAGAACAGTACCTTTGAACATCTGCCTCATCTGCTGGAACCCATAATCCTACAGAAGGATCGTTGGATTTAGCAGTTGAGAAAACTTCAGTTACGACTTTGACTACATTTTTCATCTTCATCAATTCCTCAGGGACTTGATTACTTGATGTCACCCATTTCCAATTGACCGATCTTATGAGATTTACGGCCATATCACTACCCCAGCCAACCAATGGTTGCTCAGGTTGCAATACGCATAAATTCACATAATCTGGGTTATTGATGATATTTGACAAAGTTGTGCCGACGCAATCAGTAGCTTGGTAGCTAATTCTTGCCTCTTTTGCCAACTCAATCTTGGGCGCATACCTAAGAATTGAATTGTCCACAAACCTTTGATGCTCTTCGATGAGAGCAATCAACTTGGAGTTGGGATCACATCCGACTGAATCACCGTCATCATCTGCTTGAGCATCAGATGCGTCTTCAGGGGATATAATCACCAACTCTTTGCCAAAATCATCAAGGTTGAATATGTTTTGAATCAGTTCGTCACGGACCCCATGCAAAACCTTTAAGCTGTTGGGCAGCAAACAAGGATTTCGCATGAATACAAATTTAACCATTGGATCACCATTCTTGTCGAGAGCCACAGCTTGGCCCTTCGTCAAAAGAGACGACATTATGCACTTACGCATCTTGATGGAAGGTAAGTATGCAGCAATGTCGCTTAGGATTCTCTTAGCGCTTCGATTGCCTGCGAGCAGATCGGCGTTAAGGTTGTCCACACCAAATGCAGTACCTAAGGCAGCTGCGATTGTGTTTTCAACGTTGAATCCCTTCTTTGATTGAAGTCTGGGTGGGAAATAATTCCCTAGTAGATCTTTTAATAGCTTTGGATCTGAAACAAACATGTTATTCACATGTTGATAAGTTACAGACGATCTCTCATCTTCACTAATCTTTGTTACAGACCAAAGGAAATCGCATATGGTATCAACAGGTGAACGAGGGTCTACCTTGATGATGCCATGCTTTTTCACTAACTTCTTGAGTTCATCCTTAGAATCACTCTTGACATTAGCTATGTCTAAGACCACCAGGTTCTTATCCAACTGCTTCGCTCCCTCTTTGTCAAATACCAAAGTGTCACCTTCGATCTTTGACAAGTAAGTTGGGCTAAGGAGCCCTTTCGCAAAGAAGTTGAAATCGCAATTCTGCTTCTCAATGTCTACGCCCCAAAGGGTAACGTAGCGGATCTGTTCTACTTTGGCGTCAGGGCCCGAACTAATGTTCATCCCATCTGTTCCGCGTAGAAACTTACCCTTTTGCTGTCCAACTCTGCATTCTACTTGACTGAAATCCGCAATGTACACCTCTTTCGAAGTAGTACAATCACGATTCCAGTTTCGGTAAACTGCTGCAGCTAAAGAGTGACTTAAGTAAGCCTTTAAGGATACTGGATCCTTGAAAAGGTTAACAAGCCACACGCCCAAGTTCCATTCCTGGTCCTTAAGGCGGAACATCTTGGCGACATTCTCTTTTTGTGCATCTGGAGTGAGAGACTTTTTAGCGCTGACAGCCAGTGTGTCAGATATCGCTGCATAACCAGTATGCGCGAGTACCTTGAACAACTCTGGAGAAGGATCAAATCCTTCCAATGGGGTGATGTTTACTACATCGGGTTCAGAACCTTTTGTTTCAATCATCGGAACCTTGCGGCTACCACCATTGTCTGTTTTTACGCTGAAAGTCTCCTCAGCAAGAACATTGAGAGCAGTTTCACTAGAACCGCTCCCATATACTTCAACCCTCATCTCTATTTGAGAAGCTGCTTTCGCATCTGTCTCTAGACTCAGAAGGTGAGTATGTAGTGCTTTGTCAGCAACGAGCTTTCCATCTACTTTTACATAGAGGGCAACCGATGGAATCGCTCCGAGGAGGTAATTCTTCGCCTTGCTAAAAGCTGTGCTACAAGCACTCTTGATTTGTTCACCCAGTCCAAGTTCTGGGGTATTGTTTTCGTGCATATAATCCTTTCGTTCTTTTTCGCACTTAGTGAGCTTAACTACTCACATTGAAAGTGAGCGAAGTAGAAAATAAAAAATGCAGAAAATAAAAAACTGCAAAAGACCCAAGGGCGACAACGTCGCCAAATAAAAAACTTCTCGATAGTGGCGTATATCGCAAAGTTAATTATTTTTTAGGTGTTATTAAACAACAATGTCTGCATAAGGAATTAAATCTTTAATCTGATTGTCGTATCTATTGATCATTGCTTTCGCTAGATCATCAATTTGTTCGTCAGATAAATTTTTAAATTTTCCCCTAGGATGATTTTTACATCGATTCCTACGTTGTTCAATAATCACATCATGACTGGGGTTTACAATAACAATCTGGTATGCTTTCAAAATAGCAATTGGTAAAGACAAAAAATAAATTCCATCAAATACACAATTTTTACCTTGATGTTCTGATAAAGCTTGCATGCAAATTGCAACTCTATACTGATCTGAAAGTTCAGAACTTTCTGTTACAGGTAATTGTTTCCAACCATACCTTTCACAGATTTCGTCCATATATAGATCTACATCAACATACTCATAGTCATTTTCTTGACAGAATTTCTTCGACCAAGTTGTTTTCCCCGAGCCTGAATGCCCGATAACAATTAGACTCATAGAGCTCCCTTTGTTAATTGGTAGTGTGATTACTACATTGAAAGGACGAAAATTAAAAAACGTAAAAAATAAAAAACTGCAAAAGACCCAAGGGCGACGTTGTCGCCAAATAAAAAACTCTACAAGCGAAACACAGGCCTGTAGAATTGATTATTTTAGAAAGAAGAATTAGAAAGAAGAAGAAAGTATAAAGTAGAACAAGAGTAGATAGAAAGCGACAATAGTAATCGCTTCCTTGTTATTTAATAACAAGAAACGTAATGTACCAGTACCTACTTTGTGAGATAGATAGGTTTCTCTACTGATCCATCCACTCTTATAAAGAGTTTTAAGTTCAGCAAAGAATATGTCATCTTTCCCATACAACCTGTTAAGCTCAACGAGTTTTTTCAGGTATGTAGGGAAGTAAAAGCTATCCATGCTCTGCGCAGGAAAAGTGTCTGCAAAACAATCGAAACCTCGAATAGGATGGTGATTGATCCACCCTCTCAAAAGCATATAACCATCTTGATAATCATCTCCACGATTATATGCTTGATTGAGGCTACACAAATAGTCCTCACCTTCTTTCAAAGGCAAGAAACACAAGTATCTTCCATCATACCATACGGCATTACTATGCCAATCTAGTTGCTCTACATATTCTTTTGTTGAGTGGACCAGAATGTCCAATTCCGCCGGGCAACGAACCCCGGCTAAATGCTTTGACCAGAGACTGTCGACTAGCGCCGGATCGACATCTCTATCTACCAAGATATCTCTATCTCGTAGATTTTGATCTAAGAAAAGCAAAATGTCTTCAGGAGTTTCCCCCTTCCAACAAATTGTTCTAACCAGTTGACGGATTGCTCCGCCAACCAAGTAAGCATTATGCGCTTGGCTTTTTAAGCACAATTCGCGCAAAAAATTCTCGATTTCTTTACACTCCAGAGGGAGTGATTTGATACTCCCTCGAATAATTTTTCTTCTTTCAAATGCATTTGGATCCATAAGATTCCTTTTTTTGCGGGTTGAGAAAATGTGCACAAGGCACTACATTGAAAGGACAAAAATTAAAAAACGTAAAAAATAAAAAATGTATATAACGAAGTAGCATCTTTTAAAATTTTATAAGAATCGTTGCACCATTAATTTTATTTTAATTCAAATTGTATAATTAACGACAACCATATTGTAATTTTAGTTGTTCAATCTTATCCAAATAAACTGGATAATACGAATGACTTTGTAGTTCTTTTGGAACAATTTGACTTTCGTCAGCAAACCATTCTTTATTACCTGGGCGTAAATGAGAGTGGTTAATTAGCATTCTCAGCTGCATTCTTCCCGCAGCTCCTTTTTGATATGCTCTATTATCGGTATTGATATAATCTTCACCGAATGGTAGATTTAGAGATTCTACCCAACTGCCATCAAATTTGACAGCATTTGAAAACAAATCAATTTGTTGAAAGTATCTTGGAAGAACGATACAGTCAATTACATTTTGAAACAGAATTCCTGTTCTGTGGTAAATTATTGAACGAACAAATTTTCTGACTTTTTCTTGATCAATTTTCTTCCCAGTGGTGTATGGGCATGTTTCGATCAGAATGTCAAAATCTCTTGAATGATCCATTAAAAATTTATCACCATCAAGAATCGCTTGACCGCCCCAGCGAAATTGACGATCCATTTGACGAATAGCTCCACCAACGATGTAAACATCGAAACCTAGAGCTTCAGTAAGTTTTTCGCAGATTTCTCTAGCAAGAGGGGATTTTACTGGAAAACACGCTTGTCCACCCCTATAGGAAAGCGCTGATTTTGTTTGAAACAACATTTGGAGTAAAAAATCCTTGTTTGTGTTTGTGTGTTTGAGAAAGAATTGTTTCGCCATGACGTCAATGGATCCACGTTGAAAGTAACGAAAATTAAAAAACGTAAAAGTAAAAAAACCCCATCAGCCTAATGAGAGCTTCTGGGGTTAATTGTACGTATTACAAGCCGACTAGAACGATAGAATACGCGAGTATCGTTGGCTTATTAAAAGTTGAAGTTAAGGATCGTTACCATTCATCGCCATTGCTGCATGCATGTCTAAGAGCTTTTTCAAGCGCCTCTTCCATCTCTTCTTCTGACATTCCTGTTTGAGGAGGAGGTAAGAAAGAATATGCATCGTGCAATGGTCTTGTTGGGACCACGACGTTTTGATGAAATGCACTATCGAAAGCACTTTCAAATTCAACATCATCATCCTCTTGTTCAAAGATCGTCATAGGTTCATCTTCACCGAACAAGTCAGTAGAAGAATCATCAATAGCATCAGGAGCAGTCACAGTAACAGGATCGGCATCACTGCTACACTTGTAAGGTGTAACTAATGGAATCCTATCATAAACTTTGCTAGAGCTAAGTTCATGTACTACGGTTACTTCATCTTCGACAATGGTATCATCGTCTGTGAAAAACAGTTCCCAGCAATCATTGACATCACACCAAGGTGCCCCCTTGGTAGGTCTAACGACCTTTACACCAGCGTCTTCGAGCATTTGTTCATTCAGATTGTTACATCCAACAGGAACAGCATGTTCTTGAGAGCCTAGAACCAGAGATACTCCACAGATGCCCTTGCGCAAGGATGCATCTGTGAATTGAATCTTTTTTGAGAGGTTCCCTGATGTAAGCATGCTATAATTTGCGTCCTCTCTTTTTACGGAGAAGCCGCGAAAGACCTTGTTAGGGTCATTCGCATAGGAAATCTTAATGTATACGATCTTTAAGTACTTGGATGACAGCACTGGTACATCCTTGACTTCAACTTTTTTCTTCGTAAAACTCATATAGAGCTCTCTTTCGAAATGGTAGTGTAATTACTACGTTGAAAGCAGGAAAATAAAAAACCCCACGATGCGCTACTATCGTGAGGTTAATTATTCAAAAAACAAATCAATTCTCCCACCATAGATCTACGATCTGTTTCAGAAGTTCATTCCGAAAATTTACCAATTGAAATAGTTTCAACTGGTCAGGAATTTGATAGGAGCACTCAGCTTTTAAACTGAAATTGCTCCTTAAAACCTCTTCTCTTGTCATGCCTTGCAGCATGGCTAGGTGAAGGAAATCTCGTAAATGAACTTCCCATTCGAATGGATCCAGCAGGTAGTACCTGTATAAAGAGACATGCTCTTTATTAACCTGCAACCAGATATCCATAAACTCCCTCTTAGGGGGATATATGGTTATTTCCTTGCAGATCTGTTGCACCCAATGATCGCACTCATGCCTGAGTGTAATCTCGTATCCAACAGGGTCGAAATCCTTCAATCCTTTTAGGATATATAGATCTCCACCTGGGGTACAAGCTCCATAGATCGCCTCGTCTGAACCGGTAGAACCGAATCCTAAAAAGCTAAAATCATCCACTTCGGTAAAACCGGGTAGAAAGTATGTTTGGGAGTTATTGATTTGTTTTTTAATAGTTGGCAAAGACATGATAGATGCTCCTTTTTGTTTGCCGTTAGAAAATGTGCCGAAACACGACTATTAAAAACAGGAAAATAAAAAACTCTACAAGCGAAACAAAGGCCTGTAGAGTTAATTATTGTTACCAGAACAACAACCAGTTTGAAAACCGATTGGTCATAAGTATTGTTCCTTTTTTGGCAAAGAACCTCACCTCTTTACCATTTATCATTTCCACTTCCTTACTCCCCAAGGAATGGCTCACATCTCCTGTGAATAACTCCCATAATGGATGATCATCTCCTCTACATGAAAACACATATTGGACGGGTTCATCATAGACATTACCTACGATGTTCCTTACACTATTCTCTCCGCTACCTGTGAAGAAAATTGTATCATCTCTTTCAGCATCGTAATATCCATGCCCCACATGGATTACGCTCCTGCATTCACTATTCCACTTTGCATAACCCTCAACAACAAATTGTAAGTCCTTATCAACATTGCCTATGCAAGGTAACATTGATCTTTCTTCCTCTGACATCTTAGTGACTGGGTTAACAGTTAATAAGACAAACATAATTACAAATCCCCAGTCAGTAATCATGTCAAAGAGTTTAAACTCTTTTTTGATTTTGATCACTTTTACTAAGATCAAATCTACTAAACCGCTTCCTAAAGTAATTAGGATCGAGACTGGCAAAGACCATGCCAGTACTTTATATGGTGCTACTAACACCACGAACAAGACTACGAAGAGTCTATACAATAAATTGAAGAACCACATGATGGCTTCCTTTCTTTTTTTTTTTTTGGTTTAAGTTTTTAGTTCACTACTGCGCTGATAGATCCCTACTTAAAGCAAAAATAAAAAAAACCTCTCGATAGTGGCGTATATCGAGAGATTAATTTTTGCATTCTAACGGACCGATTCCATCGAAGATGCAATTCGACGGGGCCTGACATTATCGTTTATTACTTCTTATTTAGGTTGGTAATTAAATTACCAATCATTGCGGGGATCACCCACCACCATCCACCTGCAAGGATATAGGTAAGGGTGGTGATAGAGACAAAGGCCACAAAGAAACAAAGACCAAAAATCTTTGCAATTCTTGTGACAGCCAAAACCTTCTTGGTATTCCCTTTCTTTTCAGCTAAGGTATCTACCAAGATCAGGGCACCAAATAATGCAACGATTTGGGTGGCCAAATAAACGATAAAAAGGACTGCAGACATAGACATGCGTTTTTTCCTTGTTTGGGTAGTATGATCACTACGTTAAAAAAACGAAAACAAAAAACCCCACGATGCGCTACTATCGTGGGGTAATTGTTACGTATTACAAGCCGACTAGAACGATAGAATACGTAGGTATCGTTGGCTTAAAGATCAAGAAAGCTAAAAGGTTACTTCAGAAACATCCAGCATGTAGAAATATCTACAAAATCTAGTTTTTCATCGACATAAGTCATCCATTCAACAACATCGGTTCTATTAGCTTTTTCATACTTTTCAGTATCAAAAGCCAACAAAATCATGTTGTCTTCGTGGTTTGCGACACTAACCATACCTTTTTGCCAGCTTTTAGTGGTAAACCACAAATTGCCGGAAAGATAGAGGTTGCCTTTTTGATCCAGGAGTCTTGTCAAGCCATCACGCTTAACAACAGACATCCCAGATTCTAACTTCTTGAGAATTACGTCATTCATTTTGAATCCTTTCGTTGACGTTCATTAAAAGAACGAAAACAAAAAACCCCACGATGCGCTACTATCGTGGGTTTAATTGTCGTGTATTGAGCAGCCATCCGGTATTGAGGTAACCTGAGTGATAAACATCTACACTAATGTTATCGGCTTAATTAACAGCAGACTACTTAACTAATTTCTCAGTTGTATAATCTGCCATCTTTTGTAAATTGACCATCCTACTCATTAAACAGAGCCAGCTTCTTAAAGAAGCTTTTTCTGCTAATAAGTTAATAGTCTTTACATCTACTCTAATCCCCGTACTTACCATAGTACCATCAAAGGTACCTTCAGCGAATACTAATTTTACAAGTTGATTCTTTGGGTTGTCAGTCCAAGAAATCAAGTTGTGAGAGTTGCTATCGAATGGGTCAGTGCCCTCTCTAGAATCACAAAGATCGTCGAGAAGGCTAGCTGCAGCTGCTGTTAATTTAACGTTACTATCTGTCATGTTTAGCTCCGTCATTGGTAGCGTGATTGCTACGTTGAAAACAGGAAAATAAAAAACTTATTAGAATAATCACATTGTTAAATTGTAGTTAGTAACCTTCTCCAGGGAACCACCTGGATGCTTCATCCCAATACTTATCCATTAAACCTTCAAATACCTCTTCACCCCTTACCTTATTTACCCACCCCATAAAATCCTCCCAATTCTCCTTGCCCACCTTTTTTATCCCCGCCTTGAACACCCACCCTATCTCCACCAACTGCTTCTCCTCATACCGACCTTTATCCCAATCCCACCCATATATCTTCCCCTTCCTATACCGAACCCCCATATTCCTATACCGATAAGAGAAGATCAACGCCCGCCATTCCCGCTTGATCTCCTCATATTCCGACAACCCATAAACCTCCAACACCCTACATACCCTGCAATCCCACTCCTCACCAGCTACCCACAGCACCCTCTCCCCCAACTGTACCACCATACAGTTGTTAAGGGTGTTGTCGTCAACCAAGAGGTCATCCCAGAACACCCTACCACGACCTTCGTATCCCCTTTCGAAGATACGATGGTCATGATCCTTGAACACCTCCAATAGCCGTGAACCTTCCCCAAGATTCACATCCAAATCCTTTTGTCTCACGACATGAGGACGCCCTGCTAGCAATAACCCCACGTTCCTAGCAATACCCCCTTTCCATACCACCAACTCTCCCGAGCTAGTAGCAGCCTTTAACTCTTCCTCAAAACCTCCGAAGAAGTTTAAGAAAGAAGAAAAGGAAATTTGTTTTGTTGTTTTAATTCTCATTTTGTAATCCTTTGTTGAGAATGTTGTGAAAAACGATATTTTTTGATTAGGTGATTCGTAACACCATTAGAAAAACGAAAACAAAAAACCCCAATCAGCTTGTCAGGCTAACCAGGGTTTTTCTACTCTTCAATCATTGGAGGTAAAAGATTGATAATGAAAGATTTTGTCTTTAATTCTCTCAATCTTTTCCAATGATTAAAAATATTGACTAAGTGAGGTGTAGCCTCAATCAAGTCAATCACAAAAGTCATATCTATCATAGTATGGACCTTTATTTGGGGGTTTCGTAACAGCGTTTTGAGTGGTTATCGCTCCACGCTGAAAGGAGAAAATAAAAAACCTTGAATAAAGTTGTGATGAGGGATAACATTACACCGGGGTGGGCTCTAAACAATCACCCTTTAAAAATGACATAT
>Ga0078894_10002321_pt1 | contig 14422 bp, 11 predicted proteins | sample LauGreSu1BDMLBSD_2_FD_67506 | JGI IMG/M metagenome (GOLD analysis project Ga0078894, IMG submission 67506) | Freshwater lake microbial communities from Lake Michigan, USA - Su13.BD.MLB.SD (version 4) (version 4) | ecosystem: Environmental > Aquatic > Freshwater > Lake | place: Lake Michigan...
CTACTCCGGGCTCGCTTTGCTCGGTTTTTGCTGCGCAAAGAACCAAGCCCTGCGTATCCCTATCGCGGTTTTAATTTTATGTTGAATTATGTTTAGGGCGATGCCTTCTGAATATGATTTTTTGTTTGAAGTATCAGGGCGATGCCTTCGGCCCGGGCTACTCCGGGCTCGCTTTGCTCGGTTTTTGCTGCGCAAAGAACCAAGCCCTGCGTATCCCTATCGCACGTTTCACAAAATTTTACGTTTAGAAATTGGCATCGATGGTTTTAATTTTTCATAAAAATAAAAAGCCTTAGCCGGCTGTAGGGGCGCAGCGTTCTTTTAACCGCAGGTTAAAAAACCGAACCTGTGAAGCCCGCAAGACGGCGACCGCACAGCGGTAAGGCCCAAATAAAAAAATAACATTAATAATATAATTAGGGCGATGCCTTCCTTGCTAGCTTATACTCGGTTATAGCGGTATAATTTAAAACAGTCTTTATAATACAATCGTAATCTTCTAAATTATTGGTTATTAATTAATGCTTTATTTTTTTACTTGATTTCAAAAACGCACCAAAATAAAATCCATACCAGCTTTATCTGCCATTTACATGATAATATATTTTTACCTGTACTGTGTCTATGTCTGCATTAAGGTTTATAAATGAAGGTTCAATACGCGGCATAGGTGTTTTATAGTTTTTAACTTCTTGGTTTAATAGGTTGTAAACACCAGGTTTTAAAAAAACTGTAAAATATCCTTCAGCGTTGCTTTGCACTTTAAAAGTATCCGTATTTAAAATAAACAGCAGGGTTCCGTGGGCTAAAGGTCGCGGCACCTCATAAAACGTTTTACCATTTAATATACCCTGTGAGCGTGAGCTTAACACCCAAAAGCGACCCTGTATTTTAAACGTAGGTTGTATTTGTGCTGTAGAAAATTGTAGCGTAATAAAAAACACCCCTAATTGTAACAGCAATTTAACTTTACAATTCACATCAGTTGGCGCTTATGTAGTTCATTTAAAATCAAATCCAACTGCGCCTCACGGGTTAAAAACGTATTGTCCAAAATAAAAGCATCTGCGGTTTTAATAAGCGGATTTTCACTTCGGTTCATATCTTCCTGGTCTCTATATTTTAAATTATCAATAATATCTTGCAGGCTTACATTTTCACCTTTTTGCTGGTGTTCTTGCAGGCGGCGTTGCGCCCTAACCTGCATATCGGCCTGCATAAAAATTTTAAGCTCGGCATTTGGAAATACGTGCGAGCCTATGTCGCGTCCATCCATAACAATTGCTTTTTGTTTACCCATGTCGCGTTGCAGGGCAACCATTTTTCGGCGTACTTCGGGCAATTTACTTACCTGTGTAACCAAATTGCTTATTTCAAGCGTTCTGATGTTAGCCTCTATGTTTTGGCCGTTTAAATATACTTCAGAGCCGTTGCGCACGGCATTGTATTTAAATTCTATATCAATCTGGGGTAATGCGGCTATCAATGCATTAATATTTAAAACCATCCCCTTAAAAAAACCTTGCGATACGGCATGCCAACACACTGCTCGGTACATGGCACCGGTGTCAATATAACGATATCCCAAGCGGTTTGCCAGGGCTTTGGCCAGTGTACTTTTTCCGCAGCTGCTGTATCCGTCAATTGCAATGGTTATACCCACAAGCCAAAGGTATTAAAATCGGGGTGTAAACCGTGTTTATATGTTCTTTTTAACTCGTTATTTAAGGTCACCCTTAAATCCTTATTTTCGCCACATATGCTAACACAACCGTCGGTAGATGTTTTATTAGGCCTCCAATGGGGCGATGAAGGTAAAGGTAAAATTGTTGATGTGCTTTGCAAGTCGTACGATGTTGTGGCCCGCTTTCAAGGTGGACCCAATGCCGGACACACCTTGGTTTTTGAGGGCAAAAAACATGTTTTACATACCATCCCCAGTGGCATTTTTCACGAACATGTTTTAAACATAATAGGTAACGGTGTAGTTATTGACCCCATTATTTTAAAAAAAGAACTGGATGCCCTAACGGCGCGTCAGGTTAATTTTAAATCTAATCTATTTATCAGCAAACGCGCGCATTTAATTTTACCCACACACCGTTTACTTGATGCGGCCAGTGAATCTGCCAAAGGCCAGCATAAAATTGGTTCAACTTTAAAAGGCATTGGACCAACTTATATGGATAAAACCGGACGTAATGGTTTACGCGTGGGCGATATTTGTGAACCTGATTTTAAGGCAAAGTACCAGCAATTACTAGAAAAACATAAAACACTTTTAGGCTTTTACAATTATCCCTGCGAAATTACCGAAGCCGAGCGCGAATGGTTTGATGCCATCGATTACATCAAAAATTTGCAAATATGCGATACCGAATGGTTATTGCACGATGCTGTAAAAAACAAAAAACGTATTTTGGCTGAAGGTGCCCAAGGCAGTTTATTAGACATTGAATTTGGCTCCTATCCTTTTGTAACCAGTAGTAATACCCTGTGTGCCGGGGCATGCAGCGGCTTGGGCATTGCGCCCCGCCAAATCAATAAGGTGCTGGGCATTTTTAAAGCGTATTGTACAAGGGTGGGCAGCGGTCCCTTTCCCACCGAATTGCTGGATGCTACCGGCGAACATATACGAGCTCAGGGAAATGAATTTGGAAGTACTACCGGCAGGGCCCGCAGAACAGGGTGGCTGGACATCCCTGCACTAAAATATGCTGTTATGATAAATGGCGTAACCGAACTTATGATGATGAAGGCAGATGTGTTAAATACTTTGTCAGAACTTAAAGTTTGTACAGCTTACCACAGCGCACAGGGCATCAGCGACCGGCTGCCCTATACACTCGATGCAGCCATAGAGCCTGTTTATACAACTCTTACTGGCTGGAACCAGGATGTGTCGCACTGCAAAAAATGGTCGGATTTACCTGAGGCATTATTGCACTACATTGCATTTATTGAACAAGCAGTGGGTGTGCCCATTAATTTGGTTTCTTTGGGTCCCGATCGTGCACAAACCCTTTTTAAATAGTAAAGCCCGTAAGTGCTTAAACTAATTCAATCATTGGGCTTACATACTTTATACATTATAAGCAATAAGTAAAAGACATTAACTATTGCATAAGGCGTATATCCAAAAACTTTATTAATATTATATTTATAAAATAGAACTTTGTGTATGTCCAATTTAGAAACCTTAATAAATGCTGCTTGGGAAAATACCGCATTACGCGCACTTAGCGAAACCCAAAATGCCGTTTCACAAACCATAGATTTACTTGATAAAGGGCAATTGCGTGTGGCTCAACCCCACGGTGATACCTGGATTGTTAACGAGTGGGTTAAAAAAGCGGTGTTGCTTTACTTTCCACAACAACATATGCAAACCATTACATCCGGTCCATTTGAATTTTACGACAAAATACCCTTAAAACATCATTTTGAGTCACTGGGCGTACGTGTTGTACCACAAGCCCTGGCCCGCTACGGTTCATTTTTACAAAAAGGGGTAATACTAATGCCTTCGTATGTTAATATTGGTGCATATGTTGATGAAGGTACTATGGTAGATACCTGGGCCACCGTGGGCAGCTGCGCACAAATTGGCAAACATGTACATTTAAGTGGCGGAGTAGGAATTGGCGGTGTATTAGAACCTGTACAGGCCAGTCCCGTTATTATTGAAGACCATTGCTTTATTGGTTCGCGAGCTATTGTGGTTGAAGGCGTAAGAGTTTGCCGTGGAGCTGTTTTGGGTGCCAATGTGGTGTTAACACAATCAACACCCATTATTGATGTATGCCAAAGCGAAGCGCGCGAATACCGCGGTATTGTACCGCCCGATGCAGTAGTAATTCCGGGTTCGCGTGAAAAAACATTTGCTGCCGGCACATACAGCGTGCCTTGTGCATTAATTATTGGTAAACGTAAAGCCAGCACCGATTTAAAAACCTCATTAAATGAAACCTTACGTGAGTTTTCAGTGCCCGTATAAAGGTTTGCAAAAAAGCCCTTATTTTATTGGCGTTTCGGCAAAAAAATTCAATCATAAGTTAAGTACTTAATTATTTAAGTATGTTTCAATGTCATCTAAATTAAATGATACCGTGGTTCCGTCAACACTCATGCAGGCCGCACTTAAACCAAAGCTTACATTAAAATTAATTTTATCAGCATCAAAATCTATTCCTAATTGATTCAATTCAAATGGTGCAAATGCAGCACCTTCAAAACAATCTTTGGTTTCAGCATCATTCGCAAATGCCGCGAAGTCCATTTCAATTTTAGAATTAATAATTGAAAGTAATTCATTTTTAGTTTCGTTAAAAAGCATTGCATTTTTTATTTGTATAAAGCTTCCATTGGGTTGCTTTTTATATAGTTCATACACATACGTATACCGGCCTTTATAATCAGGATAGCCCCTTGAAATTGTTTTGTACTTTTTATACAAACACGTTTTAATTAATATAGGGTCACCGCCATCTTTATTTTTAGATTCCCTTTCAGTACATAGTGCTTTGTTTGTTACTTGTGCCAATGTTGTAAATGTTAGTCCAAGTAGTGCAAGTGCAGTTATAAGTATGGTTTTAGTTTTCATATGTAAAATTGTTTTTTTTATAATTTTTTTTGGGCTTGGCGATGTGGTCTTGTGTAGGCCTGTGGCAAGGCAATATTGCTTACACGCTGTTAGGGGCTGTCTTTCTTTTCATTGTTTCACTAGTTTGGTTGTTCTATTGTCAATTCTAAGAAAATAAAGGCCATTTGTTAAGTAAGAAAAATCATGCTGTTCAATTTTTTTACCTATCCAAATAACTTGACCAAAATAATTGATAAGAGTAAAATTTTCATTTCCGGTTGTGTTATTCAGATTGATTTTGTTTGAGAATGGATTTGGGAATGCTTCGATTTTAATATTTTTTTCGTTGATATTTTCAATTTCAGTTATTAAACAGCTAGTGGTATAATTCTGAAAAAACCGCCACATTAAATATGTTGCACTAAATTGATTACTGACAGTTACTGTTCCTGAAGAAAGCCCACCAGGCCAAGAATGTTCCCCGTCATAGCTTACATATTGCTCTATTACTGCGTTACAGGAACAATTTGAATACTTAAAATGGTCATATTGATGTGTGTTATGGAATAACGTGTCTTTCAAAATGCCACAAGAATAATTTGAGCTTATAATATTAAACATGCTATCTTGAGGCGGAAAGTATGTTCCAGTGGCTCCAACTGTAATACCTCCAAAATATTTTACATTTTGGTCTTGATAAGAATGAAAACTAATAATTGGAATTGACCTTGAAGGATTCCAAGGATAATACATTAGATTACCTGCAACTGGTGCAATAGCGGCAAAGCGATTTGTTAACTGCTTCGCAAGTCGATAACATAGTAATGCACCATTTGAAAAGCCAGTTGCATAAACTCTAGTTGTATCAATAGGTCTGTTTGCAAATAAATTATTTAGTAAAGCATTTACAAATCCTACATCGTCAATATTTTGTGTGGTTGATGGTGCACAACAACCACCTGCATTCCATGTTCTATTACCTGCAATTTTTACTCCTTCGGGATATATAACAATAAAACCTGCAGTATCTGATTTTTGCGATAAACGAGATTGATATTGAATGGATTGATAACCTAATAAACCACCACCGTGAAATGCTAAAACCAAAGGATAATTATTAGAGGTATTATATCCTGTTGGTAGATGTGTTAAAAAAGTTCTCCAACGTCCACCAACAAAAATACTGTCATAAATATTTGTTTGAGCAAAAGCCCAATTGGATAGTGAAATCAACAAAATGAATTGTGTGAATATTTTTTTCATGTTTTTTATTTTTTTAGACTAATACTTCCTTCGATAGTTTAATCTGTCTCTTAGGGTTGCACATAACGGTTGGTTTGAACCCGAGCAGCCAACAAACCAACAACTAATTTAATAATTAATTTTATTGGCCTGCGGGCACAAACTGTTATGCAACGTTATTTTCATATGCTTTTTCGCTCATTAAACTATCAACAACTCCAATTTTTGTTGGAATAAAAAACATCTCACTTTCTGATTTTAGTATGAACCAATCTTCGGTTTCAAATTTTGAAAGTTTAAACTGCTTGTGCATTTAATTCTTTAATGAAATCGCTTTATCCCCAATGTCAGCAGCACTTTCATGCTTACCATCCTTAGCAAGTGATTCTATCTCCCTGTTTGTAACTTCAGTATTCCATTCTGGGTATTTACTATTGATGAATAATGCGAATTCGTTTTGATAATTTTTATCGAACGAAAATCTTATTTCAGCTTTTAAACATAAATCAATAATAGCTGATAATTGACAATTGATAGTACTTACATTCTCCTTGGAAAAGCTTCAGACAATTTCATTTAATTGTTTAGTCGGTTTTATCATTGCATCAGTTTTATTAATGTTGGCAATGCTTTATGGTTCAAAAACAAAAAAAGCCTGTAAGTAATATGTTTTACAAGGCTTTAATTTTTAAGTGGTCCCGAAGGGATTCAAACCCCTAACCTTCTGATCCGTAGTCAGATGCTCTATTCAGTTGAGCTACGGAACCGTTTTGTGATGCGCAAATATACAATTTAATTAAGCCCTTTAAAAAATATTATATCAATCTGTTTAATATAGATAAACCTTAAGTAAAGTAAATTGTTGTTTTGTTGTTTAAATAAGGCTTTAAAAATAATGCGTTAAACCATTTAAATGTTGAGTAAATAATTTGCTGACCAAAGTGTTATATCCTATATTTAAGGTCTGTGTATACTAAAGTACTCATATGTTTTTTAATAGTAAGCCAAAGTGTATCTGCGCAGTATTTTCGCTGGGCAAAATCAATGGGCTCTAATAATGTTGACGTAAGCCGTTTTGTAGCTGTAGATGGATCAGGAAATGTTTACACTACCGGTTATTTTCAAAACACAGCCGATTTTGATCCTGGTTTGGGCACTTCCTTTTTATCTTCACAAGGTGGCAATGACATTTACATTTCCAAACTGGATGCCAATGGTAATTTTGTTTGGGCTCGCCGTATTGGAGGCTGGGGTGATGATTATGGTCTCGCATTAACTTTAGATAACTCCGGAAATGTGTTTGTTACCGGATCGTTTCAGGGCACCAATGTAGATTTTGATCCGGGTCCTGGTTTTTTTCCGTTAACGGCGCCCAATGGCGGTGGTGGTCCCACTTCGGATGCCTTTGTTTTAAAACTTGACGGTTCTGGTGTTTTTCAATGGGCACGCAGGTTGGGAGGCAATGCCGACGATCAAAGCTTTGGAATAACATTAGACAATCAGGGTAATGTATTAACTACGGGGTATTTTCAATGGACTGCTGATTTTGATCCGGGCGCCGGAACCAATAATTTAACATCTGCCGGATCTGATGATATATTTGTTTCAAAACTAAACGGCTTGGGTAATTTTGTTTGGGCTCGTCGTATTGGCGGCACCAATCAAGATCGTGGTTATGCACTTGCCACAGATGCATCTACCAATATTGTAGTAACCGGATATTTTCAGGGCACAGTAGATTTTGATCCCGGAATTGGCACAGCCAATTTATCATCTGCTGGACAATCGGATATTTTTAATGTAAAGCTAAACGATTTGGGAAATTATTCCTGGTCTGTACGCGCCGGTGCTGCAGGTTGGGATATCGGCTATGGCGTTAAAATAGATGCTTCCGGTAATGTTATTAACGTAGGTTCATTTCAAAACACCGTAGATTTTGACCCCAGTCCCTTAACTACATTTAATCTTTCTTCCGCTGGTTCTGACGATGCATATATTTGGAAACTGGATCCTGCAGGATTAATTAATTGGACGGTAAAATTTGGTTCAACCGGTTCGGATATTGCTTATAAAATTGATGCCGACGCCAGCGGTAATTATTACACTTCCGGGTGTTTTCAGGGAACTGTAGACTTTGACCCGGGCAATGCAGTTATTGCTTTAACAAGTGCCGGGGGATATGATGTTTTCATTTCAAAATTATCATCGGCATCCTCATTTCAATGGGCTCGAAAGGTTGGTGGTTTTGGAGATGACATTGGACGTAGCATTTGCGTTGATCCCTCCGAAAATGTTTACATCACCGGTCCGTATGTGGCTACTGTAGATTTTGATCCGGGCTCACCCGTTTTTCCTTTAACGGCTGTAAATGCATGGGGAAATCCCTCAGATGCCTTTGTTTTAAAATTATGCCAATGTAATTTAACCTGTAGTGTGGTGCCACAAAACACCATTTGTTCGGGTACAACACTTTCGCTTTCGGCAGCAGGTGCAAATACCTATACCTGGAATCCATTAGGTTTAAATACTGCTAGTATAAGCGTAAGCCCTGCTACAAGTATCGTATATACGGTTGTTGCCACCAGCACCAATGGCTGTGTTGGAGATCAGTCCATTTCTATAGTAGTTCGCCCCACACCTACAATTCAGTTAACACCAAATCCGGCCAGCGTTTGTGCACAGCAAATTTCTGGTATTACGGCAACAGGTGCCAGTAACTATACCTGGAGCTTAGGCAATTCAACGGTAAGCGTTTTACAGGTGGCTCCTATGGTAAGTACCATCTATTCCGTTGTTGGAACCAACTCTACCGGATGTACATCCACATCCAGTGTTATGATATACGTTAATCCGGCACCTACGGTAAATATTTCTGGAGCTACTGGATTATGTACTGGACAGTCAGGCGTATTAATTGCTAACGGCGCCAATACCTATACTTGGAATACAGCTAGTACCTCAAATTCAATTGCCATTAGCCCAACGGTTACTTCAACCTATTCTGTTATTGGTCTTGCTGTAAACGGATGTTCTTCTACGGCGGTTCAGGTTGTAACTGTTGCTGCAACATTGGGCGTAGCTATTTCAGGACCATCCGTAATGTGTGTGGGTCAAAGCCAAACGCTAATTGCAAACGGGGCTTCTACTTATACTTGGAATTCCGGTTCAAATAATGCTTCCATTACAATATCCCCCAGTGTTACCACTACATATACGCTTATAGGTGCCAGTGGATCTTGCTCCAATATTGCAGTTAAAACCATCAGCGTTTTTACTAATCCAACACTAAGCATTAGCAGCCCTACCACCTCCATTTGTGATGGTAAAACCATTACCTTATCTGCCAATGGCGCAAATACGTATACTTGGAATACAGGTTTTAATACAGCCAGTATTTCCATTTCACCAAGTTTAACTACAAGTTATACGGTAAGCGGAGCTAACAGTGCCGGTTGTTTGGGAACAGCCGTTCGTAATATTACCGTGTATCCGGTTCCAAGTTTAACAGTTGTAAATTTAGCAGGTGCAGTTTGTGAAGGCAATACCATTACTTTGGTTGCTTCGGGTGCAGCCAATTATACCTGGACGGGTGGAATTAGCAATGGTTTTCCATTTAACCCAACGGTTTCAACTACATACTCTGTTACGGGTGCTAGTACACAAAATTGTACCAATACAGCTGCTATTCAAGTTACGGTATATCCTGCACCCGTACTAACCATCACGCCTTCAAAACCCTTTGTATGTGCCGGCGATAGCATTGTATTAACTGCATCAGGAGCACAATCTTACACATGGACCGGAGGAATTTTTAACGGTGCCGCTTTTCAGCCTACTGTTTCTGCCAGTTATTCAGTATCTGGTACCAGTACAGCGGGATGTCAAAATTTATTACCATCGGTTTATAATGTATCTGTTAATCCATTACCTACATTGAGCGTAGCAGCAACTTCAACCGGCGTTTGTAAAGGCAATACCGTTGCAGTAAGCGCCACAGGGGCTAACAGTTATACATTTTCCGGAAATATTAGCAATGGTGTTCCTTTTGGACCTCCTAGCACAGAGGTGTATACAGTTACTGGTTCAACAAATGCGGGCTGCATTAAACGTGATTCTGTTAAAATCACAGTATTTTACTTGCCTAATCCCAGTATTAAATTTTATCCGGATACCACAGCATGTTTAAATACCACTATTGCTATTAAAGTTTCTAAAATAAATCAAGTTTTATGGCAAACACCTCAGGGCTCGTCTTATATTGGAGATTCTGTGCGTATTGTATTAAATGATTACAAATATGCGGGACAGTTTACGCTTACTGCAATAGACACCAATGGGTGTAAAGTATATCGCACTAAAAAAGTACAGGTATCTGAATTGCCCTATGGTTCAGTTATAAATGGAACATTAAAATCATGTGTGCCATTTTGTTCAATGAATACTTTTACAACTTCCAATGTAAATATTTTAAATATGTCAGCATATTGGAGTCTAAACGCAAAGCCAATTTCTTGGAGCGCTCCGTTTTTAAATAATCCTCTTAATTTATGTTTTGATACACCAGGCATTTATACTCTTACTGGTATTTATACCAACAGAGGTAATGGCTGTACTAATACGTTGAATATAAATTTTGAGGCATTAGTAAAACCCCAAACGGCATTTTCTCATTATCCTGAATCTCCGGAGGCTCTTGTAGATGAGGTTTCGTTTACTAACTTAACTAAAGGAAACATTGTTAAATCCTTATGGTATTTTTCTAAAAATCCCATTGCAAAATCTACCCAAAAAGCTCCCATGCACACCTTTCAAAATGCCGGAATAAATACTGTAACATTAATTACGGTTAATGATTTAGGATGTTCGGATACGCTTACAAAAAACATAGAGGTTTTAGAGGATTATCATGTATATGTGCCCGATGTTTTTACACCAAACGGTGATGGGTTAAACGATGTATTTAAGCCACTGGTTAATGGCGTACGTTTATACAAAATTTTTGTATATAACCGCTCCGGAAAACTGATTTTTAGCTCTCGTGACGAAACAGATTTTTGGGATGGCACATTAAACGGAAATGAATTGGAGCAAGGAATTTACCAGTGGATAATGGAGGTGTCAACTTCTAAAGAAGAGTTTAAAAAGTTATCGGGCCAGGTATACTTGTCGCGCTAAAATTACGTAGTGAGATTCGCTTTTTCTCTTAAACCAATTTAAAAATTTAATATTATGGATTTAAGAATTAAGAAAAAAAAAATTAGGGATTGGTAAATTCTTTATAAAGACATTATTTTGTAACTCTTTAAAAGAAATTAAGAATTAATTGAAATCAGATCGGAGGTTTTTAAAGAAATATTATTTCTTTTTTGAATACCGGCTTCTAAATTTATCTACGCGTCCCGCAGTATCTACTAATACTTGCTTACCGGTATAAAAGGGATGCGAGCTCATGCTAATATCTAATTTTACCAGGGGATATTCATTGCCATCTTCCCAAGTTTCAGTTTCTTTAGTTTCGGCACAAGAACGTGTTAAAAAACGGTAGCCATTAGACATGTCTTTAAAAACACAAAAGCGGTAATTTTCGGGGTGAATATCTTTTTTCATAAAATAGGGTTGCAAATATAATACTTATTCGTTTAAATATTTGATGAAAATTAATTTTTTTAAACCCTAGTATTTTGTGTTTTAAAATTGTTTAACTATTTTAGCGCATTATTCGCTATGCGGGTTATGTACATATTTAACTATAGAGCCATGATTAAGAACTCCTTATACTACAGTTTTATTGCAGCAGTAGTTGCTTTAACGCCATTAAATGCTCAACAAGACCCCTTGTTTACCCAGTTTATGAATAACAAGCTTATTTATAATCCCGGATATGCAGGCACACCAGGAGGTTATTGCGGAGCATTACAGTACCGCAAGCAGTGGGCAGGATTTGAGGGTGCACCAACAACTTTTGCACTTGCAGCAGATGCCTCACTTATGAAAGCTGCAAAACTACCGGTTGGTTTAGGGGTAACCATTATGCAAGATAAAATTGGGCCGATAAGTTCTTTGTATTTCAGGGCTGCGGGTTCTTATAACTTAAAGTTAGGAATGGGAACTTTAGGTATGGGTTTGGATTTGGGGATTATTCAAAAATCAATTGATGATGTTAGTTGGATTGTGCCTGAGCCCTTAAAAAATGATCCCAGTATAACAAATGTATATTCAATATATCAAAGTAGAAATGAACAGTTTAGTCAATCCGGATTGGATATTGGTGCAGGTGTTTATTTTAATGCGCCGGGTAAATTTTATGTGGGATTGTCTTCCACTCATCTGCCGGCTTCTGTCCTAAAAGAACCGGACGCTCAAAAATTGCAATTTAAAATAAACCGTCATTATTATGCTATGGCTGGTGTTTACATTCCCGTTGGCGTTTGGTTTAATATTAATCCCAATGTGATGTATAGAACTGACATGGTTACCCCAAGTTTAGATGCAAACCTTAGCGTAATAGCTTTTAACATGCTTTGGTTGGGTTATACAGTACGAAATTCTACAGAGTCCTCAATACTTTTTGGATATCAGGGCGCGGCGATGTCCGGGAACTCATTAAGTTACAAAATTTGTTATTCTTATGACTTAACTCCCTCATTATTACCAAGTTCCGGATCACATGAAATAACGTTGTCGGCAGCCTTTATAGAAAAACCAAAAAAAGCAACCCGAAAGAAAAATGCACGTTTCTTATAATTATTAACAATTTTAGTAACCTTTGTTGAAAACTTACGTTTAACCAATTCTAATAAAAGCAATTATATACGCGAACACATGAAAAAATTAACCTTTCTTTTTATCGCCTTAATTTTTGTTACATCTTGTAACGAAAGGTCAGGCGAATTGGTAGGAGTTGAAGGTCGCGAACGCTGGTTTCAGCCCGATCCTTTTGGTACGCTTTTTGTTCCCATGGGGGCATTTCATATGGGGCCAGATGATGAAGAGGCACCCATGGCTCACACTACAAAATCTAAAATGGTTTCTGTACAAGCGTTTTATGTTGATGACTCTGAAATTACTAATAATGAGTACCGGCAGTTTGTATTTTGGGTACGTGATTCAATTGCGAGACGATTGTTAATTGATGGCGGAAAAGATCAGGAATTTGGAATTACCCAAGCAGACTTTTTACAAACATGGCCCGTGTATACCGGAGATAAAAATCTTCAAGATCCCTACATTAACTGGAACAATCCCATTGATTGGAATTCGGGGGCCGAAGACGTGCGTGAAATTTTACGCCCCATGTATTTGCCTGAAGGTGAACGTTTTTACAACCGCAAGGAAATTGATACCCGAAAATTAAATTACGAGTATTATCGTATTGATATTCGACTTGCAGCCTCCAAAACCAATCGCTTTAAACCGAGCCGTTCATTTGATACAAGTAAGGATAAAAAAGCAAAAAATAAAAAATATATAAATGGTACCACCAAAAACGATGGTAATTATTTAGGTGATAAAAAAGTAGCAGATAAAACTAAAGATCCTACCGAAGATCCTACAAATGCAGAAACCAATTTAGGTCGTTACGATGTTACATATCCTACCCGTGAGTATGCTCCGAGTTTTTCGGATGGATTATACTCTAAAAAAGGAAATGTAAAAGAATTGGATCGTTCGGCATTTATAGTTAAAGATATAATTAACGTTTATCCGGATACACTTGCCTGGATACATGACTTTACGTATGCATTTAATGAGCCCATGACCAATATGTATTTTTGGCACCCGGCCTATGATGATTATCCTGTAGTTGGTGTAACTTGGAAACAGGCCCGCGCTTTTAGTATCTGGAGATCACATTTATTAAATAATTACTTAATAGGCACCGGACAATCTATAGTTAATGATTTTAGATTACCTACCGAAAGTGAGTGGGAATATGCAGCTCGTGGCGGTTTAGACAAATCGCCTTATCCATGGGGCGGTCCTTATACACGTAATGCGAAAGGTTGTTTTTTAGCAAATTTTAAACCTATGCGCGGAACCTTGGTGGATGATGGTGGATTTCATACCGTTTACGTGTACTCTTATAATCCCAACGATTTTGGATTGTATTGTATGTCAGGCAATGCAGCAGAATGGACCAGCAATGCATTTGACGAATCTGCATATGATTTTCAGTCGGATTTAAATCCAGATTTTACATTTGAAGCGAGTGACGATGAAACTAAAAATGTTTTAAAACGAAAAGTTATTCGTGGTGGCAGCTGGAAGGATGTGGGTTACTATATCCAAAACAGTGCGCGTACATACGAATATCAGGATACAGCAAAATGCTATATTGGATTTAGAAACGTAATGACGTATTTAGGTCGTTCAAAATTTGATGATATTTAATAAATTCAGTAACCTATTTTACTTGCAGTATTATTTAATTATAACCTAAACAAAAAAAAACAATTAAAAAAGCAAAACAATGAGTGACTTGACCCCAAAAGTAAAAGGACAAAAAAAAGCAGCCCATATGATAACCTGTTTTGGTGCTGCAACTGTAATTTTAGGTGCCTTATTTAAAATCATGCACTATCCTGGTGCATCCATTAT
>Ga0078894_10002322_pt1 | contig 14421 bp, 16 predicted proteins | sample LauGreSu1BDMLBSD_2_FD_67506 | JGI IMG/M metagenome (GOLD analysis project Ga0078894, IMG submission 67506) | Freshwater lake microbial communities from Lake Michigan, USA - Su13.BD.MLB.SD (version 4) (version 4) | ecosystem: Environmental > Aquatic > Freshwater > Lake | place: Lake Michigan...
TCTTTCTGCTTTTCCTGCTACTGGATTCTTTGTGAGCAATTCGGGACAGAATATAGCTATTGGACAGACTATAGATTATTCTACAGCTATTGGAGTATCAGGAGCGGGATCTGATTCAGCTATAAGTGCAAAAGGTGATATTAACGGAATAGGAGATCTTTCAATTAGTGCTAGTGGTACTTTTGGTGGGAATGTTAACGCATCAGGTGGGAATATAACAAACTCCTTAAATGTTGGGGATAGCTTATTTAATTTAGGTGTTTTAACTGTTAATGGATCTAGTGGTATAAAGAAAATATCTTCGGGACATTGCTTTTTCTACTTTAATGCTAACTCCGGACAGGATCCTCAGGTATATTATCCTGGATCTCCTACCTCTGCTGATTGGCCATCTTTCCCCCCAGGATTTAGTATAAATGTTGGTGCTGGAAGTTCTTCAGCTAATACTGCGGCTATAGTAATTGCTCATCCTAATCAGGATCCAGGGAGAACTTCTGTACAAATTACTGGAAGATATACAGGATCCAGCTTCGATGATGCACTAACTACTTTCTTTACTGCACAGGTACAGCCTACTACTACAAATGTTTATCTGAGAACACCTGGATGGGCTGATAATAATAACGTTAAATTAGGATTTACATTCACATTTATAGAATATGTATAAAGAATGGTTCATACAAAGATACTCTGATATACATTCTGATTTGAATAAATTGGAAAATGAAATAGAGGAGCATTTAAAAAATAAAAAAGATCTCATAACAGAAGATAAAAAGCTGGAAGATCTAAAAAGAAGAACTATAGAAACTATAGATCTTTTAAATAAAACAAGAGAAGATGAAAGAAGAATCTTTAATTACTAAAATTTCAAAAAGAAAAGATATTTTACTCATAGCGGTGATAGCTATTCTTTGTTTATTGCTGTTTAGACAGTGTGATAGCAACTTAGATCTTAAATCCCAGATTGAGATACAGAATATGAATTTAGATGCGTTAAAAGACACAGTACGCGTCCAAAAGAATAAAGCTGGTGAGGCAACGTACGCCAGAAAAACACTTTTAGCTGATAAGAAAAGCTTGGAGAAATTGAATAAGGATTTAAAAGATGAGCTTGATAAACAAGAAGGAAAAGTTATAGTAATCGAAAGAGTTGTAACTGAAACCAAAGTGGATACACAATATGTTAATAATTTCTTGAGCTCCTATGGTAATAATAAGTTTAGCTTGGATTGGAAATATGATTCAACATTCTCTGCTAACAATTACAGAAAGTTTTCAGGAAAAAGCTTCTTTATAGTGGACACTTTAAATAATAAAGTTTTACCGGGTATTACTAGAATAGATCAAGACGAAATGGGATTCTCTTTTGTTACTGGACTTAGAGAAAAAGATAAAGCTTTAGAAATTTTTGTAACGCCAAAATATCCAGGAATGACAGTTACCCAAATAGAAGGTGCAGTTATAGATCCTTATAAATCTGATGTCCTTAAGAAAATGTTCCCTAATAAGAAATTCTCACTTGGACCATATGTAGGTGTAGGTGTAGGAGCTGGAGTCGGACTCAATGGAAATCCTATATTTGGACCTGTTTTCAATATAGGAGTTGGACTACAATATTCTATCATTAAATTCTAAGGGATATATAAATCATGGCTTATACATCTACAGAGAGATTCATAAAATTCGGTAGTTATCTACTAATGGAGTATGACTATACTACTGCTCCAACCCCCGAGCTTTATTACGTAAATACTGGTAATCCTGCAATAGGATTTGAGAAAATAGTTAATGGATACTTTAATAATTCTGTACAGATATTAAATAACCCATCAGCTGAATCTATAACAGGAAACGTAAGAGATCTTAGTGTTGTACAGATAGACAAGAATAGATTCGTAACATTAGATAAGGATTATCTTGTTCCTTATTTAGATACAGATCCGAAATTAACTTCTGTAAATAATCTTCCTGTAGTTTTCCCTTCTAATATTGGTGTTTATTATGTTACTATAAAATTCCATATAGTAGCAGGATACAACTTCGAGAATATAGACGGTATAATATTAAAAGGGGAATTCCAAGAAAGAACTGGAAAAAAAGCAACTATATTTCAAAGACTAATAACGAAATCTGATACATCTTCAGTAACTCTTAACCCGAATCCTATTTATTTAGGTGGAGCTCTTTATGATCATTATATCGAGATTAAGATTCCTGCTTATGCTAATATGGTTTATGAATTTGATATATTAGCAAATACACCAGCACAAGCTGGTACTTTAGCAGCTAAAATATCTTCAGACGGGAACGGATTTTTAAAGGATGCACCAGTAAATATAAGCTTATATGAAATATCTCAAAGTCTACTTAAAAATGGATACGAGAATTACATAGCACAATCTAGAAATTCTTTATCTGTGATACCTAAAGATAATTTTTCATCTTTAGCCGCAGTAATACAACAGAATCAGTTTTATAATTACTTAGAATTCTATCCAACTTGGGATGGTAATTTTTTAGAAGATTTTCTAAATGCTGAAGGTAAGGTTGGAAATGTTTATTATGTAATAAATGAAATAGAAGTAAAAGAACAAGTTGGATTATCATATATTACAACTTACAATTTTACTAGTGCACAAACACAGGATTTTAATGCACCTAGCATATTTAGACCTGTTCTTATAAATCCTTTAACTACTTCTTTCTTGGTCAATTACACAATGAGATTGGTTAATAAAGGAAATCAGAATCAAATAATTAGAAGATCATCATTTAGCTCTTTTGATGTAAATAAATACGGAAGAGAGAATAATGTTATATCTCTTACTACTGGTGCTTATGCTCAGAAGGTTTATAATAAGATAATACAAGCGCCAAACGTTATATCAGGAGGTGTTATTCCTAACCCAGCAACTCCTATAGAGAAAAGGATTCCTGTTTTTTATAAGGATAACAATATATCAATAACAAAGGAAACATTAGTTGTTGATAAAAATGGTGACCTAATATCAGAGACATCTATACCAGGAGCTACTGAAATATTTGGACAAGGGAAAGCAAAAATCTTAGTAGATCCTTTTGACAACTTCTATAAGTTTACTGTCTATAATTATAAAGACGGAACTTCTCCTGAAATATTAGATCTTGGAACTTCCCTTAGCTATTTTATAGTTTTTCTAGACAGCAGCGGACAAAGTGTAAGAGTAGAGAATATAAAAAATAAGACAACAGTATCCAATCCTTCTTCAGGACAAATAGCATTTAAAGTTGTAGATACTAACTCTAAGAAGGTATTAGGTTTTGTTTCTAGAGATTTTTATATTATAACAAAAACACAAGACGGAACTGAAACTAAATTATATTCAGGGTCTTGGGAAACACAAGCTGAATTCGTAACAAGAACAACAGTAACTCCAACTACAACTTCTACTGCAGGTGTTACAGGATCTTCTGTTGTTAGTACTACTACTGAAGTAGCAGTTACAGGAGGAAGTGGGGCAACAGGAGCTAGTACAGATAAAGGAAAACAAATATCATCTAGAGTTCCATTAACTAAACTTATTAAAAACATTAGGCCTTATAAATTAGGAAGCAGTTCTATATTGAGTGTTAAACCTGCATCAATGCTTAACACTACAGGTGGATTCGTAGACACAGGAAAAGGAACAACATCTACTCCTTTAAAAAGTAGTAGTCAAGTTAACAATATAAATATTGATGCTTTAGCAGATTCTATATCAGGAAGAGAATCGCAAGGATTAGATGTTCAGAAGGTTGTTAACTATTACTTCACTCCAGGAGCTCCTGGATCTAGTTTATTTAAAGGACTTAAAGCAAGTCAGTTCTTATCTGCAGCTCTTCAGGTACATCCTAAATTACAAAACGGAGCTTTTGATAAAAAATATATACAATATTGTAATGCTTTAGGATTCCCTGTTACTGATGATCCTAATTCTGCCAAAAATAATCCTAATAAATGATTTTAAACGCCAGGCAGAACGGCTTTATATTTAACTTTCCGAAAGGATTTATTATACCAGAGGTCGTTCAGAAATATGAAAAATATATCAATAGGATGCCCACTCCTTATGATACTGTAGATACTTTTATAAACTCTACTATACAACAGGTAAATTTTCCTACTCTAAGAACTATAGATAGTGTTGAGCAAATAAGACCTGGTGGTTTTAAGCAGTCTTATAAAAGTGCTACAACCCTACAAAATTTAATTCAAAGAGATTTTACAGTAACATTTAAACTTGGTGAGGGATTTATAAACTATTGGGTTCTTTACGAAAATATAATCAAATTTTTGGATTTTCAAAATCCTAATGAGTACCTTCCAGACTTTAGATTACTAATGCTAGATAATGAAGGTGTAGTTATGACTAGTGTTATTTTACAGCAGCCGATATATACATCACTGTCGGAGATACAATTAAACTATGCTAGTACTACTCCGCAATTTTCAACATTCAGCATAGGATTTAAATGTAACTACGTTAATGTCAAACTCGAAATTGGATAGGATAATAGGAATAGATTTTTCTTTAAATAGTCCAGGCTTTTGTATTTTAGAATCTGATAATTGTAGATGGATCAGTCTACATCGAACAAAAAACATAATAGATAAGATGTTAAAAAAGGATGGATCTCCTTTTAAAATACTAAATGACAATTCCGACGTAGACATAAATATTATAGATAAGAAGGAGTTCAGAGGCGAGTATCACATAATAGAGAGGGATAAAATAGTTAATGCTGTTTATTTTTCAGAGGTGGTTATGGATCTATTAAACCCTTATTTGGACGAGAACACTATAGTGGGAATGGAGGGATTATCTTTTGGATCATCTGGTAATTCATTAATAGATATTTCAATGACTACAGCATTAGTTAGATCTGCTATAATTAAAAAGATAGATCCTAATAATTTTTTTGTTCTATCCCCTACTACTATTAAAAAATATGCTCTAAAGGGAAATTCAAAAAAAGATGAACTGTATAACACTTTAATAGAGAAAAGAATAGAGGATAATAGGCTTAAACCATTTTTGGACGTTTTGAAAGAATATAAAGATTCATGGATTAAAGGATTTAACAAAGTTGAGGGACCTTGTTCTGACTTAGTTGATGCAACATGGATATCTTTATTCGTTGAGGAGAATTTAGAGAAACTTTTACTTGGTAAGAAGGTATAAGTATTAAATAATAAGTAATAATTTAAATAATTTAAGAATCATGGAAGAAAATTTTGACATTTTTAATCTAGACAACGAGGCATTTGTTAAACAGGAAGTTAAAAGAGACGAGGACGAGTTTTTATACAAGCCTTATCCCGAATTAGGAAAAGATGGTGTTTATAAATCTTTAGTTAGATTTTTACCAAACATCACAAATCCAAAAAAATCAAAAATTCACCAATATTATGTTTGGTTGAAAGATCCAGTAGACGGAACAAATCACAAAGCTATTTGCCCTTCTACAGTAGGAAAAAAATCAATACTTAAAGACCTTTTCTGGAAGCTTAAAAATTCTGCTTCTGCAAAAGATCAGGAAATTTCTAAAGCTTTTTCAAGAAAAGAAGATTTTTATTCTTTAATTCAAGTAGTTAAAGATTCAAATCGCCCAGATTTAGAAGGAAAGATTATGATCTTTAAATTCGGAAGAAAGGTTAACGATATGATCGAGCAACAAATTAAACCTGAATTCGGAAATCCTTCTAATCCTTACGATTTATTTGAAGGTAAGAACTTTGGTCTTCAAGTAAGAAAAGTTGGAGAATGGAATAACTACGATCTTTGTCAATTCGTTGGCGATAAAATGGCTTTGATTATCGAAGGAGATGCAGTTGAAAAAACTGAATCTGGTAGAGATATCGTAACAAAATATTTAAAAACAGGTCCATTGGATCTTGACAAATATGACTATAATGATTGGTCAGACGAGGAATCAGATAAGATCATGAGAATTATTAGAAATACTATTCCTGACGGAAGAATGGTTTCTGAAATTATCGGAGCCAGTGCAGATTCTAAATCAACATCTTCAGCATCAGTTTCTGTAGATGATCTTTACGAACAAGCTAGTTCAAGATCTACTACATCAACAGAAAATGATTCAGTAGATGAAGCACCAGCAAAATCTGCTAAACCAGCATCTAAAAAATCTGCTCCATCTTTGGACGATCTTTATAACGATCTATAATAAAAAAATAATGGATCGTTATGGAATCGAAGACTATAAGTGGACTATCAGTAGATAGGGTAAAAGGAATAGTATCTTCATCCCTGCTTAAGTTTTTTGGAAACGATCCCCAGAGATTAAAAATTTACCAAGGGGGCAACAGACTAAACTTCTGTTGCCCTTACTGTGGTGATTCTAGGGACGCAAAGAAAAAAAGAGGTAACCTTTATCTTGATACATTAACTTACAAATGTTATAACGGAGGTTGCGGTATTTTCAAGAATCTTAATCAATTTACTAGGGATTTTGAAATACAATCAATGCTTTCTTCTGACGAGATATCAGAAATCGCAGAGATATCTAGAAACTCTACTATAAGAAAAAAGATAAGAAATTCTTTAGATTATTTCTTCTCTGAGAATTACAAGGACATACTTGTTGATAGGGAGGAATTTAAAGATAAACTTGGACTAATAGAACTACCAGGAACTTATGGGGAGAAATGGCTAAACGAAAGAAACCATGCTGCTGATAATAAATTCCTATGGGATCCTAATAGAAGAAATCTTTATCTATTAAATCTTTCTGGTGACGAGAAAAAGATATTAGGAATACAAATTAGACCCGTTGTTAAAAAGAACGGAGGAAGTAAATATTACACTTACAAGTTAAGTGGAATTTACAAAAACCTATTAAAGATAACCGAACCTGAAACGATACTAAAAGCAGAAGAGGTTGATCCAATATCTAATGTATTCGGATTTTCCACTGTTGATCTTGACAGTACTATAACAACTTTTGAAGGACCTTTGGATGCTTGGCTTTGTCCTAACTCGATAGCACTTTGCTCTATAAATAATCCATTTCCTTTTGATGTTACAAATAAAAGATGGATGCTAGATGGGGATGCTATAGGTAGACAAAAGTCTAGAGAATTCCTAGAGAATGGGGAGCAGGTTTTTCTTTGGGGTAGATTTATAAAAGAATGTGATTTACCGGAGAGGGATAAATGGGATTTAAATGATGTCGTTAACTATGTTAGGTCTACTGGAAAGAAAATAAAGAGACTTGATAATTTCTTTTCATCTGATAAATGGGATATTATAGATGTATGAAAAAGAAAAAGTATAACAATAATAAAATAAAATTCCCAATTGAGATCAAAGGTGATTTCGAGCTTCCTGATTTTGATGTTTCCGAAAACTTTTCTGTACCTGAACTAAAAAGTAAGATAAGCTCGGAAGTTAAAGAGATAACAAAAAATAAGAAAAAGAAATGGCAGAGCAACAACCTAATGTAGAGAAAAAAGATTTCGATAAAGGATTCCAAATAGAAAGAGAAGAATGGACGGAAAAAATTAGAGAGCTTTCTATTAGAATGAAAAATATTAGAGAGCTTGCTGATGTGCAGGTTGATCTTTATTATAATAGACAGATACTATTAGAATACTCTGCTAAGTTGGGACAGGTAATGAGTAAGCTTAATGCTAAATTTAGAAAAGATAAGTCTATCAGATTAAAACACTATTCTGAAATGTCTCAAGTAAAATATGGGGCTAATGAAAAAACGCCTTTAATAGAAGGTGATCTTTCTGAATTAAAAGAAAGAATGGATCTTGTTGATGGACAAATATCTTTCCTTAATGAGACTATGAAAACTGTCGATCACATGCTTTATGGCGTGAAATCAAGAATATCTTTAGAGGAATATTTAAGATCAGGAGCGGTTAAAAATAACTATTAATAATGTTAAAATTTGTAGTAAGTGAAGATAGAAATTGGTTAAGTCTTATAGATTACGAAGAAGAATTTGAAAGAAAACAGATTGATATATCTTTAACTAGAAAAATACATAATCATTATTTTCATCCCTTAGTTAAGAAAAAACATTGGGATGGGTCCATATGCTTTGTGGATAAGAAATTACCTGTATGGAGAGTTCCTATTGGGTTATGGTCCGAGGTTTATCAGATATGCGAAAAATATAAAATTGAAGTAAAGATTGATGGACTTGAGAGATTAATAGATCAAGAGTTTACTATAGATAGCTTCACTGATTGGTGTAATAACTTCTTTAAAGATGGAGTTGGTGGTGATCCTAGTAAAATGCCTAGAGATTATCAGATAGAAACTGCATGGAAAATAATAAAGTTTAAACTTTCTGTTTCTGAAGTTGCAACTAGTTCTGGGAAAACATTAATTGCTTTTATTGTTATGGCTTATCTTAAGGAGGTGATGAAAGTTAAAAAATTCCTTATGATAGTTCCTAATACTAATCTTGTTCTCCAAGGATCAGAAGATTTTGAAGAATATGGATTAGAGAAACTTGAGGATTGTGAAATCCAGCAGATACATGGATCTAATAAGAAGAAAATATCTGGGGGATTAATGATAGGTACATATCAATCTCTAGTTAAAATGGATCCTGAATTTTTTGATGACGTGGAAGCTGTATTTGTGGATGAGTGTCACCAAGCTCAAAGTGCATCTATTAAAAAAGTAGTGGCTTTATGTAAAGACTCTAAATGGAGATTTGGTTTATCTGGAACATTAGCTAATAAAAATACTGCGGAGTATTTAACTATACAACAATTTCTTGGACCTTTAATCATGGAGATTTCTCCAAAATTCTTATTTGATAACAAATATGCTACCCCTGTTTCTATTAAGATAGTTAAAATGGATTGGATGGATGATGATGTTAAAGAGAAGCTTGCCACATTAAAAGAAACTAAAACAGAGATGGAGGGTAACGAGCTTTTTAATCTAGAAAGAAAGCTTGTTGTTAATTCTGACAAGAGACTTAATTATATTATAAATTTTGTTCTTAAAACATCAAAGAATTCTCTTTTACTTTTTCAATCTGTTGGCGAGGGATATGGTAAAAGAATATATGACGGAATAAGAGAAGGATCTAATGATAGGGAAGTTTATTATATAGACGGTGACACTGCTCCTGATAAAAGAGATATTTTCACTAAAAGAATGGAAGAGGGTATTAATAAAGTCATGGTTGCTTCTTTTGGTACTATGTCTACTGGTATATCTGTTAAAAACATACACAATATATTTCTTATTGAATCATATAAATCTGAAGTATTAATAAAACAAAGCTTGGGAAGGGGTATGAGATTATTCGAAGGTAAGGAGAAAGTTAATATAATAGACTTTGTAGATGATTTTGCTTGGGGTGGAAAAGAAAACTATTTGCTAAAGCATTCCAAAGAAAGAATAGATATTTACAAGAGAGAGCAATTCGATTATAAGATTTATAACGTCAAAATTTAGGAAATAGGATATATAGAGTAAAAATAAAGTACTTTGATGTATAAAATTAAAAACTTTAAGGATTTTTGTCAAATTAATGAGTCTAATGATTCCAATGAAGAGCTTTTCTTTAGAAGACATCTTGGTAACAATTCCTCTAGTTATGACGATCGTGCTAAAAATCATTACGATTTAGGAGATAATCCTACTGTATTGCAGAAAACTAAAAACTTCTTCCAAAAGATGGAGGACAGAATTAATAGAGCTGCTTCAATAGGTAAAGAGAAGGTTAGACAAAATAGAGATACAAGAGTTCACGGAGGACCTGATACAGGATTCGAGATTCTTTTTGGTGCTCTATCAGTAGTTCCTAATGTATTAAAAAGGGTATTTGCACCTACTAAATATGAGTTTACTAAAAAATCCCCTAGTGAGGATAAAGTAGATCTTGAATTTATGAGACACACAAATGAAGACTTTACTCAAAACGAACTTCCTAATATAAAAACTGAGGATCAGTTAGCTGATCACATAGGAGATTTATATAATAGAGGTGATGTTGCAATGGGACAAGTACCAGTATTAGATGATATAGCTAGAAATAGAGTAAATCTTTATTACCAGCATCAGGCAAATCCATCTCAGCCTATATTCCAAACAAATAACGTATAAAAAAATGAAAAAATTCTCTTCAGCAGTAGAAAAAAAGAAAGAAGAACTAAAAGAAAGTCAGATAGTTAATGAAAGAAACATGTATCTGGAGTTCTCTAAAAAATATCACAAGAAACATGGTGTTTCTGGTCCTTTTGATAAGAAATTTAACGGAGACGAAAAGGAGCAAGAAAAATACATGTCCGGCCTATCAAAAGCTTGGTCTGAATATAAAAAAGATAAAGGTATAAAACCTAAATCTAGTGGATCTAAGTTTGATTTTGCGAAGAAGAAGGTTAACGAATCTAAAGCACTTGAAATGGCTAAAACCATGATAGGCGACGGAGGAGATCCTAACTATCACTTTGTAACAATGTGTGACGATTTCTATTTTGATAAAGCTGGAGAAATGGTAAGATATAGCAAAGATATGCTTTCTTCTCCGCTTAAAGTAAAAACAACACCTGATCTAGGAGCTTATACTTTTGGTCCTTTTGCAAATCTAGAGGAATCAAAAATGTTTGCAGCAAGTATAGAATTAGATGAGATCAACGGACCTAGGATGGTATCAGTTGAGGATAGAAAAACTGGAGAGGTTTATACTAGATATTTGACTTGTAAAATGCAACCGGTTTGGAATGAGATTGAAGAGGAGGAAGATATCGATGACGAGGAAGAGGAATTCGAAGATCCTAGTGCAGAATACACTTATGGTGAAGAACACGAGGATGACGATGACAACGACGAGGATGATGAGGATGAAGAAGATGGTGATGAATACGTTGCTACTATACCTCAAGGTGAAGATGATGAAGTCGAAGACGAAATTGAAGACGAATACGACGAAGAAGAATAAAAATGTTTAATCCTATACAGAGTACAGCACTTTATCCAGTTTTACAGCACTATACGGGGTGTAAAATATCTTCCATATCTTTAGACGGTGAAGATTTTATATTCAAAACGCTTTTAGGAGAAAATGGTATACTTAAGGAGGATATTACAGGAAACTGGAATATTAAGATAGGACGAGAACTTGTTTATACGATAGAAAAAGATATTTTCGATGTATTGATAAACCCAGACAGAAAAAGCTCTTTAGAAGACTACATAGATATATTAAACGATCTATTTAATAATAAAGATATAAGCTATAGATCTAGATTATTAGTAGTAAATATCATGAAATTTTTAGAGGAATATATAATAAGTTCGGATTTCGTTCCTAAGAAAAGCTTAAGAATAGGACCTCTTTTAATTTACAATTTAAAAGGTAGAAAAATTATTAATTGTTTAAACTGATGCCTGGAATAAAATATTTATCGGACATATACGAAAAAAAAGGAAAGTCCTTTATTGAAAATCTATTCAATAAAAATTTAACCGTAACTGAAAATTTGGATGGTCCTTCTTTCTCTTTTGAGAAGGATTTTACTGGTGATAATGTTTCTTTCTATAAGAAAGATCAAGACAATCCTATAACTAAGGTTGATAGGATTTTAATGAAATATTACGAAAAGCCTATAAGCTATATAGAATCATTATCCCCTGAAATTATAGATCAACTTCCTAAAGGTTGGAGATTTGGAATGGTTTATTTCCCAAACACTAAACCTGTTAGATTAGAATATGATAGAATCCCTAAAAATCATTTAATATTAACGCATGTTGCTGTTAGAGATGAATTTGGTGAGATACTTGATAATATTCAAGATAAATCTGAATTGGACGAATGGGCTGATAAATTAGGTGTTGAAAGATCTCCTATTATTTTTCAAGGAAATCTTAACAGAGATCAGAAGATATCTATAATGGATTTTCTTTCTACCCCTCTTATGGATCTTAAGAATCGATTTAAAACCCAGAGTTTTTCTAAGTATCTAATATCAATTCTGAATAAAAATGCAGAAACTACAACTTTAGGAAAGGACCTTCAAGGAGATGTAGATTCTCTTGTATTTAGATTTGAAGACGAGGAGGGAAAAGAAGAAACCGTTTTAGCAAAAATGGTTGACCCTGTTTTTCATGAAATAAATAGAAGTAGAAAAGTTAATCAATCATCTTATTTTCCTAGTGACGTTTACTCTTTATGTCTTATAGATGTAATGAATTTTGTACTAGAAACTGGAGTGGAAAATTTCGTAGCAGATGGTAATGATCCTGAAGAAAGATACATCAGTTTTGTTTTTGATGTATTTAAGAAATTTGTATATGAGGAGGGCGAAAAATATGTAGGTGCAGATTTTCAAAAACCAGAATATCTAAAAACTGAAGGATTTGAAATAAACACCGATCTTATAGAGGATGAAGAGGTTGTAAAATTTATCGAGGATGATGAAGTTTATGTTGATATACTTCAGATGATCCTTAATTCTTTTAGAAAGCTTAAAAGAAAACCTCACGGATTCTTTACCGAGGGGCTAATACAACAGTTCAATATGTTAGTTGAAGATATAGCTAACTATATAAATGCTAAGAAGAAGGATCTTGTTGAAGAATCATTAGGAGTTCCAAGCTTCGTATGGTTTAAAAAAGTTGGTACTAGATTTAATCCAACATTAAACGAGGAGGAAGAATACGATGAACTTGAGGATATAATAGAGGGTTCATCATTAGAAGATACAATTCCTCTTAATGAATCTGAGGACAACCTAGATTTAAAAAAAGACGAAGATAAGAAAGAGGAAAAGAAAGATAATACATCCGAATTTTTCTCATTTAAAGATTTTAAAAAAGTAGTATCTACTCATAAAGAAAAAAGAAAAATTAAGATACTAAACGAGAACAGTAGTAAGGTAAATATCGTAATAGGAAAATTTCAGCCATTCAATAACGGTCACCTAAAAATGTGTACGAGATTGAAGAAGGAGAATAATCTTCCTGTTTTCCTTTGTGTCGTACATCCAGGAAGTGAGCCAGGATCCAAATATCCTTTTTCTGACGACTTAATAAAAAAATCAATTGGAGCATTAACATCAGAAAACAATAAACTGTTTGCTGGATATGAGGTAATACCTTCAAATCTTTTAGAAGATGCTATAAATTCTGTTGTTAAACATGCTAACCCTGCTTCTGTGTGTATAGGAGAAAGAGATTTTGAAAACATGGTTTTACAGAGGGAATGGGTAAGAAACAAATACGATTTAGAAGGTGGAGATATAGAAATATACAAAACCCCACAATGGTCTAATAATAATGATATTAGAAGTTCTATAAAAGACGGAGACTTCCAACAATTTAAAAGTAAAGTTCCTAAATCAATAGCAGTTCTTTTCAATGAATTTAGTAAACAGATAAACGGGTCAGACGAGGATATATAAAGTAACTAAATAAGGGAGAGGAATTTATCCTACATTAATTGAAAAAATACAGTCAAATAGCTGAAGGACATGTAAACAAATATGACCTTTCTAATAGCAAGAAGCTTTTAGAGGAGGCTATTGAAAAAATAAATGCTGTTAGGGATGAATTTTCAAAGATGGATGATGTTGATTTGGAAGAATTAGAAGAGGGTTGGAACCTTATAGATAAATATTACGGAAACGTTGTTAGAGGAGAAATATTTAAAAGAAAAAATAAGAGATATATCCCCAACACATCTGCAGTTTTTCCAAGAAAAGGAGATAGTTAATTATGAGACATATAAAATTATTTGAACAGTTTTTATTAGAAGAGGATGGTTTCGGTAGGGACTTCTTTGTTAAGAAGAAAGACGGTAAAGTTTCCAGATACTACTTTAAGATAGAAGGCGAAGATGAAGACCACGGATTAGTTGTTAATATAGGTAAGCTATCCAGAGGATCTTCTATAGACGAAGCTGAAAATAGCTATTGTGTAATATCTGTAGAGCCTATAAAAATTAGTGTCCTTGATGACTATTTAGTAAAAGAAACTGATTATAAATCTAGGGAAGATGATGATTTTGATTTAACCAAATCGGAATTTATGAGATTTTATAGAATATTGGGCGAAGCTATAAAAGATTATCTTCAAAATAATCCTAAGGTCTCTAAGATATATGACGAGATTCCTCTTAACCTTAATATAGATCTTTCTGAATATAAAGATAGGGTAATATCTTTAATGGATGAATGGAGCTACGAAAAATGGAGTCTCCAGGATGGATCAGAAGAGAGAACCTTGCTTTTTACCAGAAGAGACCATGATTAATAATATTCTTTCATACGAAGAATTTGTAAACGAATCTAGAATTCCTATAGCGTGGGCTAAGCCTTCTAATACTGCTATAAAAGTACTTTCATTTATAGGAGAAAAAGAAAAAGTAACTAAAAGAGAACTTACTGAATTCTTAGAT
>Ga0078894_10002323_pt1 | contig 14417 bp, 12 predicted proteins | sample LauGreSu1BDMLBSD_2_FD_67506 | JGI IMG/M metagenome (GOLD analysis project Ga0078894, IMG submission 67506) | Freshwater lake microbial communities from Lake Michigan, USA - Su13.BD.MLB.SD (version 4) (version 4) | ecosystem: Environmental > Aquatic > Freshwater > Lake | place: Lake Michigan...
CTTCGTAAGCAGGCTCAGTACCTCTCGATGTTCATCATCGGGGCGTTCCTCGTTATCTGGTGGGCGTTGCAACTCCCAACAGCGCTTGCGTTCGTTTTCGGAGCCGGCAGCTCACTTCTCGCTGGGTATCTCGGAATGAAGTCAGCAACCCTCTCTAACGTCCGGACAGCTCAGGCTGCCTCTGAGGCTCAGCCAGGGCAGGCCCTCATGACCGCCTTCAACGGTGGCGCGGTGATGGGTCTCTCGGTAGCGGCGCTCGGACTTATCGGCGTGGGAGTTCTCTTCCTTATTTTCGGAACTCCAGCTCACCACGAGCCGATCATCGGATTCGCGATGGGAGCGTCCTCAGTAGCGCTCTTCGCGCGCGTAGGTGGAGGAATTTACACCAAGGCCGCTGACGTAGGTTCTGACCTCGTTGGTAAGGTTGAGGCGGGTATTCCGGAAGATGACCCCAGAAACCCCGGCGTTATCGCTGACAACGTTGGTGACAACGTAGGCGACGTGGCCGGAATGGGCGCTGACATCTTTGAGTCATACGTAACATGTCTCATCGGATGTTTGGCTCTCGCAGCGACGATCAGCTTGACCGACCTTCAAACGCTCACTGACTACACCGGCGATCCTTCGACGGTTGAGGGCTACAAGATCTGGCTCATGGCTACCCCGCTCATCCTTGGACTCCTTGGATCGATCGGTTCATTCATCGCCATCAAGTGGATGTCGTTCCTTAAGGACGGAGATCCAGCGAAGGCGCTGCGAACTACGATCCTCTTGGCTTCAGTCCTCTTCATCATCGCAGCCCTCGGCTTCTTCCTGGTGACACCGGTAAGTGTATCGCTCTGGATTCCGGTTATCTTCGGAACCTTCTGCGGTATCGGAATCGGATTGACCACGGAGTATTACACCTCCTCGAAGCCGGTGTATGAGATCGTAAACGCATCCAAGACCGGCCCAGCTACCTGCGTTATTAACGGTATCGCCGTTGGTTTCCGCAGCGTAACGCTCCCACTCATCATCATCGTAGCGGCGGTTCTTATCTCGAACTCCTTCGGTGGTGTGTACGGTGTGGCGATCGCTGGTGTGGCGATGCTCGCGACAACCGGTATCATCATGACGATCGACGCCTACGGCCCGATCGCTGATAACGCTGGTGGAATCTCTGAGATGGCCCAACTTGGCAAAGAGACCCGTGACATCACGGATAAGCTCGACGCTCTTGGCAACACCACAGCCGCCATCGGAAAGGGTTTCGCAATCGGATCCGCTGGGCTCACAGCTCTCGCGGTATTCGGAGCGTTCACCCAGAGCTTCCCAGCGGGCAAGGTCGACCTGGCTATCACCAACCCGACCCTCCTTGTGGGCGTATTCATCGGAGCGATGCTTCCAGGTTTGATCGTGGCGTTCACGATGCAGTCGGTAGGAAAAGCCGCGGCGCTTATCGTAACTGAGATTCGTCGTCAGTTCCGTGAGATCTCTGGCCTCCTTGAGGGACGTGAGGGTGTTAAGCCTGACGTTTCTCGATGCGTGGAGATCTCAACCAAGGCCGCTCTCACCGAGATGCGCGCTCCTGGGTTGGTAGCCTTCATCACCCCGATCGTAGTTGGATTGGTGATGGGCCCAGCGGCTCTCGCTGGACTCCTCCTTGGGACAACTATCGTTGGAGTAGTTCTTGGAATCTTTATGGCCAACACAGGTGGCGCATGGGACAACGCTAAGAAGTACATCGAGCAAGGGCTCGTTGAGGGAGAGAAGAAGGGATCAGACGCTCACAAGGCGGCTGTCGTAGGCGATACTGTAGGCGATCCATTCAAGGATACCTCAGGACCATCCCTTAACATCCTCATCAAGATGGTGTCGATCCTGGCGCTCCTCATAGCTCCAGTATTGGCGAAGATCTGGGTCTCGTAATCCAGTTCGTTCCATGAAAAAGGGGCCGCCTTCGGGTGGCCCTTTTTTTTGGCGAATACCGTTTCCGTAAATCCGGAGGGCCCGTCTCCCGACGGGCCGGAACTCGTCCCGTCGTTTTCGTGCATCTTCCGGCCCGTCGGGAGACGGGCCCTCCGGATGGCTAATGCTCGACCGCCCCCATCCCCCAATTGCGACAATCCCCTCTCGACGCTACATTCACACTACCTATACCTATGGCTCTCAAATTCCTCTTCGATGACGGTGATATCTTCGCGGTGTACAAGCCCGCAGGGGCTCACTCTGTGCAGCTCCGAAAAGGGGGCGGATGGTCCATAGCGGATGAACTACTACGAGAGAATCCATCACTCGGTAAAGCCAGCGATAAACCGGGGGATGCCGGCCTCGTCAATCGCCTCGATGAGGAAACGAGCGGCATCCTTCTCGGCGCGACGAGCAGAAGCGTTTGGGAGAAGCTCTATCGGCAGGCGCTCAACGGTGAGGTCCATAAAAAGTACGCCGTCCTGGCTGAGGGACGGATCTCTAAGGAGTTCGCCATCACCTCTTTCATCGGCAGCCCACATCGTGGAGCTTCTAAAATGAAGGTCTACGAAAAGCGCCCCCCCTCATGGGCTCGCGCTCTTGAGGGGACGACGAAGTACGCTCCGCACCTCTACATCCCGCTCCACGCCGTAACCATCCTGCTTGCCTCAGCGTCGCCCGCCCGACGGCATCAGGTTCGAGCTCACGCCGCTCACCTCGGGGTTCCGCTCATTGGGGATTCACTATACGGCTCCACGAGACCACTCCCGCCGATCGTCAAATCATCACGGAGATTCTTTCTCCATGCCTATCAGGTCATTTTTACACACCCGATTTTTGGGAAAGAGATAGTTGTCGAATCACCATTCGAGGATGAGCTCGCTCTACCGCCCGAAAGCAAAGCCTCGTAACGCGGTGATACTTGCCCCTAGAGAACGGTATCAACCGAGGCGAAGATGCCATCGAGCATCTTTCGCACAAAGTGATCAACCACATCCTTAACCGATATGATTCCGATCGGAACGTCATCCTGATCGACGATCGGAACGTGTCGAAAGCCTCCGTGCGACATGACACTCAACGCAAACGCGAGTGACGCCTCTGGTCTTTCGCGTACCGGATCTTTTGTCATGAACTCACCAACGGAGCGGCTCGAGAGATCAGAGATCTTTCCTATGACCTTGAGTAGGAAATCTCGCTCCGTGAAGATGCCGACCAACTTGTCGTTTTCGTCGGTGATGAGAAGGCTCCCCACCCGATGCTTCTGCATCGTGTCGAGACAATTCTGCAGCGTGGCCGTAGGAGCGATGGTCAACGGATCCTTAAGCCCGATAGAACCGATACTCTCGCTCAGGATATTCGGCGGAATCAGCTGAATCCCTCTCGCGGAGGCTGAATGTAACGTGGACATAAGCGTCTTCTGGTCCATAGCTATCCCTTTTGCAACGGTTCATACGGTATTGAGGCCCACTCTCCTCCAGCCGGTTGCGGCTTAAAGCTAAGCGGGCCCTGTTTATCCTCAGTAAATACATACTTCGCGTTGATAGTGTTCAACACTACACCGGAGTAAGCCTTTCCAAGAATGTTGATTCGCGATGACTCCTCCATCGGCTTCGCCTCGCGCATCTGCTTCAATGACTCCTGTAGCTTCGCGAGGGATGCCTGAACGCCATCGTATTTGTTCAACAGCTCAGTAATCTTCTGCTTGAATTTCGCGGCCAAGAGAGGCACCCGCTTTCTGTTTTGGAGGTAAGGGCCGATGTGAAGCTCAAGCGCGGCTATGGCCACCTCGTGCTTCTTAATGCTCTCCTCGACTCGACGGTACTCCGGCGTAACCTCTAATTCATTTCGGAGCTCAACAGTTGTGCGTACTCCAGCCGAGTTTCCTAGGATCTTCCCTTCAAATCCCTTAACGCACCATATCGTGCCTCCAACTATTGTTGCCTGCGGCGCTATAACCGCTGCTGAGGCTCGAAAGGCGCAGTCTCGCGCCTCTTTTAGGATGGTGATATTGCCACCGACATCCGACGTGATGTTTTGCACGATACCAACGGTGTAATTATTACGGGCTGAAAGCATCGATCCCTCGCCCCCCTGATGAAACCCCCGAATGGTTATCGATCCCTCGCTCGTGAGCTGATTTTCCCCCAAAACCGATCCTACTATCTCGATATCGCCTCGAGCCTTAATGTGGAATCCCTTCTGAACATCACCCCCAACCCGCACATTGCCGATAAAGTCGATGTGTCCCATCTCGTAGTCGAGATTTCCGGGGATTATCAGGAGGTTTCGGATAGTAACCTTTCCACTCTCCTCGTGAGCATAGCCGCTCACCGCGGCGATAAGGGTCTGGTAGTCTTCGCGTTCCTCATCGGGCTTGAACGCGAGGCTTTTATCGAACTTCTCGGTTACCGGCTTGCCAGCTTTTGATGGAATAGGCATGCCCATCACATCAATCCCTGGCCGCCCCTCAGTCGCCTTGTACACACGCCCCACGTCACGTCCGGCCTCGACATTTTCGAAGAGACCAAGGTTGTAGAAATCAGCGAGCTCCCTACCCGAATCTACTGATGCCCCCTGTCGGAATCGGCGCACCAGCCACACGATCTTTCCGTCACGACCTTGGATTGCCGGCTCACCCTTTGCGACTCGACGCCCCTCACATCCCTTTTCCTGATGAAGCTGCCGAATGATATCTTGAACAACGTCCAGCTCTATTCGTTCCTCTTTTGTTACTTTGAGTAACTCCTCGAGGAACACAGCCTCGCTCGCGTCATGGTACTTGGGCTGCGGAATAACCTTTGCGAATAGCTTGAGCTTGTCGTCGGAAATCGACAACTCAAGGTTCATCTGTTCGCTTTGGTATCGGTGAACGACGCGCATCGTCGGTGTAGGCCTCCACTGTTGGGGATCGGCTTAATCCCGGATAAAAATAAGGGGTTACCTGGGGACTAACCCGTACTTTGCGAGAAGTCCCTATCGTGTCGTAGTAAATCCAACAAGTTGTGGAATTCTTCTCCCCCCTTACCTCCCTCTTACGTAATAAAACAGCTATACTCCCACTAGAACCAAGCCGTTATGCCAGAACTTCCTGAGGTCCAAGCAACCGTTGATTATCTCCGAGATCGCGTCGAAGGGTCGACGATAACGCGCGCGCATGTCTCCTGGGCTCGGACCGTTTTGCCAAACGATCCCTCAATATTTATGCGTGATATCGCGGGAGCGAAGATCTCGGCCCTCTTTCGTCGAGGCAAATACATCGGCATGCGATTAGATTCGACCAAGCCCCGCTACCTTTTTACCCATCTGCGCATGAGTGGATCGCTCGACGTGATCCCAACAGAGTTCGAAGTGGATCGACACGACAGGGTGTGCCTGGAGCTTGATTCAGGAAAGAGCATCCGTTTTAACGACACCCGTAAGTTCGGTCGAATGACCCTTTGCGACGATCCCGATGATGTTGTTGGGCACCTCGGTCTTGAGCCCCTCGATCCTTTATCCACACCGGAGACTCTCGAAAGCGTTCTCTCGCGAAAAGCGGGGCGCATTAAACCTGTACTACTCGATCAGACCGTCATCGCCGGACTTGGAAACATCTACGTAGATGAGGTTCTGTGGAAGATTAAAGTTCATCCTCTCACCATAACCTCGTCCCTGTCTCAAGAGCACATAATTAAACTTCACAAAGCGATACAAGAAACCCTCCTCGAGGCGATTGAGAAGCTCGGGTGCGATTTCGGTGATGGTGTGGTTGACGGGGGGATGTACAAACCACGAGTGTACGGACGGGATGATAAGAAATGCTCTCGATGTCGCGACACTATCGTGCGGATCGTCGTAGGGCAGCGTGGAACGCACATATGCCCAACGTGTCAGAGAAAACCGCGTAGACGAAAAGCGCCGTTACGGTACAAGCGGTAACATAAAGAGGTACATCGCCCAGCCAAGCACGGGGCGCACGAGGTGAGGAAAAACCTGATACGCCACAATAATCCCGAGGATAGAGAACCCCGAGCCTCTTGCGAACTCAAGCAGCTTTAGGTAGGTCCGTTCGGGCACGAAGAGTCCTAGCACCGAGTATCCATCCAAGGGAGGAATCGGCAAAAGGTTAAAGACACCGAGGATGATGTTCAGGATAAACAAGACGCTCAGGAACATCGCCGCGCCATCAAGAAAACCTCCCGCGGTTGAACCGATAACTGGAGAGAACGTTAAGGTAAACACACCGTACGAGATACCGATATGCATAATGACCGCCGCGATGAACGCGATAAGGAAATTACTGATCGGTCCCGCGAGCGCCATTAAGGCGGCGCGTTTTGGGTAACGAATCTGCCAATACGGATCGAAGGGCGCGCTTCCCCATCCGAACAAGCTTGTTCCATGGGAGGCGATTAAACAGAGCCAAGGAATAATCACCAAACCGAACGGCTCCCGTTTGATGTGTGGGAGGGGATCGAGTGTAACGTGCCCACCAGCGTAAGCGGTGAGATCTCCGCCCCACTTCGCTACCAACGCGTGGGCGGCTTCATGACATACAGTGCTAAAGAGAAATGCGACGTACCAAATGAGGGCAAGGGCGAAAAATTCAGCGTCCATACAACTATCTCGTTCACTAACCGTACTCCCTACGATGCCCGAGATGGGTGATTTCTGCCATCCATCCCGATAGAGGAAAGTACCTCGAGGGTGGCACCAAGCGTGCTTGTGTTGGTGTGAGAGGATGCTGGGTAAGTTGAGTTAGGGAATTCATCCGAGAGAAGAGAGAGGAACGTCGCGGGTTCCGGCCCGTCGGGAGACGGGCCCTCCGGGTAATCTCGTGCAAAACCAATCCGGAGGGCCCGTGTCCTCACGGGCCGGAACCCTGCACACACCGGATCTTCAGGAAAAAAAAGAGGAGCCTATTAGTTCTAATCGAACAAATGGCTCCCCGGGAGGGACTCGAACCCCCGACAAGGCGGTTAACAGCCGCCTGCTCTACCAACTGAGCTACCGGGGAAAATTGACCGGGCTATAATCGCTTAAAGGGCGTGAAAGTCAAGACACACAAGCCCATCTTTCAAGAGAAATATACCCAAAACCAGCTGAAAAAACTCACTAAAACTGCAACGTGTTTCGCGCCGCGAAAGCCCGAGAAAGGGTAACATCATCAGCGTATTCCAGCTCCCCACCCTTCGGTATCCCCTGGGCCGGGCGGGTCGTCTTTATACCCAAATCCGCTAACATACGGCCGATATAGAGCGCTGTCGCGTCTCCCTCGACAGTGGCGCTCGTCGCTAAGATGACCTCCGACACAGAGCCGTCTCGAACGCGGTCCATGAGCTCCTTGAGCTTCATGCTATCAGGCCCCTGCCCTCGAAGAGGAGCCCAGAGCCCGTGAAGGATATGATAGAGCCCTTTAAACTCACCGCCTCGCTCGATAGCGACGAGATCGACCGGCTTCTCAACAACACACAGCACGGACGGATCTCGGGAAGTATTTCGACACAGAGAGCAAAGAGCCTCCTCACTCAAGAAGAAGCATCGCTCACACAACCTCACATCGTGCGCCGCTTGTTGTAACGCAGCTCCAAGAGAACGCGCCAGGTCCCGGTCATTCGCGATCAAGTGATACGCCAATCGAGTGGCCGTCTTCTCACCTACCGACGGAAGCTTAGAGAGCTCCTTGATCAAACGCTGCAGAGCTGGAGGAAATACAAGCATCGTCCCCTCGTATTACAATCCTGGGATACTCATCCCGCCGGTTACCTTTGAGAGCGCCGCGTCCGTATTGCTACGAATCTTCGCGATCGCCTCATTCGCCGCCGATTTAATCATATCCTGAAGGAGATCAACGCTCGAAGGATCGACCGCCTCTGGCTTGATCTCAACAGCAAGAACCTCATACTTACCGTTCACTTTAATCTTCACAGCACCGCCACCTACTGAGCCTTCCGCCTCGAAAGCCTCAGCTTGAGCCTGCGCGATCCCCATATCACGCTGCATCTTTTGCGCCTGTTGAAGAAGCGCTTGCATATTACCGCCACCAGGAAATCCACCAAAGCCCTTCGCCATACCACTAACCTCCACGTTTATGAGTGAATGAAATTACTCTTTGCCCCTGACCTGCTCGACCTTGCTGCCAGGAAATATCTTCTGCAAACTTTGTACCGCTGGATGGCCATGAAGCTCGCGCTCTCCTTGCGCTTTCACGTGCGCTTTTTCGGCCGCCGAAACCTCTACAGCACCCTGCCCCTTTTGGATCACTAACTTCCAAGAACGTGGGCGCTCCACTCCTTGCTTATCAAGATACTGATTGAAGATATCAACGACCTTGTCCTTCTCCCGCATTAAACTCGTAGCGGTGAACTCAGGTCCCACAGCCTCAAACACCCCCACCTCACAACGGGTCGGTCGAAGCCGCTTCAAATTCTCTACAAGAACTCGTCCTGTGGTGGCTGAAGCGAACGCGACGATATCCTCCCACGCGAAGCCAGCGCCTCCCGCCATGGATCCACCAGCAGCGGGAGCGGAGGCCTGCGCGCTTGTCGATGGTGACGGTGATGGTGTAGGGGCAGCCGCTCGAGGGGTCGTCGGCGTACGTGAAGCTGCTTGAACAGTGGCGCTTGTCGACACACCGCGTGGAGCGCCTTGCGCGCCGCCCTTGCGATCGTCACCACCACCACTCACAAGCCGACCAATAATCGCGCCGATCTCGGCAACCGGTTGCCGTGTCGCCATACGAGCCACAAGCGCCTCAAACCCATATCGAGGATGCGCCGAGCGAAGCGCTCTATCCGCGCCATCGCGAGCGACATCCCACAAATCCTGAACATCGGTCGCCTCAAGAGAGGAAACGAGGCGAAGCAACTCAACGCTCGCGTCCTTGCTTAATCCCAATCCAACGAGCGCGTTTTCACCACCCAACTTAGCGACGAATACCTCTCGCCAGAAGTGAACGAACTCACGAAGAAGGGTTGAGGGATCGATACCCGTCGCGAAGATATCAGAGGCTCGTCCGAGCACGGTCGCCGTATCTCGAGCGACGATCGCCTGGGCGAGCTCAAACAAGATGCGCTGATCAACGGTACCTAACGCCCGACTCGTCTCTGTCGCGGTGATGGCACCCTGACAAAAACTCTGAACTCTATCCAATAAGGTCTGCGCGTCACGCATCGAACCATCAGCCATGCGAGCCACTAATTTAAGTGATTCCGCGTCAGCCTCGATCTTCTCCGCGTCACACACCTCGCGCAATCGAGCCTCTATAGTCGCCATGCTGAGCGCTCTAAAATCGTGGCGCTGACAACGCGAGATGACGGTCTCTGGGATCTTGTGAACATCAGTGGTCGCGAGAATAAAAACAGTGTGCGGGGGTGGCTCTTCCAGGCTCTTGAGAAGCGCGTTAAACGCCGAGATGCTCAACATGTGCACCTCGTCGATAATGTAGATCTTTCGCTTGTAACCAGGGGGTGGGAGCGATTTAAAGGAATCCATCAGATCGCGCACGTTCTCGACGCTGTTGTGCGAAGCTCCGTCTATCTCTCGAACCGCGAGGCTCGTCCCCGCGCCGATCTCAAGACAGGTGGGGCACTCAAGGCACGGTTCAGCGTCTTGAGGATTTTGGCAGTTAATCGCCTTGGAGAGGATTCGCGATACCGATGTCTTTCCTACTCCTCTCGGACCCGTGAAGAGATACGCGTGAACCACTTTATCCCGCTTGAGCGCGTTCGCGAGTGTGCGCGTAACGTGCTCCTGTCCACTGACAGAGCTAAAAACCGAGGGGCGATATTTTCTGGCAAGGACTAGGTAAGACACTCTCGTTTTCCAAAAACAAACAAGCTTCTATACGATACTCAGTCTTGTACGAACGCGCATCAAGAACTTTGCGCAACCAGCGATGAAGATGGGATTATTTGGGACTGCCTGGTTTTACAAACGACGACCGAAGACACATCACAGATACATGTAGTGCGGTTGCTATCTTCCGATCCTGGCCGGGTTCGTACACTCTCTCGCGCGCTCCGATCGTCGGGTACGATTATACGCATGAAGCCCCCCATCTGTCATCGAAAGTGGGTCTTAATTATCAATAAACTCAGAGTACTATGAGATGCGGAACCCCGCGCTTCCGGGAGGTATGCCCTGTAGCACCACGCCTCAGGGGATGGCGAGCACTGCTCCAGGCACCGACGAACACATCCTGTATTTTCGGGTAGTTACCAAATGGATGAGGTGGCATGGCACATGCTCAATCAGTGGCATGAAATTAACCCAGCCCATCCTCACAACCATCTCGCGAGAGCTCTGTCATGGAAATCCATGGTGGGCTCTCGTTGTAGCGAACGAATACCTTGAACCGACATCCCCCCTCCACACCGCCCTTGTGAAACTCTTTCAAGGACGGGTCGGTGAAGACTCTGACCTCACGCGCCGAATCCGCTCTGGGGCTCGCTACGTTGAGCTCTCAGCCGCGGAGCGAGACCGAGTCGGTTCGCGTGGCACGCTCCATCGCCCTCCCATACCTACTATCCCTCGCGACCATACGGAGAGACAACGCGCTCGTGGCAGACGCCCGCCCGTACGAAGCGCCCTTCGATCAGCTCCACCACGCGGAGCCCCAATTCACCGAGAACCAACCCATCGAGTATCAAAGTCCCTTACTTCGACGATTTCGCTCTCTGCTCCCGCTCTGCGTGTAGTACAAGGAGTCGCTCGTAGGTCTTCGTAAGATCGATAAAGGTATCGGTGTCCTGTTTGGTGACCTGCGGATTAATGTCTGGATGAAGCGTCTTTACAACGTTGCGAAAGGCGTTCTTGATATCAGCTAATGATGCTGTTGAATGAAGTTTAAATTTCTTTAGAGCGGCGGCGTACTCATCAATATCCATGAAGCCGTCAGCTCGCAAAGCGCCATCGGCGAATTGCGAATGATACCGTCCACGCTCAGCGGCTTCAGCCGCCCGTCGCTCCGCCTCTTGAGCGATCCGCCTCGCGGCGGTCCTCTTTCGCGAGATACCGTACAACATAATCGCCCATCGCGCGATAACCACCCAACCGAGCGAAACCATGATCAACATGTAGATATCTCGCTTGAGGAGTAGGCGGAAGCGATAGATCCATGGAAGCTCCGACCTAAGCCCGCTCAGCACCTCATCCGCGGATCGTTCGTCACCGTTGTCGACGAACGACTCGGCGATAACACCACGGGCTAAATCGTTATCAACAGAGGGATCCAATCGCAACTCCTTGAGAACCTCAAAGAGACGGAGAGCGTCGCCAGGATTGCTCTCACCTACCGCTTGCTCAATCCATCTCTCTAAGGTGGTGACGGCCTGCCGCCTCACCACTTCATCCTTCGTCGAGTAAGACCGAATCAACCCGCGCACTCCATGATCCAGTACGACGTCTCGTTCCTCAAAGGTTACCTGATCCAGCGCTTTTGAGAGCAGTTCATGATGCGCGTCGTTTCGAATCGAGAAATCGAGTAGCGAGAGTCCCCGCAAGGCGCGCGCCGGTTTCCTGTCGTTAAGCGCTTGCGAGCTAAACTCGGTAATCATAACCGAACGAGTGTTGTGGAAATACTTGTTTAAAAGAGTGTCGAAGCTAGCGACCCTAAGCGCCGAGTCAAGCTGAACCGGATCTTGAGATCTAAGCGCTACATCAAGCGCCTCCATTCGCTCCAAGGAGACTTTAGCGGCGTAACCGACATTATCATCATCCGAAAATACCGTCGCGGCGCGCAACATCGCGGTTCCAGAGCGGCGGTCTCCTTTCATCATCAGGAGCTGCGCCATCTCGACCAGAGCTTGGGGACATGTCTTGGCGAGCCACGCTTGCCGACCGTTCTTGAGGGCAAGCTGACTAGCCCCGCTGAGAAAAGCCAAGGCGCCGCAGACTCCTCGTTCTTCCCCTTCCATCGAAGAAACAGCTCTAAAGAGCGCCTTTTCTCCCTCTTCGTTCGTGACGAGCTCCCCGTAGAAACCAACTTTTTGGGGCAGATCAATCTCAGGAGTGATAACTACCCGCTCCACGGCGAGCACGGCGCCCTCATCATCTCCCTTCGAGGGAAGGATCGCCAGCCAGGTGCCGTACCCTTGAAAGCTCCCCTCTCGCAGCAGGAGCTCCGGCTTTTGCGCGTAGATTTTAAACACGGCTCTTCCGACCACCGCCCGCGAGGCAAGAAGAGGATGACCATCGACCTCAAGGGTTACGTTCTGCGCGTCGACCTCTTTCAGAGTATCGACTTTAAAATTCCTCCCCGCGTACTCCACACTCTCAGCGGAGCTCTCTCGAATCGCCGTAGAACAAAAAAGGAAAATGCTAGCGCACCCCGCGACGATTGCAGCGGGGTAACGACCGGATATCATCCTGGGACGAGAGATGACGGCAAGAGTCATGAACTCTCTTAGACTCAATAGAACAGCTTCGGTCAAGTTATTTTGGGAGCTGCACGCCGAATACGTTTACGGAAAGCACGGGCTCGGTTGGGTGATTTGTCTTCACCTCAACGGTCTCCTTGAGGTCCCCAGAAACGCGTTGTGGGTCCACCTTGACCACAAGCACTCCAAGGCGCCCAGGTTGAACGGTAACCATCGACGCGGAGAGCGCTGGATTTGAGGTCGTTATGGATTGAATCGAGACCGGGACTCGCCCCTTATTCTCAAATTGAATTCGTCGCTCAAGTGGAACCTGCCCCTCAAGCACGCCGAACGAGATCGTACCCGGGCTGAGGCGAAGGTCACCTTTTACGGAGGCGTTGACCGGAACGTTTACAGACGCTCGACGTCCACCATTGAGCTCAAATACGACACGGTCCCGGAACTCGCCAAGCGGAACAGTTGGCAGTATCTCTATCGTAACCGTCGCGCGATTCCCCTGCGTTGTGACCGGCGACGCCACGAGAGAAGTAGAGAGGCTTGTAACCTTGGAGATGGTCAGATCACTTCCCTCAGCCACCGAAAAGGTAACCTGTTTCTGCCGAGCCGCGGGGGGTGACGATGGAGAGATCTCCCCAAAATCAACCCGAGCAGGCTCAACCGTAAAGCTGGAGAGAACCTGCCCTTTTATGGTGACGGAAAGCTCTGGGTTATTCACGTCATTGCTAGCGATAACGACGCTCTTGGTCTTATCACCCATGAAACCACTTGTATCGAAGGTTACTCGTACCTTCTCAGAGCTTCCCGGTTTGATAATCGGAGAAGCCAACTGAGTCGCCGTGCATCCACACGAAGGTGACAACCGCTGAATAACCAGGTCCGCGTTTCCGGTATTCTTGACCTCAAACTCATGCATGACCTTCGTGCCCTGCGCCACCGTTCCGAAATCATACGAATTCGATGAGAGGGAGATGACCGGACGCGCCTCCGCGAAAACCTCACGAGCACACGAAGCCTCAACAAGAAGAGCTCCCACCACGACCAACAACCGACTAACGAGGAAGGGGCGAGACGATTGAGCTCTCTGCATACTGTTCACGGATTACCCGAAGAGTTGAACTTGATCGAGGAACTTCGTTGAGAAGTTACCACTCTGGAAATCAGGGTGTGACAAGATCCTTCGGTGAAGCTCGATATTTGTTGAGATGCCATCGATCAGGTATTCATCCAGGGCGACCAAGAGCTTCTTGATGCACGAAGCTCGGTCCTTGTCCCGAACGATCAACTTGGATATGAGCGAATCGTAGTACGGCTTAACGGAGTATCCAGCGTAGATCGCTGAGTCTACCCGAACTCCATTTCCTCCAGGAGGATGGTAGCTCTTAATAAGCCCTGGCGATGGGATGAGCGTGCGAGGGTCCTCGGCGTTAATACGAGCCTCGATCGCGTGTCCGGTGATCTTGATGTCCTTCTGCTGCCAAGAAAGCTCCATGCCAGCCGCGAGTCGGATCTGCTCCTTTACAAGATCCACATCAGTCACCATCTCGGTCACTGGGTGCTCTACCTGCAATCGAGTGTTCATCTCGATGAAATAGAACTTCTGCGCCTCAAGATCCGCGAGAAACTCAACTGTTCCGAGACTTGAGTAGTTAACCGACTTGATCAGCTCGAGAGCTGCGTCCTGAATCTGATTTTGAAGGCTCTCTGGCAATCCGATCGAGGGCGACTCCTCGATAACCTTTTGATAACGACGCTGAATAGAACAATCGCGAATGCCGAGGTGGATGGCGTTGTGCGAGAGATCTCCAGCGACCTGAACCTCGATGTGACGAACTTTGGGAAGGTATTTCTCAACAAGAAGATGCCCATCACCGAAAGCGGCCTCAACCTCACGCTGCGCGGTTTGGAAGGTAGAAACGAACTCCTCCGGCCCCTTCACGATCTTCATTCCGCGTCCACCACCTCCGGCGCACGCCTTAAGAAGGATTGGGTAACCTGCCTTATCCGCTATCTTCAAGGCCTCAGCCGCGTCGAGCAAACCCTTGCTATCACCTGGGATAGTTGGAACACCAACCTTGTCCGCCACGCGACGCGCGCGAGCCTTGTCTCCCA
>Ga0078894_10002326_pt1 | contig 14414 bp, 14 predicted proteins | sample LauGreSu1BDMLBSD_2_FD_67506 | JGI IMG/M metagenome (GOLD analysis project Ga0078894, IMG submission 67506) | Freshwater lake microbial communities from Lake Michigan, USA - Su13.BD.MLB.SD (version 4) (version 4) | ecosystem: Environmental > Aquatic > Freshwater > Lake | place: Lake Michigan...
AAATCACATTGTAGATAAATCTACAATATTGAAAACTTGTTTTCAATGTGATTTCTACTGAATTTGGTCAGAAATAAATTTTCAAGCGGAGAAAAGAAACATTTTGAGGCCCAAAAAGTCTCTGATACTAATGTGACATAAAATTCACAAATACGAATAAATTTTGCGCCGGTATCATAATATATGATAAGGGCGGGAAATTTTAACTGGCGTTAGTAAATTTATGTCGCAGTACCATCAGATCATTTTCAAGTTCAAACACAGAACACTTTTCTCCGCTTGAAAATTTATTTCTGACCAAATTCAGTAGAAATCACATTGAAAACAAGTTTTCAATATTGTAGATTTATCTACAATGTGATTTTATATATGCATTAAGCAAATCGCTTCACGACTAATACCGTATTATCATAATTATTTATCCTGCAGGGAATCGTGACGAGTTCAAAATGCATATTTGGGAACCGCTCTCTCCAGATATTCAGTATGTTTGTGAATTTCGACAGATCATCTCGGATAATATCCTCTATAATATAATACCCATTCTGCGCCAGTTTATGTATGCTGTTCTCGAAGAAGCACACGTTCGCTGAAAATTCATGTAGACCGTCCTCTACAATGATATCAAACTCACCCTGTAGCTCGCCCTCTTTCCACATGTACTGAATTATATGGGGGTTCGTCTGGTCACAGTAAAAGGTCTTGATACGTTCCGTATTGAATAGGATCACCGTATCAATATCTGCACCGTAGACTTTCGCATTCATGAAATATTCCGCCCAGCCATATAAAGATGCGCCGGGACGACCATCAGGCCCCATACTAGACGGCATATGTATATTATTCGTTCCTAAGCCCAATTCAAAGATGCGTATTGGTTTCATCCGGATATCCTTAAAAAGACTGTCGTAGAGAGTTGTGTAATTATGTTTGACATCTTGAATATTGATATGTCCCTTGTCGCTTCTGTTCCGTCCCATAATTTCACACAGAGGCGTCGCAACTTTCTCATCAAAGACGTACGTCATATAGTTTCACTTACGACTATTTCGCATCTAAAAATACGAGTTTCAAGATACGGGCTGAGTGATCCAATTCCAGACCTTTTCTCTGATCGTACCGTCATCTATAGCATGAAATGTCCCTAGTATAAGAAGGTCTGATATCATACAGACATCGTCTATAGACATCCGAATACGCTCGAGATGCCTCTTAAATGCCCCTATGAACGGTTGCGCATAGCTCTCATCGTATTCATCACCATATAAAATTGCATCATACCCTCTCAATGACTGATAGAGCTTTGCATAGTCGTAAATAGCATCACCCCCCAGTGTGAGAATCCCGTCGACCTCTCCGCGCATATCTATCATTTTGATATCCCCGCCAAATTCAAGTATTATATTGGAAAACCAGAGGTCGCCGTGAATTATTTGGACTGGGGCGAATCGTCCTGCAGCGCAAAACTCTTCCAATATCTTTAAGTACTCAGAGCGTACTGTCTCGCAATTCGCAAACGGGTACAAATTCGTATCCGACAGTCTCCTCTTGAATTTCTCAATGTAGTTGTTCGCAATTTGCTCCGCTGTAGGGCATACCGTGGGGGACTTTGTATGATGCATGATCTCAACCATATCGAGGAGACGGCTCAAATGCGTCTCCGTTAACATCTTGTTCTTGAAGAGTGTGTAGAAAGGTATACCACGAATATACTCTAGGTCCATCTGAATTAAATCATCGCCAATTACTCCGTTCAGCAATTTCGGAAAGTATTCGTGAATTTTCACGTCTCTCGGAATATTCCTGTAGAAAAATAGTTGTCCGCCAAGAAGTTTCTTGTTCCCTGTTTTGTGTACGCTGCCGTTTCGTAAGCATATACTGTTATGTTTGTTGCTTGGGAGACAATTCACCACTTTCGCGTCCTCGTTGATATGAAATAGGCCCATCGATCGCAGGTCGCCCCTATAGGGGTTCACTGCCCTATCATCAATGTAGATGTCCGCGATCGGTTTACCGAATATAATTTCATCGTACGGAATATTGAATTCCGCGAGCGTATTGAACGTTATAATACCCACATCTTTCATAACAGCCCCCACGTTCCCAGAATGCGTCTTCATTCTTCTCGCAGTATAAATAATGATCGTATGCCCCTCCTCGTGTAGCTGTCGGGCCAGAGATATCATCGGCTCTATCGGAGAGACTGTCGTGTAATCTCCTGGGATGGTGGGATAGGTCACAAGCGTATTATCCAAGTCGAAACATACCCGTATCTTCTCAATTCCGAGGCTCGGCAGCGACTCGCTCATCTCTTTTAACGATCCTATATGAGATATCATCGGAAACATGAGACACTTCACTTCCACCGAGTCCAATATCATCCGCTCATAGAGCGAAGACATGTATACTTCGCTCTTTATTTCTCCGAGAAGCAAAGACTCTGCGACCTCTTTGAATTGCCGAAGATTTCGGAAGCCGTATATCCCCGTACAATACACGTCGGAAATACGTTGCTTCTCTTTTATGTTGATTATGCGTGATCCGGCCACTTGTACGAACGAGAACGCCTCTGAGCCACTCTTGTCTATGTTACAGCCGATGAATGCCGCATCTATTTCGTTAGGGTCGAAAGTATCCGGAAATCGGTAGATATTATCATTATCCAAGATCATTATAGGCTCATCGTCATCTGCGGAATCTTTCAACCCAATATAGGCGGTCTCTACAGGACCGCGTGTAAAGTAGTCAATACACTTGAACGTACACACACGATCCTTGAAGAGGCTTAGTATTACCTGTTCGAAGTTGTATTCGCACAGATGTTTCGCGTAGATGAAATGGAATGACTTGAATTTCGCCGGTATGTATTTTAAGGAATAGTATATGGCCGGTTTACCGTAAATCATGTTTAACGGTTTTGGGAAAGAATAGGATCGCATTCTTTCTCCAGAACCGCCGCACAGGATAAATATTTTCATAATACCTGTATATAATTAACATACAGGTATTATGATGAATCTTAGGGGCGCGGCGATCTATGAAGTTCCCTCAATCTCGGAAATGACGATTTCCTTCAATCTGTTATAATCGTATATACGTTTCCAAGGGATTTGTGTGAACTTCTCATACGATACGAAGATCCACTTTTTTACGGATTGTTTCGTATAGTAATTCATGCACGGTATGATCGGTCCTGAATTCACCCCTATAATATACTTCGCGTGTGTCGAAACTGCTCCGATATCCTGTAACTTGAGTCCGTCCGTAAACGTACAGGGTATTTCATCATTGACGGGACTCGTTGTGACAATCCTGTAGCGCTTCGATAGCTCAACAGCGATCGCATCCGCCCGTTTCTTATTATATGGGTATTGTCCAATTTTTGGTTCAGCATTTATAAATAGGATCTCGACGTTCTTGAACTTGTCTGGAAGTTTCTCATATATCTTGAGTAAGTACTCCTCTTTTTGATAGTACGAAGTATCTATTCCGAGATCGCCGAGACCCATATAGTTTACAAGGCGTTTGTATATTTCTCCGTAGTATTCTTCGTATGATGGAACAGCCCTTTTACCGTTGTGAGTATCTAACATCCAGATCCCGATAGCATGGTCTGGTTTTTTATCGAGTGTATGTAAAACCATCGTATCTTTATTGACATACCTTTCCAATTCATCTCTATTTTTTATGTAGTTATCATTATAATAGTAGTGTATAACCTTATTCCTCTTGCGTAAGTGTCCGGAGATATTATAGAAGAACTTTAGGTTATTTATGTTATCGCCGTAGTGCCACCGACTGTAAAAGTGGTATTCCGTGTTACTGTGTACATTGTGTTCTGGAATCGTCTCTCGATAACGTGAATACTGTATGAGTGAAACAGTCATACATAACATGAAGAACGCAGCGTATGTCCTATATTTATTTAGGAGCGTGGCCCATCGCATCTATATATGTGGCATATTTTATATTTTATAACCTTCAATCTCGGAAATGACTATTTCCTTTAACCTGTTATAATTATATATACGCCTCCACGGAATTAGAGTGAACTTCTCACTTGAAACAAAGATCCACTTTTTCACCGATTGCTTCGTATAGTAATTTAGACACGGTATAAGTGGCCCAGAGTTCACTCCAATAATGTACTTCGCATGTGTCGAAACTGCTCCGATATCCTGTAATTTGAGTCCGTCCGTAAACGTACAGGGTATTTCATCATTCACGGGGCTCGTTGTGACAATCCTGTAGTACTTCGATAGCTCAACAGCGATCTCATCCGCTCGTTTCTTATTGTATGCGAATTGCGAGGATTGCGGTTCAGCGTTTATAAATAAGATCTCGGCGTTCTTGAACTTGTCTGGGAGTTTCTCGTATATCTTGAGTAAATACTCTTCTTTTTGATAAAGTGATGTATCTATTCCAAGATGGGCGATACCCATATAGTTTAATAAACGTTTATGCATTTCTTCAAAGTAATTATCGAATGAAACAGCCGATAATTTACTGTTATTATTATTAAGCAACCAAAGCTCTATGGCATTATACGGCTTCTCATCTATTGTGTGCAGAACCATCGTATCTTTATTCACATATCTCTCCAGTTCATCTTTGTTCTTTATATATTTATCGTTATAATAATAATGCAATTTTATATTCTGTTTGCGTAAATGTTCGGAGATATTATAGAAGAACTTGAGATTGAGTAAGTTATCGCCATAATGAAAGCTATTATAAAAATGGTATTCATTCATATTACCTATTGGTGGTGATGCGGGAATAACCTCCCTGTGACGTAGGTAATACAGTATAGAAACAGTTATACATAGTATAATAAATGCAGTGTACGTAATATATTTCTGTATGGATCTAGCCCATCGCATCTATATAGGCGCTACAAGAATAATCTAATCACACGGTAGCTATGAGAACCGTATACTCGCTACAATTCATACTATTCAGTGTACTTGCTCTAATGCTTGTACTCAGTATCATCATCTTTGCCGCGTATTTTATGTATAGGACTACGTATTACTATAATCATATGAAGAATTGCCCGAAGAATTCGAGCGACTTCTGTTACATCAAGAAGATTCCGCTGAGTATCCCGAAAGAGTATATCGCGCCCCTGCTACTCATATCCCAAGAGGAGGGGAAACGCGTGGAGATCGTCAAGAAACGCCAAAAGGCGATCAGTATTAAGAAGTTGGAACAACGTCTTCCGGAAATCCTGGAGTGGTACAAGACACTACCCGCCTATATTTCGAAAATCATAGGTGTCCCTCTACAGATTACTCCGATCGGGCAGCCGAATAGTCTGTCTCTCGTCGTATATGAAAAGGAGGGGGATTTCATCGACTGGCACTTCGATACGAATCATTATAACGGCCGGTACTTCACTCTTCTCGTGCCCGTAACGTTTGAGCCCACTTGTGGGAATTATCAATACAAGGATGCAGAGGAGCAAGTACAGACGGTGGAACTCGCGGCGGGAGAGGCAGTGATCTTTGAGGGGGATCGCGTCTTTCACAGGGGCAAGGAGCTCTGTCGGGATCAGCGGAGAGTCATTCTTTCCTGCACGTTCACCACATCTCAGGATATACCACCGGCCGAAATTGCGATCAATACCGTAAAGAACTTGGGGGTTTTCGGCGAACTTTGATTGTCGCCTCTAGGAAGAACGAAGAACAATGTCTATTCGGCGTATTGATTTGCATCCGACGTACAGCGAGGCGGTCGTACATAATGGAGTCGTCTATCTTTCCGGGCAAGTTCCTTGGTTTACTGCCGGGGCTGGAATTGCCGAACAGACCGAAGAGGTTTTTCAGAACATTCAGAAACAATTGTTGGCGGCCGGATCCGATCTTGACCGAATTCTTTCCATGCAAATTTTTCTGGAGGATCCTGTGAATTACGAAACGATGAATTCCGTTTTCCAGAGATGGATTCCTCCCGGCCACGCTCCGGCCAGGAACACAATTTGTGGTGTGAGATTTCCGAAGTCCGGCTGGGGTATCGAAATTGTCGTTGTTGCTGCCGTGAATTGATGAGGGGGTATAGTAGTCATCTAAAGTATCTTTCAGTCTCTCATAGAGAATGAAAGTCGCCTTAGTCACTGGAGCGAGCTCCGGAATCGGAAAAGCAATCGCAGATCGCCTCTTGGAGGCCGGATACTCCGTGGGAGTGAGTGGGCGCTCTCTCGCAAAGTTGCGCGAGGCCTATGCAAATGTGGACCCCTCTCGCGTACACTTCATAGAGGCCGATGCATCTGTGACAGATTCTTATACGAAAGTCGTCACTGAGACAGTAAAGGCGTTCGGACGTCTAGACGCCCTCGTAAACAATGTGGGCGGCGGGACTCTCGGTAAAACGCTTGCTGCGACGACTGTGGACGCCTTCTACTCCGCTTTCCAACTCAATACGGCCTCCGTGTTTTTCACTACCCAGGCCGCTCTCCCCTATCTTAAAGAGTCTCGGGGTGTCGTGGTGAATTTCTCGTCGATTCTCGCATCACGCCCCGTGGCCGGTCTTGGACCCTATAGTGCCGCGAAGGCGGCGGTGGAGATGCTGACGAAGACGACGGCGCTCGAGCTCGCCCCTCTCGGTGTGCGCGTGATGTGCGTATCTCCTGCTACGATCCAAACGGGCTTCCATACGGCGGCGGGGATGTCTGAGGCCGCGGCGGCGGCCTATTATGACTCGTCGAAGACGACTCACCCTCTGGGGCGTATCGGACAGCCTGACGATATTTCGGGTCTCGTGGCGTTTCTGTTGGACGAGAGCAAGGCCGGTTTCATGACCGGCTCCGTTATTCACGTGGACGGCGGGCGGCTCCTCACGTCTGCTACGGCGACAGGCCTTCAGCGTTAATAGTGGGTTGACGTCTGCGTCTGGGGAGCAACAATCCATCTAAGGATTCCTAATACCGCCAAGTACTTAAATTAAGTACTTGGCGGTACCGTGATGTAGGCATGTAGGCTAAGTTAGGTACACCCTAGGGGTGTACCTAACTTTGGCACATGCCGTTATCCGGGATAATCAACTGTGAACTTTATATTACAGGCGGGGAAAGACTATTCTCTGAACCTATATACGTAATCGTCCATTCCAAGATGCTCCGTTTGGAAATACCCGAATGAGTTGAGTATCTGAGTTACGGCCTCCTTCTTGTGCGGCCACATTTCTATAATAATCGTTGGCTTGTGTTTCAGGATCGTCTCTTTTCCGCCCTTCAGCATACTTTCCTCGTGACCTTCCACGTCGATTTTCATGAGCGATATCTTATTTGGAAATGGAAAGTCATCTAAACGCGCCGTTGCGATGGAAATTTCCAGATCATCCCCAATCTGTGTGGCACCTACATTCTCTGCCTTCTGCGTAAAAGACGAATAACCATTCTTGTCCGAGAGGGCCATATTATACAATTTCCGATTCAAGTTCCGGGTATTGTATTTTAACATCAAAAAGACGTCGGGCTGCGGTTCGAATAAATGGGCCGTCCCTGTTATCTTCTTGATTTGATTCATCCGTACAGAGTTCAATCCAATATTTGCTCCGATATCCAAAAAGTCGGTACCCTCTACGTAATTCTCCGCGAGTTTTTTACAGAGTGCATCTTCCCAGATCTTGTTTTGCCTTACCTCATTTGATATTGTATCCTCTCCATCAAATATATAAATACTTTCGTAGTTCGGGTGCTCTATTTTCGACATCCGTTGTATAAGATCGTCGGAAAACCCCTCAGTATAACTGCGTGTAACAAATACGAATAATACGAATACTGCCAGTATTATTAAATAATTCCTTATTTGCTTCTTCATCCTGTATACAATAGAGATTGTTTACCGCCAATTACTTAACTTTAGTACTAGACGTTACCGATAGTTTGTAAATACAGAGACGGGAAGCGTATTCATAACACGTTCTTTGTATTTGTATACGACTTTGTGAAATATTTTCCCGAGCATTTCGGTCCATCCAATCGGGTATCCTGTACCTTTTTCGGCGGAATCCTGCGGGAACGACGCGGGATGCAGTTTTAGTTGCTCCAGTTTCGAGTCAAGTAGACGTAACATCTCATCATACCACTCGTTCGTTAGAGGCGTATTTGGTTTACATATATAGGCACCATTCCCGATTAATTCCCTCCATTCATCTTTCAACGGTTCATATCCAACACCCCCGTCTATTTCTTATGTGGGACTCGCCTGTTGAAAATTCTCGTACGTGTATGCTCTTTGTAGATACAAAATCAACAAGAGTACAAACAGCAGTAAAAGAGTATACAATACTCTTTTATCATGTTTTCTCATCCTATTTATAAGGTACTATAATATTCAGTACTTCACAGTAATAGACGTTACCGTCTAAAAACCGTATAAATAATAAGATCTAAAAACACAACTTTATCGACCTTCTTACTTAAGGCACTATAATAGTCAAAATCGCCGCCGTAACGCATACCCCAGTCTACCTTACCTGCCGAATGAAACGGAATTACACCATTAGGTGTTCCAATATCATCCTGAATAAACTCCTTGTTCTGTCGTGGTATAACTAAGCCTGGCTTATCTGAGTAGTTCATTTTCGTTATGTATAGGACTTCAGGATCCGTACATATCTCTCTCAGCTTTTCAAATGATCCTTTAATATACTCGTCATCGTCGTCAGCATGCATTATATATGTCGTTTCAGGGTTGAGTAGGGTTTGATATTTTGTACGGATAGGCTCTCCTCCAATACCTGCACCTAAATTCGGATCTTGAACGATAACGGTGTGTTGCGACACATGGCCGGAAAACCAGGACTCGTCATACCCGGATTTCTCTTTCGCGCCGGGTCCGTCGAATACAATGGTTATAGCGTCATTCTCTGTCAATTCCCCCTTCAAACTATCTAAAAGGTGTATGAGCGTCGGCCTTCCCGCAGTTGCTATGAGAATATGGAATGTTGGAGTATTGTTGGCCTGAAATCCCTCGACCGGTCGTTGGTACACCAAATACAAAAACAAAATGAAACCTATGATAGCCAGAAAGAGTCCATTGCTTCTGAGTGAACTCTTCATCCCCTATTTGGATCAGTTCTTTTTTTGGCAGCCTGAAAATGTGCTGATTATATAGGTATGCGTCTTCCAGAAAGATATCAGAATATAGTATTACTCATCGGAATCATATGTATTCTTGCATACGTGTACAGATCGTACACTTCTCCATCATATGAAAATTTCCAAACAGAAGGCTCGAACGGAAACGTACACATCTTCTACCATATTTACTGTAACCCTACAACGAAGGCGATCGTGAGAGACCAGACAATGAAAATACTGTTTAGTGGCACATATGATCGTGTAAGTTCTATAAAGTGCTTCTTAGCGGGCGTGCCTGAGAACATAGAGGAAATACGCGAGTACTTATCACACATAGGTTCAAAATACACTATCGCAGCAGAAGGCCCAAATGATACCACATATGAGCGCTTTACTTTGGAGCGGATGCACGGAATCGTGCAACCTGACGATAAGGTTCTCTATATACATTCAAAGGGTACGTCGCACACATCAGATGAGTATCGCGACAAGATTTTCTGGTGGAGAACATGGATGGAATACAACCTTATTTTTAAATCGGCGGAATGTATCTCAGCTCTTGGTACCTATGACATTGTTGGTGCAGGTACACCGAATGGCGGAGATGGCCTGGTCTGTCCACGAGATAAGGATCTCAAACCACTCCCGATACACTTTCCGGGAAATTTCTGGTGGTCTACAGGCAAATATTTCCTGTCACTTCCTAAAAAGGTTGAGTCTGGCTACTGTGATCCCGAATCCTATATATTCATGAATAATCCGAAATATCTGGCAATGGATGCCGAGAAAATCCCAAAAGGTGTCGACTATAACAGCGTGTACCCCAACGTCCTATTAGGGGATCGGGTCGCATGACTGCAAACTCATCAGCGTATCTAAACCCGGACAGTCCTTACACATCTGTTCTACGTGGTCCGGCAAATACTTCCACGCATTATGAATGGCGAAGGATCTCGGAGAGTAGACTTGTTCTATGGAAAATTCCATGGCCTCCTCCCTCGTCGGCACAAAGGGCCTCGCCATCCAAGAGCCTACAGAAAAGTACTGGTCCTCATACGGTGTCGCACATCTCGGCGTAGAGTTAATGATATGGAGCATCTTGCTCCGTTTCCTTAATGAAAATCCCCCGTTCCCCACCTTCAAATGCTCCCAGGGCCAGGGCGCGCCCACATAGTCGTACTTCATGAATTTTGGGAGGAGATCCCGGTTATTCGGATTAATCATAGAGTCCGTCTGAAAGACAATGAAAGTCTCCGTCGGAATTTTCTCCGTGAATTCACGGCTACTGAGAATTTCCGAATATTCGAAGGGTGAGGGTAAATTCTCCACCTTGAGACTTTCCAGAGTAATTCGGGATCGTCCGAACGCGAGATCCGTATGGAGGAGAGCCTCCACGAATTCCCTATTCTGTGTTCCGTGGTAAATACGCACGTCCCATTCCGGCCCCAAATTCTCCAGAATATTTTTGACAACGAAAGAAAGCGCCCGATGCTTTCGCGGCTCCACGATAATCGCCGTACACCTGTCTCCGTCGTCCACGACGTCCTGGAGAGCGATGAGATCGGTCAAGCCCGGACAGCGGACACAGAGATCCAACAGGTGCTGGGGATTGTAGGACCAGACTCGGTGTAGACCGAAGAAGGTCGGGGATATCATGGTCTCTATAGAAAATCGGAGGGCGGTCTCTACGGGCGGCACATTGAGACCTCTGCCCCTCGCGTGCAAGGCGAAATACATGTCCTCGTTCCCGCCGAAGTAGGGAGAAGAATCCACAATTTCCAGCATCTTACTCCGCCGCCGCAAAGAGAGGCCCCCATTCCCGACCAGCCCCGTCGCCCAGGGCGCACCGACGTAGTCGTACTGCATGAATTCGTGGATGAGATCCTTATTGTTCGGATTGATCATGGAGTCCGTCTGGAAGATCATATAGATCTCCGTGGGAATACTCTCCAAGAAGGTCCGATCCGTCATGAAACGCGAATAGGCGTCGCTGCCCTCCAAGTTGGATACACCGAGGTCCAAGAGAGTAATTCGGTCCCTTCCGAACGCGAGATCCGTATGGAGGAGAGCCTCCACGAATTCCTTGTTCTTCGTCCCGTGATAAATACGCACGTTCCAATTCGGATCCAAGTTCTCCAGAATGTTTTTGACGACGAAAGAAAGTGCCCTATGCTTTCGTGGCTCCACAATGATCGCCGTACACGGATGGAATGACTGCTGTACGGAACTCTTTTTCGTCAGCGAATCAAATGTGCCCTTCATGGTCGAGATTTTTTCCTTCAATGCATGCAAATACTCTACCTGTTTACGCAGGTCCTCTAACGTGGTATCCATCCCCTTATAGGAATCTATAGTTAGTCGGTTTAGACCTGTGGCACAGTTTTCTCAAGATAGAATAGGATGGGCACAAATTCGCCTGAGTTTTCATGTGATATGGTTATATCCATGTATAAGGAAAAGCTGGACTGGTTGAAAGCCTATGATAAACCGGAATACACATTTCGGAATATTTACTTGTATAACAAGTTCGAGGGAAACAATGAGAAGACGAGTACGGATCTGGGAGCCGTCTTGGGCGGAAAGGAGGCCATAAAAATAGATCTGAAGAACGTGGGAAGATGTGATCACACATATCTTTACCACATTATTCAGAATTGGGATAACCTCGCTGACGTCACCATATTTACGAAAGGGTCTGCGGATCTTCCGCGAGAAAAGGATAAGATGGACTTCATGATACAGAAGTTGTTCGACAAGACGGATCCGAAGCCGAGAACGTCCATATTCAAAGTGATCAAGTTAGCCTTGAGCGTCCCAGTCCAGTTCGGAACATTCAAATTGAATGCGTATCAATCAACCCACCCGAACAACCGGGGAGACTCTATTGGCAATATCTACAATCGGAAGATGGGTCTGGCGAGCCCCCGCCCTTTCGGAAAATGGTACAAGGATAATTTCAACGATTTACCGATCTATCACGTCTCTCTTGCGGGTGTCATGACAGTCTCTAGAGAGCTCATAAAGCAGCACGATAAGGCATATTACGAGCGTTTTCTGAAGCAGCTGGAACTGCACGAGAACCCGGAAGTGGGGCACTATATAGAACGGTCTTGGATTGCTCTATTTCATCCCGTGCCTGCCGAGTCTATGCATGTGGATCGGGGATTTATAGGGGGTTGGCGTAGGCTAATGCGGAAAGGGACGCGGAAAGGGACGCGGAAAGGGACGCGATCACTGACACGATTACGGACCCAAAATCATAGACGGTCGCGGAATAGTCGTCTAAAGCGGTAATGATGATACTCTGTAAGGAATGCACTACATTTCCCAGAACACGCTCACAAACGCCACTTTCAAGCACATTCAGAAGTGCCTTGTGCAGCGTACATCCCATATTCCGATCCGATCCGTAAATGGTATTATTCACGTCTCGCCGGTACTTGTACTGAAAGTGGATGGGAACACATTTAACGGCCACTTCATGGCGAACCCGTATTTTCAGCTAGACCTCGACCTCATTCGCGAGTCCATGTTTCAGCACGTCTATACGGAGGATGGGTCATATAATTCGGAGCGGTCTGGTGAGCGTATCACCCATTTCACGGCGAGATTTCATGATACGCATGTACACCACGTCTACATGCCGAAGATGCTCGAAGTGGGGGATATCCTCTTGTGTAGCCAGTCGACCTTCGGAAACATTAACGCTGACTCGGAACCAATTCTTGTATGAGAATATCAAGTTTATGAATGATTTCCGACTGGCGATTTATATGTAACGGCATGTGCCAAAGTTAGGTACACCCCAAGGGTGTACCTAACTTTGGCACATGCCGTTATAGTCAGGCACAGAGCGGTAAAATCGCGACTAGAAGCGCATTGGGACGAGTCCATCTGCTCTATCCTCTCGGATATAAATTCAAACAACTATCCCCGGTTTGGTTAGGTGTTCTACCCTATGCAAACCTGCGGTGTCAAATACATTGGAAGCAAGTTGTCACTCATAGATGAAATCTTGGCCTCCATAGATGCGCATTTCAATAATGCTGTCGACCTTCGGGTAATCGACGTGTGTACGGGGACGACTCGAGTGGCCCAGGCATTTCGCGCGAAAGGCTGGTCCGTCCAATCAAGCGACCTCTCGTGGGCCTCCGAGGCGTACGCGCACGCCTTCTTGTTGCGCACGGCCGAGTCGGGGAGGCGGATTGGGGGGCTCGTCGCGGAACTGAACGGGCCCTCCGTCTCTCCGGATGTCGGCTGGATAACGATGAATTATTGCGACGTGTCCGGAGTTACTGGCGGGTCTGTGCGAATGTGGCGGCCCGAGAACGGCCAGAAGGCCGACGGGATACGGGATACGATTCGTGCGTGGGAGTTATCAGGCCGGATCAATCACCACGAGGCGATGATCTTGGTGGCGTCACTCATATTCGCCTTGGATAAGGTGGATAATAGTGTGGGCGTACAACAGGCCTATTTGAAGTCGTGGGCGGCGAGGACGAGTGAGGCGCTTGTCCTACGCGATCTTCCGTTCCCGGATGGAATTATCGGGACACATCGTATCGGAAATTGTCTGGAAATAGCGTACGATGAGGCCGATCTGGCGTACATCGATCCACCGTATTCGGCTCATTCTTACTCTACGTATTATCATATCTGGGACAGCATTACGCGTTGGGATAAGCCTGCAGTGTCATTGAAGACGAACCGACGTATGGATCGGGTGAGTGGAGCAGATTCATTTGACGGCGGAATGGTGAGTGCGTGGAACAGTAAACGGACGGCGATGGCGTCATTTCTGGCTATATGTGAGTCCTTGCCGGTGCGGAATATTCTCATATCGTATAATAATGAAAGTATCGTGCCGATTGGTACGCTTATGGAGGGTCTGCGGGAAAAATTTGGGATTGATTCCGTCGTTACGGAGGAAATCAAACACAAACGGAATATTATGTCTCAGATCGGGAACGCCGTCTTATATAAGACCGAATTCAAGACGGAGAATGTGGAGTATTTGATCTGGGTTCGGAAGAACTAGCGGCGATGCGTCTTTTTGGTTTTGCGGCGGTGGAGGTGGCGGCGGCCGCCGCTGCGGGCCGTAAACCTACTTAAGAGTTCGCGAACTTCTTTGCCGTATTCAGCGGCGTTTTGATCGCGATTCATCTGTCTTAGTCTAGCATATAGGAGCCTATTCTCATCGCTTGTTACGTTGATTTTTTGGGAAGCTGCTTGTAAGGCGGCGGCAGCACCACGCGTGCTGCGTCCTTCCGCCGCGCGCCTCAAGGTGTTGGCGAGCGCGGCGGGCGCGGTGGGCGGCGGCGGCGGCGGC
>Ga0078894_10002327_pt1 | contig 14406 bp, 6 predicted proteins | sample LauGreSu1BDMLBSD_2_FD_67506 | JGI IMG/M metagenome (GOLD analysis project Ga0078894, IMG submission 67506) | Freshwater lake microbial communities from Lake Michigan, USA - Su13.BD.MLB.SD (version 4) (version 4) | ecosystem: Environmental > Aquatic > Freshwater > Lake | place: Lake Michigan, USA...
ACTCCTTAACAGGAGAAGTAGCAATTATAGGAGTTGGTTCAGCGACCCTAACAGCTACTTCTGTGGAAAATGGTGCAGTTTCCTCAACAACTAGCTTTACAGTCTATAATCGTGTAGCTGTAATAAGTGATATAACAGCAAGCTGGGGTGCAGCAACAGTATATACAGATTCTTCAGGACTTTCTATTAGTGCAAGTATAACAACTACAAATGTAGCAGATTCTTCAGTAACATATAGTTCAAGCAATGCAGGTGTAGCTACAATTATCCCCTCTACAGGTGTATTGACAATCGTCGCGGCTGGTACAACTGAACTCCGAGCTGCATCTGTTGAAAATAGCAGCGTTTACAAAACATATTCTTTGACAGTGAATAGTCAACAAATGACAACGATTTCTAGCCTTACGATTGACCAGTTATCTACTGGAACTATTACAACTGCAACTGTTACTGCAGCTGCAGGATCTGTATCGGCTTTTAGAACTGTGCAGGATCTATCTTTACCAAATGGTTGGGTACAAGTATATATTAATATAACTCGATCAGATAGTTCTACAGATTATGCATCATTTGCTATATATGATGACGCCACAAATACTTTAGTTGATTCATCATTAATGGATATTTCAGGTAATGATATAAATGGATATACACTTGAATTAAAAACAGGCGTTTCTGCAGGATTATATCGTATAGTAGGCTCTATAAATGGCGGCAGTACATATACATTTTATTTTCAAATTATTGAACAGGTTGATACAACAGGTTTAGCAGAAATAACATCAGATCATACTGTGTATAATGTTGGAAGCTCAAATGATAGAGTTATATTTGTTGGTCCTACAGAAACATCTATACAATTATATACATCAGTGCAACCTAATAATGCTACAAATCAAGAAGTTACATGGAATTTTTTTGATTCTAATTCACAAACTCGTACAGATGCAACAATTAGTAATACTGGTTTAATTACATTTGCAGCAAGTTCATCTGCTTTTGAAGGTGGTAATCTTGACCCTATTGTAATTCAAGGAGGATTTTCTAAACGTTTATATATTAATCGTAGTATACCATTCGGCAATACAAACAGTATATATTCACAGGGTACAGTTGGTACATATAAAACAATGGATGATATTTATGTTGATACAACAGGTTTAGCAGAAATAACATCAGACCATACTGTATATTCACGTGGTGTATTAAATTATCCTACAATTTATGTAGGTTCAACTGAAACATCTGTACAATTATATACACCTGTACAACCAAATAATGCAACAAATCAAACAATTACATGGGAATTTTATAATAATTCTCGTACAGATGCAACAATTAATAGCTCTGGTTTAGTTACTTTTACAGCAGGTACTGCATTTACAGACGGTGAAATATACATTAAAGCATCACAAAATTCATTTATTAAAGATATATTTATTAAACAAGGTTATCCTCCAGGAGAGGTAAATGGTGTTATATCATCTGGCTCAGTTGGTACATATAAAACAATAAATGATATTAGTGCAAAAATAACAAATATATCTTCAACTGGTGCAACAACAACAGTTACAATTGATGGAACATCCTATCCAGCATTTGAATTTAGAGTAGGTGATACATATACATTAACAATTACACAATCAACTACTGGTACTATATATACTCCACTGAATATTAATACATATAATTCTGCAAATATTAATATATATGGCTCAAAATCAACCGCTATAACATACACAAATACTAGTGGGTCAACATATTCATTAACTGCAACAACAGCTGATACATACCAAGTATATCTAAGTTTAAACGATTATGATTATGAGAATGGTCCTATATATATAAAAGTATTGCCTGCAACAATATCATCAGTATCAGTTACAGGAATTTCCTCAACTTCATTAAGCGGTGGTTCTGCACCAGTATATGTCGGTGCAACAGGTCTCTCAGTATCTGCAACAGTAACACCAAATAATGCAACAAATCAGACCGTTTCATACACTTCTGGAACAACTTCTGTTGCAGAAATTGACTCTTCAACTGGTGTACTTACAATTAAAGCCGCAGGCTCTACAACACTAACCTCTACATCTGCAGATGGCTCTTACACTTCCACATACTCTCTAACAGTATATAATCGCCCAGCAGCTATTTCTTCACTAACAGGTAGCTGGGGCTCCTCTACTGTCTATACAACTTCCACAGGTCTCTCAGTATCAGCCTCTGTGACAACATCCAGTGTATACAATTCTACAGTCACTTACAGCTCTAGTAATACTGCAGTAGCAACAGTGGATGCTTCTGGTGCAATTACAGTAGTAGGTGCTGGTACAGCTACTCTAAGCGCGGTGCCATCTGATAATACAAACAATGTGTCAGCTTCCACACTTTCTTTAACGGTATCTACACCTCTTCCAGCCAATTCTGTGACAAGTATGACAGATATTGTGCTTGAATCAGATGAGATAATGCATCCAAATAAATGGAATAGTGCAAGTGTAACAGTTGGACCAGTCAATGCATCTGATAAAAGTATAACATGGACATCTTCTGATTCATCTGTGCTTCGTATATGGGATGATGATAATGTAACACAAGATGTAGTTATTGTTGCAAAAGGTGTTGGTAGTGCAACTTTACGTGCAACATCTGTATCAAATTCCAGTATTTACAAGGAGCTAACTATACAGGTATATGCTCGCACAACAGGAATGAGTGCAATAACATTTGTTGGTTCTACACCATTCCGTGTTGGTGATACAGGTGCACGTGTGCAAACTGCAGTAATTCCTTATACATCTGCATATCAAGGTATTACATGGTCTTCATCTAATACAGCAGTTGCAACAGTAGATGCGAGTGGTAATTTAACTGGTATTTCTGCAGGTCAATGTGTAATATATGCATCATCAATTGGTATCCCAGTGCGAACTGTTACATATACATTAACTGTTGCAGCTGCTGCAACACGTGTAACAGGAATATCACCAATTACATATACAGGCGCAACTCCATTCCGTGTAAATCAAGCCGGTTGCACTGTATCTGCAGCCGTTGAACCATCTACTGCAACAAATACAACAATAACATATACATCAAGTGATGAAGCAATTGCAACAGTAAGCCCCTCTTCTGGTATATTATATGGGCATAGCACTGGTACTTGTACAATTACAGCAACTACAGCAGATGGTGGGTATACAACAACATACCCTCTAACAGTTGAAACTGCATATGTAAATGTAGCATCTATTACTGATTTGGTACTAACTGCACCATCTCCTATATATGGAAATTCAACTGGTTTATCAGTTACTGCAACAGCATTAAGTGCAACTGGAAGTGCACCAACAAATGGAACATTATTATATTATACAAAAACTGTTCCATTATGTATAATTGATAAAACAACAGGTGCTATAACATTAAAAAATACAGCAGGAACGGTCATAGTATTTGCAGTATCAGCCGATAACCCAACAATACGTTCGAATGAACTATCAATAACAGTATTAGCACCATTTACTGCATTAACAGGAATATCACAAATAACATCAAGTACACAAGAAGTATCTACGGTAGATGGTCAACGTACATTATATATTCGTAATGGTGGTACATTACAATTGGTAGCAACACCTATACCTACAAATGCAACAGCAAATACAATTACATGGTCATCTTCAAGTGCCGGCATAACGGTTGATGCAAGTGGGTTAGCAACAATGGTGACAAATAATACAGATGCAACAATAACTGCTACAAATGAAAATGGTACAAGTAGAACAATTGCTTTAAAACATATTGTAAATGTGGCAGGTGTAAATATGATCTCACTTACTCCAGATTCTCCATTAGAATTAAATACAACATCTGTTGCAATATCAGGAACATATCCAGCAGATGCAACATATCCTGGAGTAACATGGTCTACAGTACCTTCAGGAATTGCATCAATTGACCAGAGTGGTAATGTGCTTGCAATTGCACCTGGTTCAACAACAATCTATGCAACAGCGATTGATAACTCTGGTATTGTAGAATCATATCCTATTACAGTTTCCGTACCATTTGTTGAAATTAATGGAATGAGTCAGATAACATATACAGGACCTGAATATTTACACGTGAATGAAACAGGTGCTTCTATATCTGCACATGTTACTCCTACAAATGCAACAAACAAGGAGGTATCATACACATGGAGTCCTATTAATTTATTATCAATAGATGCAAGTGGAAATATAGCAGCTCTAGCATCAGGCACAGCAACAATATATGCAAGTGCAACTGCATCAGATGGTATAACAGTATATGATAGTGAATATGTATTAACAATATATCCTGAAACAGTATCTATAACAGATATAGGTTGTTTAGAACCAAATATGATAGTAGATATTGGTTCATCATTTACATTCCGCAATCCAATGTTACCAGAGTATGCAACAAATAATCAGGTATCATGGATATCTGCAGATCCAGAAATAGCAAGTGTGAATGAGAATGGTACAGTAACAGGTATAACTCGTGGTAGAACAATAATAACAGCAATATCTGACGTAGATACATCACTTAGTGCATCATATAGTCTAACAGTATCATCTGTGCCAGTATCAGATATAACACCAATTGGTACATCTACAACTGTATTTACACTGGTATCTACTAATACAATGCAAATGGTTGCACAAGTAATACCATCAAATTCTGGTAATAAGGCGATCAATTGGTTAGTATCTGATACATCGATTGCAACAATTGATGCAAGTGGATTTATAACTGGTGTATCACCAGGTGCAGTTGTAGTTCGTGCAAGCGCTGATGATAATTCAGCAATATATCGTGAAATAACAGTAACTATTACAAAGAACCCTGTTACAGGCATTAGTTCAATTACTGCACCAAACAATGTAGCTACAATTGAATATAATAATACAATGACATTAAGTGCAAATGTATTACCTCTAAATGCTACAAATACAGAATTACGTTGGTCATCATCTAATTCAGGAACAATAGAAGTTACAAATACAACAACAGGAACAATCCGTGGTAAAGTAATAAGTGGTACACCTGTTATAATAACTGCAACAACAATAGAAGGAAACTTTAAAGCAACATACATAATGCGTTGTGTTGAAATTGCAGTACGAGATATGAGTCCAATTACAACTTCATCTGGTTCTTCTATAATAAATATTGGTGATACTGATCAATTAATTACACAAGTATTACCATTAGATGCAAAAGTACGTTCATATGCATGGGCATATAATGCAGCCACACAATCTGCATTAACACTGATGCAATCCGTTGCATCTTTAAATCAAAATACTGGCGAAATATCTGCATTATCAACAGGTTATGCATTATTTAAAGCCACATCTGGTGGTATGACAAATGCAGGTGAATATATTGTAAAAACAACAACTATTCAGGTTGGACAACCGGTTGAATCATTGTCACCCATAACATATGGCGCAACAACAATATTAACATTAGGACAAGTCTTACAATTAGGTACAACGATTGTACCATCAACTGCTTCTCAAACAGGTATATTTTGGTCATCATCTGCTACAACAGCAGCAACAGTATCACAGACTGGTGTTGTTTCTGTATTAACAACTGCACGTATAAAGACATTTACAATAACCGCAACTCCTACACCATATAATTTAGATGCATCTGGTAATATAATATCTGTATCGCAAACTTTTACAATAACTATTCCAGTATCTAGTATTGGTGTTATTTCACCAACACGCACAACAATTCCCATAGGTGCTAGAAAATATATGTCTGCAACTATCAGTCCAGAAAATGCAGATAATACAACTATAACTTTATCTATTGATAGTGCTACCAATTTACAAGGACAATCTGTAGACCCATCGACAATTATGACAATCGATGGTCGTTATATAACAGCCGTTGCACGCGGTACAGTTGTTTTACGCGCTACATCCAATGGAAATACAGCATTATACAGAACTATGACAATGACTGTAACTGCATCTTAAAATTAGATAGCTATCGTACTGTTAATTTCCTAATTAACGGTAGTTTGGTCGTTTAAATTATAAATAATTAACACATATATAAAATATATTTAATTTATTAATTATATTTTAAATTATAACACTTAATTTATTATTTAGCACGTACAGGAGCAAGTACAAGCTTCACCTCTCCAAGATTGGCTACAGTATACCGTAAAATAAGCGGGGCATCATTCTTTAGAAGAATCTCAATAGAAGGGCAGAGATTTGTGCATTTAGTAAAGAGGAAGAGCTCCTTGAGTTGGAAAACACCTTATACAATTTCAGTAGAGCCATGTGGTTTCTGTACTCTCATAGATCCCTGGCTCTCACGAATAATTGTCTCTTGCTCTGCATAATCACCGAGACACTTGAAAATAAGATCGCCCGCCGAAGATGTAATTTCCACCTTCTCACCTAGTGAATTCATATCACGACAGATTTTCTGAAAATCACCTGATGGCATGTGAATAATACTTGTAAAGTTCATGGAAGGAATTTGGATATCATCCACATTTGTATCAAAGAGTTTTAGGAAATAGTTCTTTGTTGTCTGCTTCTCTGCATTTTGCATCATAATACCAAGCTTATTTGGATTCTTCTCTGGTAGATAGAGTGTAAGATGGTCATTGTTTTCCAGCGTCTTAATAAGCTTGAAAAGATACATCATGTTCACACCTAGAACAAAATTGGCAGAGCAGTAAAAATGCTCAAATCGCTCCGCTTGCAGACGCAGATATACTAAATTGGTACGCGTCTCATCTACCGCAACCACCTTAATACCAGATGGATCAAACTGCAGATTTGCTTCAATAAGAATCTCTTTTAGCGCCTCAATTAGAGTACGAAATGCGGAACTTTGTACAGTCTTTATTTCAAATAGATTCCCATTTGCATTTGCCTTTGGTTTGGCTCCACCTGAATAGCTCATTATAAACTGGAAGTGTCGGAGCTTTAATACAGCTTCTCTATCCGCAAACTCTCTCTCTAATTGTTTGTTAAAAGACGGCTGATTTTTGCCTCCAGAATTTGTTTATTTTTCCCAAGTATTTCGTTTAAACGCACTTGTAAATACTGTTGCACTGACCTATAATAATTATCATCATCCATCTGTGCATATAATTCAGCTGAACCAAGTTTGTAATGGGTTTGTAAATTATACAGATGTAAATAATTATCAAATGTAATTAAAGGGCGTCCAAATTGTAAACTATGAACAAGCGCACCAGACCCTTGATTTATATAATGATGTACAGCTGGTATAAATAATATAAAACGAGATGTTTCTATTTCAGTATATAAATCTATTGCAGAAATATCTTTTTTTATAATTACACTATTAGGCAGATTGTATGTTGATAAATTATTATAGCCATATAGTATAATTGTTATACTATAATTATGATCGCAGATTTGTTGCAGTAGTTGGCAGAATAAATTAGATGGCATATTTAGAAAGCTATTTCCAATAATACTAATTTTGCGACTATTAGGAATGGCAGATCTGCAAGGTTGAAGTAAATCTGCAAGTCTGTTGCAGATTGGCAGAACCATGTTAGCTGCATCTGTGAATGGCTGGACAGGGATGTCGCAGAGTCGCAGATCTGCAACTAATCTGCTATTCCTTATTGTTTGTACGTTGTAATGTTCAATTGCTATAATTTTAGCAGGGGCAAATAATGGTTGCAGACGCTCCACTAAATCTGCAGTTGCAGTATTTATAAGAATTATATTATAACTAGACGGATTAAAATTGCCATCAATAATAAGAGTATAATTAAACAATTTTTGCCATATATGTAAATAGTTATGGCTGTTTTTATTATAATGAGGGTAATAAATTGATATATTTATAGTAGACGTGCTATTAGAAAAATAATCAAGCCAACAGCCAATGACTTCAGTATGTTGCCAAAGCGGTTCTATTATAAGAACATTCATTAATAAAGTGACTTAATAGATACTGACGGAGAATACGCGCACTAAGCCTTGGATAGCAAAATTTGAACTTAAAGCCAACAGTTGACCATTAGCACACAAGCCTTTCTCACAACAAGCCCCCCCAGTTGTCAAATGTCAGCCTCATTTTCTGCAGCCAATTACAAGAAAAAGGATCTGCGTGAGCATATCCTCATGCGCCCTGATAGCTATATCGGTAGCCGTGACACCAACCCTGAAGGTCGTTGGATCTATGATGCAGCTTCCAATCATATGGTATGGCGTACTGTGCAAATGAATCCTGGTCTCTACAAGCTCTTTGATGAAGTGGTTGTAAATGCCCGTGATGCATATGTACGTTCTATTACAGAAGCTGAACGCCTACCTGTAAAACTGATCGACATCTCTCTTACTCGTGAAGAGGATGGGGATGTTGTTATTCGTGTTTCAAATGATGGCGATGGTATTCCTGTAGAGATGCATCCTACTGAAAAAGTATATGCACCTGAACTAATCTTCGGTCATCTTCTCACCTCCAACAATTATGAGGATGAGGATGAAGATGGGAATCTAGTATATGAAGAGCGTATCACAGGTGGTAAGAATGGATATGGTGCTAAGCTAGCCAATATCTATTCTAAGCGATTCTCTCTTGATATTACAGATCCTCATAATGGCAAGCGCTATACGCAGACCTGGCGCAATAATATGAGCGTATGCGAGAAACCCACTATTAAGAAGAGCAGCGCCTCTAAAGGTAGCGTAGCTGTGGAGTTCGTTCCTGATTTGACCCGATTCCCTGGAGGAATTAGCGAGGACATGGAGACTGTCATCCACACACGTGTAATTGAGCTAGCAGCTCTTATGGGAAATCACGTTAAAGTTAGCTGGAATGGTACTGTGATTCCCAGTAATACATTTGAGAAGTTCGTCAAGCTCTTCCTTCGTGAAGGTCAGGTTGGTGTTGCACATGAAGCATGTGGTCCTCGCTGGGAAGTTGCAGCAGTTCTTGCTCACCAACTTTACAGCGATGAAGAGGGTCTTCCTGATGAAAAGCATATTTCCTTTGTCAATGGTATAAATACCCGCAAGGGTGGCAAGCACGTAGAGACCGTTTCTCGTGCTATCCTTGGTGATATCTGTGATGCAGCTGGAAAGCGTAAGAAGAAGATGGACATTAAGCCTGGACAAATCAAAGATTGCGTAGTATTCTTTGTAAATGCTACAATTGTTAATCCTAACTTTGATAGCCAGACCAAGGAATGTCTCACTACCCCGTCTAAAAGCTTCGGCAGCCGCCCAGAGTTCTCTGGCAAGCTTACCACTGGTCTCATCAAACTCGGTGTACTAGATGAAGCAGCCGCAATTCTAGAAGCAAAGAATAATCGTGATGCAAAGCGAACGGACGGCAAGAAGCGGACAAAGATTCGTGATATGCCAAAGCTCGTAGATGCCAACTTCGCAGGCACTGCTCGCTCCGCTGAATGTACTCTCATTCTAACAGAGGGAGATTCAGCCGCGACCAGTGCAATGTCTGGTCTCTCCGTTGTAGGTCGCGACCTCTGGGGTGTCTTTCCTCTACGAGGCAAGATGCTCAATGTCCGCAATGCAACTCTTGCAAAGGTGAACGCCAATGAGGAAATCACGTCTATTAAGAAGATTCTTGGTCTAGAACATGGTCGCCGTTATAAGAATGCATCCGAGCTCCGCTATGGTCGTATTATGATTATGGCAGATCAGGACCACGATGGCAGCCATATCAAAGGACTTGTTATGAATCTGATTCATGCGGAATGGCCAGGGCTACTTGATGGTGGGTTCATCTGCTCCCTTCTTACACCTATCCTAAAAGCAAGCAAGGGTAAAACTGTGGAATCATTTTACAGTATTCCCCAGTTTGAAGAATGGAAAGCTGCACTACCTGGTGCATCTCTAAAAGGATGGTCTATCAAGTACTATAAGGGATTGGGTACTTCTACGCCTGCAGAAGCGAAGGAGTGGTTTGTAAATCTTGCAGAAGTCAAATATACGGATAATGAGGAGACAAATGAAGCCATTACACTCGCTTTTAGCAAGGAGCGTGAAGATGACCGTAAGGAATGGCTAATGGCGTATGACCCAGCAGTACAAGTTGATACTTCAGGAGGAGATGTTGCATATCGCGATTTCATCCACAAGGAGCTCATTCATTTCTCCAATGCAGATAATATCCGTTCTATTCCATCAATTATGGATGGTCTGAAGCCATCGCAGCGCAAGATTCTCTTTGGTTGCTTCAAACGTAATCTGCGTTCTGAGATTCGTGTAGCACAGCTTGCAGGTTATGTTTCAGAGCATGCAGCATACCATCATGGTGAAGCATCTCTAACTGCAACGATTGTAGGTATGGCGCAGAACTTTGTAGGTGCAAATAATGTAAATCTTCTCAAACCTATTGGACAATTTGGTAGTCGCATTAAGGGTGGAGATGATGCTGCTAGCGCACGATATATTCATACTGAACTGATGCCAATTGTAGATGCACTTTTCAAAAAGGTTGATCAAGCAATTCTGAAATATAAGGATGATGATGGTCAGCTAGTGGAGCCCGAGTATTATATGCCAACTGTCCCGCTAATTGCGATTAATGGAACGAGTGGTATTGGTACTGGTTTCTCCACAAAGATCCCATCTTATAATCCTGAGCAGGTAGTTGCACTTCTAAAAGCTCGTCTTAATGGCGATGTGGAAACACTGGAAGGGCATGAGCTTGACCCATGGTGGTTCGGTTTCCAGGGACGTATTACACGTGAGACAGATGATAAGTGGGCAACACATGGTCTCTACCAGTTTGACAATAAGAAGCATACAATTACAATTACGGAGCTGCCTGTTGGTACTTGGTCGCAGGACTATAAGGAGTTCCTAAATGGGCTTATTCTGATAGAAGAGGATATTGCAAAGGGAATTAAGAAAGCAAATAAGAAGGGTGATAATAAATCAGTTGCAACATCGAGTACACGCAGTTCTCGTGCAAAGAAGGAGCCAGTTAGAACAGGTCTGAAAGATTTTGAGGATCATTTTACGGATAATAGCGTAAAATTTGTACTGCACTTTGACGAGGACAATTATGATGAGTGGAAAGCTAATACGGAGAAGTTTGAGAAGCATTTCAAGCTAGTAGCTACTGTGCGCAGTACTAATATGCACCTATTCTCTCCTGATGGAGTTATTACTAAATATACGACAATTGGTGATATTCTAGAAGCATTCTTTGAGCCTCGTTTGGAAGGATATCAGGCGCGCAAGGATGCAATTCTAAAAGCACTTGCAGAGGAGCTAGAGGAGCTCAATGCACGCATGCTCTTTATTCGTGCTGTGCTAGATGAGCGTATTGTGATTGCCAAGCGATCTGATGAGGAGATTGTGAAGCAGCTGCGAGCTGTTGGTGTGCCACCACTCTCTATTCGAGAGGAACCAGCCAATATCAAGGCGTATGAGTATGTGCTACGCATGCGTATTGATAGAATAAAAGCTTCTGCGGTTGAGGAGCTAGAAAATGAAGTGGCAAAGAAGACTGCTGAGAAGGAGGAGCTGGAGAAGAAGACCGCGGGTGATCTCTGGCTAACCGACTTGGATGAGTTTGAGAGTGCATGGGCAGCCTATTCGGCGGCTCGTACGGAGGAGTACAAAGTAGAGCCGAGCACTGGCGCATCTGGTGCAGGTAGCAAGAAAAAGAAGAGCAGCAAGAAGTAGTGGTGAGTAGTCTTATAATAAAATAAAAAAATAATGGCTTTTAGCCAATAATTTTTAATTTAGTCATCCGCTCTAAGAGAGTATATATGGTGAACGCATCATATTATAATAATGGAGGGGGTGTGGGGGTTAGGTGCATAGCACCCAACGCGCTATGCGCGGGCGCATCCGTGCATTAGATAAATTTCTGCAAAGGGAATGTTTTAGTACCAGCTTGTGTAAGAAGCATAGGATGTTCCATAGGAACGGGTAGATTACTAATATCTTTTAGATAATGAAAATGGTATTGTACTTCACTAAGAACACGAGGTACAATCCAATCAAGAACAGTTCTATTTAAATCCTCTACCTGTTTACCAATTCCATCAGGGCGATTCTGACCATATTGTAAATAAAGAGAGCGCATAACAATTTTTAATTCATCTATATCTTGCGCCTCTATAACCCAGCGATTAGGACCGGATTTATCATATACTTGACGACGGATAGCATTTTGTAGGAGGGTCATGTTTTCCGGGCTAAAAAAGGCGCGACTTACCGGCGTTTCTTCCCAATTTCCGCGGACTGCATCAGCAGCTGCACCGGCATCCGGAGCAGTGCGATGAGCAAAACCTGCAGAATCAGGAACGCCGCCGACGCCATTACCGGTTGCAGCAAGATTGACGCGTCCATTCTGACCGGCATAGGAGTTGGTGGTATACGGCAATTGGAAATCAGGTCGGCTGGATGACATATCTGCTGGTTCAGGGCAGATTTTTTTGGTTCACAATTCTCCGAATCATCCAATTTGGCAAAATTATTTTGTCCCGTTCAGGTATAAGAAGATGACATCTCTCCAGTCTCACATCGTGCAAGTTCCCCGTAATTCCCACTTCCGCCCTGTACCCGCTCTTGGCAATGTTGCTGCTGGCGGTCTCCCCCACTCTTCTTTCCTGACCTTCACTGCTACTTCTGGTGTAGCTCCTCGCCTGACCAACCCTGGTCCTGGCGCTGTTGGTGCAACTGGTTATTTCGGTGTACACCCTTCCATGGTTGTTGCCACCTTCCCTGATGCAGTCGGCGCCCTCTCCACCGGCTCTGGTCTGCTGAAGGATCTGGGTGAGACCATCGTGTCTGCTGGTCGTACCTTCCGCCGTGTGCAGCTCATCGCCCCCAGTGCCGATAACGGTGGTGAGGAGCAGATTGGCGGCAGCTACACTGGCGCCGACTCTGATGCCCTCTGCGGCTACATTGAGCTGGGTCTGCGTGGCATCGGCGCTGCGGGTCCTTTCATCCGTGCCCAGTAAAGTGGATAGTGTTGCTTTGCAAACTATGTGCTTTATTTTATATTGGTAAACATTGATTTATAATTAGTTATATAAATCATTTAGAAATAGCTAATCTATTTGTAAATGAATTAAGGAAAAAAATAGTAGCTGCAGAATAGATATGTATTGGTTCTTAATATTATATATATTTCTGACCATAATTGTGGGGATTGGTGGAACAACTATGTTATTTCAATCAGGGCGTGTCTTAGCTGCTCTGTTATTCTTTGTAGGTGCAATTCTTCTATTTGTCTTTTACGGTCTACGTTGGTTTGAAGGAGACAAGGCATCCGGTGATACAACCCCTTGGCCACCAATTGTAAATACTTGCCCCGACTATCTTACATTCTTCAAGCGTAAAACATCTACAGGAAAGCTGCAGAATACATGCATTGATACGCTAGGTATGTCAAAGAAACCAGGTGTATTAGCAATTTGGCCGGCGGGTACAACACCTCAATCTGCACCATTAGATGAAAAGTATTATTTTAATCTTGATTTTGGTATTAGCAATGTATCTGATTTAAATACAGCTCGCTGTGAAGCTGCTATTCAGGCAGGTCTTACATGGGAAGGCGTTACAGACGGTGAAGTATGTACATACAAGGGTGCTAAAAATACTGCAACAGGTGGTACAGGTGATGTGCCTAAATGCGTCCCTTAATTTATTATTAATTATTTAATTAACACTAGTTAAAATGGATGATGCTGGAGTATTTATATCTCATATGGGATTAGGAGATATAATATTATTATTACCTGCTATTACACATTATGCATCTATATCTAAATTATTATATATATTTTGCAAAGACATATATATATCAACAGTCACGCCATTTTTAATTGAATACAAAAATATAGAAATTATATCTATTGATTCAAAATTAACTCACATAGATTCTGACATATTTCTACACAATGAAGTACAAAATTTATTAACTAAATATAAAACTATATCTATATATGCATCAGGTAGTTATAATCGTAATTGTAGTGAATTTATTGATTTTCCTATTCATTTTTATAAAGATTTATATTTAAATTTTCATGAAACATTTGCCAAATTTAATATAATAAACACAATTAATTCACAACAATTATATGCTAAGATTGCACAATTAAATAAGCCGCATATATTTTTGCATACATCTGCATCAAATTTAGATATTGAATTAAATATAAATACATCAAACACGGATATAATACTAATTAATCCTGAGAAAAATATGTATTCACCTGATCATATTTTTTATAATGTCGCACAAGAATGTTTGCGAATAAATAATAATTATACATTAATTGATTATAAATTACTGATAGAAAATGCAACTGAATTACATTTAATAGATAGTTCGTATTTTTGTTTTGCATCATTA
>Ga0078894_10002328_pt1 | contig 14406 bp, 21 predicted proteins | sample LauGreSu1BDMLBSD_2_FD_67506 | JGI IMG/M metagenome (GOLD analysis project Ga0078894, IMG submission 67506) | Freshwater lake microbial communities from Lake Michigan, USA - Su13.BD.MLB.SD (version 4) (version 4) | ecosystem: Environmental > Aquatic > Freshwater > Lake | place: Lake Michigan...
TCTACTCCTGGTCCTACTCCTGCTCCAACGAGAACTCCAACACCAACTCCAACGTCAAGTTCTACTCCTGGTCCTACTCCTGCTCCAACGAGAACTCCAACACCAACTCCTCTTCCAACAAAGACTCCAGGTCCTTCTCCTACGCCAAGCTCTACTCCTGGCCCCACTCCCGGTCCAACTAGAACTTCAACTCCTAGGCCAACACCATCTAGAACGCCAAACGCAACGCCTCCTGCAACTCCTAGGCCAACACCATCTAGAACGCCAAACGCAACGCCTCCTGCGACTCCTAGGCCAACACCATCTAGAACACCAAACGCAACGCCTCCTGCGACTCCTAGGCCAACAGCAACGAGGCCTCCTCTTCCAACACCAAATCCAACAAGAACTCCAACTCCAACTTCTTTCATTTTTACTACTCCACGACCTACCGGACCTGGGCCAACCCCTACATTACCTCCAGAAAAAGAGGTGGTGAGACAATGCTTGTCACAAATGATTTTTGATATTCAATATCATAATACACAAGGACCTTGTCCTGGTGGCCATACATGCGATACTGCTGTATTTGATATGATTGGCAACATTACAGTAATGTCTCGAATAAATTTAAACAACCTTATCGATGGCGGAAATAGGTTTCAAACATTTACTTTAAGTCCAATACAATGTTATAATATTGCTTATGCTAGTGGAAATAATGGAAGAGTACAATTTAAGTATGTTTGTGCACTGGCGAATGGTTGTCATACTGGAGTTTCTTGGACTAAAATGACTAGAAGAACTCCGGGACAAGCAGATCAAGTTGTATATAACGGTTGTCCGAAAGATAATTTTATAATATTAAATCCTTGTACTGGAGTAACATACACATCAATGCAATAATATGATTAAGACTTATACATATAAAAACAACACCACCATCTCAGTTGGAGATCAATTAACAGTTGAAAATCAAAGATATCTAATACTAGACATATATGGATTTTTAAATACGTTTTATATTGTTTATAGAGATTGCGTAAACCCCGTTGAAGAAACCGAAACTCAAATTAAAGATATTGATGTATTTTTTGCATTGTTTTCTAGTTATTTTCATACGTTAACCCCATACATTCTCCAACCTAACGAAGTTCAAGCTCTAGAATCTTCTGCAAATAGCCCATGCTGCAGTAATAAAAGATTGTAGATTGTAACAAACGTCTTCTTTAGCAGCTTTTATTAAAGTGCTCCTCTGCTATATTATATCTAGCTTCTTCGTTAAATGGTATGCCTTTCGAGATACAAAGTCTGTGACACAAACTATGTCCATAGTGGACTAATTGTTTTTTCCAAAATTCCCCTTCTCCGGGTATTCCAAAAAACAAATCTCGTTTTCTTGTCGCTTTAATACCATTCGGTTGAATACTCTTCAAATAAATCGTAAAAAATTCTTGATCATGATAATGAATCATTTTTAATTCTTTGTACAAATCGATAAATTTTTGTTTGTTTTCTTCAGGAACACTTATGAACATTTGACAAAGTGTATAAAATTGAGAAGGAGTTCCGCTTGCTATACACGGACAATTCCCATCCAACAAATGTAGCACATCATCGGGATTTTCTGGAAAAAAATTATGATTTATTACATCATAATCACATACATACATTTTTTCTTCTGTCTGAGTCGCATATGCTAACCATCTAAGCCAACATGATAGTCCATATTTAGTTAACGGTTTAGTAGTTATGTCTTCGTTTAGTTTATACAAACCGTCGACAAACTCTTCATAGAACTGATGGGATTCAGCATCAACTCTGCTTAAAACTACAGCCTCAAAACCGTGACTCTCCCAGCTTTTTTTCCAAAGTGCTAAAAGATTATCTTGATTCTTAAAATTTATGTCTTCGTAGTAGGTAAATACTTTCATTGTAATGTTTGTGAGTACTTTGATGCTTTCAATAATTCATGCAAAACTTCTTTTGTTTTTATTCCATGGAGTGCATATGCTCCTTGTTTAACTTGATAGACAGCATTTGCAATTTTTTCAGGAGTGTCAAAAGAGTTTTGTGAATAACCTTCTCCAGTTCCGTTTGGAGCGCTCGGAACAAGTCCTAATAAATTATGTATGTTAAAATTTAACTTCATTAGCTTTTGCACTATCCATATGTCGTGAGCATAATTTTTATGATATATTGTATTATTTTCTACTGATAAATCTACCTTTTCTACAAATTCCTTGAGTTTATCTGCAGGAAAAATCCAAGGAAAGTGCATAAAACATTTTCCTTCTTTCATTGGTTGCTCTTGTCTACCAAAAAACGCATGCTCGTTAAATAAGTTTCCTTGTATTATCGGTCTTGGTACTGGCCTTCTAAGTAAGAAAGCATCATATTCTAAAAACACATAAAAGTCAGATTCATATCCTAAAGCAGCCTTCATTGCAAATAAATGTCTTTTTAAAGTATGAGGTCCGTGATGCTGTCTTTTTTCTATAGAAAGACAATCAATTCCTTCTAATATACAAGGATTATCTTTAGGAGAAACAATTAAAAGATTGTCTGTGTGTGCTTTCCAGATAGGTAAATGTCTATTAATTGTTTCAATAGCATCTCCGTGAGCGAAAATTATAGTTGTTATGTTCATTTTACCCAAAATCTATTTCTGTGATGTCCATGTAAACCGTAAACAGGATCAACTTCTGGTCCCCACCCCTTGTCTTTCAACGTCGTTTCATAAAAGTGATTCATTTTTTTAATTCGGTCATATGCTGCGTTTTTGTCGATAAAACAAACAATTTCTTTTGGAAGAAAGCTAGACAGCTTTTCAGCAACATTAAAAATTGCTGTTTTTAAATCCAGGGTTTCGGTTTCAACGAATTCGTTGTAGTCTATTTGTAAATGTTTGCTGCTGTTAAATAACGGATATGCTTTAAAAACTTTTGTGTCATCCATAAATCTAGTTGATTCGACGTAATACATATTATATTCTCTGAATTTTTTTGTTATTTCTTCGAACATAGGAGAGTGGGTTTTAATAATAAAATTATTATTAAAAACAAATCTATTTGTTTCGTCTAAAGGGTTTTCTATAAATTTAAGAGAGTCGTAGTTGCAGAACATGCCCAACAAGATGTTCGCTAACAAAGTACTTCCGGTACGATTGCTAGACGTTAGAACAATCCGAGTATTGAAATTTAAAAGTTCGTTTTGCATAAGTTGTTTTTGTAGCTAACTTCGTAATAATTACCTTCTTCAATATTCACGACATTCACTCCATCAGCTTGATGGATTTTGCGTTGACTAGTTTTTACAAAACTATTCCAATGCATGAATTCTTCTATGTCTTTAAGAAAAGGTTGGCCTTTACGAGCTTCAAAGTCTGATGCTTCTAAAGTAATTGTTTCGAAATTGTATAAATCACTACCTAATCCTTTTAGCACTAAAAGTTCCGCTCCTTCCACATCCATATTAATATGTTTATAATCTTTAATATCAATGTAATTTTCTTTTAAAATAGTTGGCAAAGTTTTTCCTGTCAGTTTCAAACTTTCTCCCATAATAACTTTAGGAAACATTTTTTTATGTAAGTGGAAATCAAAAATAGAAGATGATTGTCCGCAGTTGTTTTGATCGCGTAAAAAATCATACTCCACCCCATCTTTATCTGTAACTAAGGCACACAAGGCTTTTTGATTACTAAAGTCTTTAATTGTTTTTTCCAAACGTAAAAAAACATTTGGATCAGCCTCTATCCATAATACATGACCATTATTGTTAAAATACCGTTTTGCTTCTTGGCCATCATTAGCTCCTATGTGAATAATTCCTCTACTCATTGTTTAGTATTTATATGCATTTTCTTAATTAAATACTAAACAATGAGTAATTTTTCTGATTATATTACACCTCCTCCTAAAGCTCCTTATCAAATTGGAGATGTTGCTGTTGTCTCAAACTTTTTTCCAAAAGGAGCTCAAACAAAAAGAAGCTCTATAAACATCGGAAAAATAGGAGTTGTTGCTGGATATAAAAACGTTCCTGGAGCATATTCAAAGTATCTTTTAAAATTTGATGATGGAGAAATGGACGGCTATATGCCATCTTACTTAAAAGGTCCTTTTTTAAATAAAGAAATTGCTCAAAAGTATGTAGACGATCCTAAAAAAATAATTGATCCGAAAGACATAAAAACAAAATCAGGCAAACCTCTTTCAGATGAATGGCAAACAATTCCGAAATTAGAAGCAATCCTAAAAGAACTTTTACCAAAACTATTTGGCTTTACGTGGTTTGATACTCCACAAATGCTTGAAACTAGAGACAATGAAGATATTGCATTCAAATTAGCTGAACTGAAAGAATTTCCTCATATTCGTCTTTTAAGAACTCACAATCGTACAACAAGAAAGCTGAGAGGAACTGATTGGTTTGGAACTTCAACAAAAGGATATAGATTGAATTTGCCTGAAACTAGTTCTTTACAAGCAGCAATAAATAACGAAATATCTATTGACCATATACCAACTAGTGGAGTTGGATTAGATCATTTTGTTAAAAAGGGAGGAAGCGGGTTTTTTAATTTTGAAAAATATTTTGAAGATGAATATCTTAGCTTATATAATAAAGCTTTTAAAACAGCAATGTTTAAAAAGGAAGTTCAGAAAAGATTACCTGAATTAGAAGGTCTTTTTTAAATATGAAACCATTTAAAACTCTTGTATTAGAATCTATAGAAAGCGTTCCGGAACCGTTTGCTTCAAAAGGATTTATTCTTCCAGGACAAAAAGCAAAATTTAAAATGAACGAAGAAGTTTATGTAAGTTCGAACTCAACAGATAGATTTTTAGTTTATCATTCTAAAAAAACACTTCCCGCATTAAATTCATTTGGCTTTATAAGAGGATATAAATATCAACCAGGAGCCTATTCTAAATATCTCGTCGAACTTCCTAACAAAGAATTATACGCCATTCATTCGCATTTTATTAGTAAGATTTCAGACAGCCCTCAAGCTCGCATGGCTAAAGCCGTAAACGATATGTCGACAAGAATACCTGAGCTTCAAGGCATGTTTTAATATTATCTTTTAGACTCTAACGTTTTAATATAAATCTCTCCATAAGCTTCAAGCTGACCCATGATAGCTTGAAATTCTCTTTGAGTCATCTTACTCCAACCTTTAAGTTTTTCAAAACATTCGTCAGCTTTATCTTTAATAAAACCATCATCTTGCTCATCTTCTGTTAAATGTTTTGAGCAATTTTTGTAAGGCACTTCTTTTGCTTTAAAGTGAATTGCTGTCAATTTTGAGGGACCACCTTTTTCTTCTGCTGCTTTTTGAATCTTTTTTGCTCCTGCAGATCTTTTATCTATAAACGTTTGTAAGGTATCTTCATTACTTTTTTTTATTAAAGCTTCAACAATATAATTAAAATCACGGTTCATATAATACTAATTATAAACTTTCCATTAAATAATATAATATTTTATTTGACTTTGTTGCCAATTAAACGAAACTGTAAATTTGAGTTCTCATGACTGAATACGAAATATATTCTAAAGCCAAAGCAGCCCAACAAGAAATTCTTAACTGTAGCAAAAACATGACTCCTCTTTCTCCAGAGTCTGCTCCAACTTATTATGAAGTAGCTGCAAGACGCCTTAGTAATGAAATGACTCTCTCTGAATGGAAACAATTCTGTAAATGGCTTAAAAAATGAAAACTAAATACCTAGCTCTCAGTATCGCGTTTTGCATTTTTATCGTTTTGTGCTTGTCTATTGAAAAAATATTTAAGATTTTTTCTTAGTGACTTGCTTGGGACGAACCCATATAAGTTTTGGTACTTCACCTGTTACTGTTCCTTCTGCAGGTTCTAATTGAAGCATGTCGTTTTGAATGCCAGTTCCTAAAGCAGTTTTTCCTCCAACAATTTTGTAAGTAACAGAATTGTACGCAACAAGATCACCGTGTTTTATATACTCTCCTTTTTTGTCTCGAAATATAGATGGTGCATTAGTTTTGCTTCCCACTCTTTTATATGCTTCTTCAAGCATTATTTGATCTTTGTTTTTCATATTATATATTACCAATCTTTATAAAATCCATGAAAGATATTTATCAATTTTTCATTTAAATAATCTCTAACTTCATCTTTAGTTTTATAATCCACGGCTTTAAACTTAATTGGAAATCCTTCTTTCTGTTCCCATCTCTCAAGAAATTCATTCCAATCGTCTATAAGAACATTGTCTTTTGCTCTTCCGTTTGCACTTTTATCTTGGACTAAAAGAATTTCTTTAGGAGGACAAAATGACAAATGCTTCTCAACCCATTTAATTTTTGCTCTTTTTGAACCTTCGATATCTAATCTACTAGGTCTTGAAAGAATTGTATATTCACCTCCAAAACACATTACGGTTTCTATCAAAGTCTTGTTAAATGGGAAAGGCTCGAGATTCTCAAATACACATTCACAACCTTCAGGAAAATGTATTCTAAAATACTCTCTATCACGAAATATTTTTCTTAATATTTCATCTTCTTCTTTAGACAAATCTACAAATTTTTTTTGAAAAACACGCTCAGTAATGTAATCATATAAATTTGCAAGAACTCCATCCATGTCTACATAAATCATGCTAACAACAATATTCTATATTTTATTATATTCTACTATATTTTTTTGTTGTGCTTATACCAAAATATCTGTATTATGTCTAAAATGAAAACTCTGCCAACCCTTTACTCAAGAACAAATACTGGAGCTATTCAACAATGGACCGTAGAAATATCCGAAACCTCTTATAGAACAACCTTTGGACAAGTTGACGGCAAGCTTCAAACGACAAATTGGACAGAATGTTACGAAACTAATTCTGGTCGAGCTAATCAAAGAACACCTTCACAACAAGCTGAATTTGAAGGACAAGCTCTTTGGAAAAAGAAAAAAGATTCAGGATACTTTGAAAGCATTGACGAAATAGATAAACCAATTTTTGTTGAGCCAATGCTAGCGAAAAATTATGAAGACTATAAACAAGATCTTAAATTTCCTATTTTTAGTCAGCCGAAGTTAGATGGAATTCGTTGCATCGTCACACGCCATGGAATGTTTACAAGAAACGGTAAAACAATTGAATCTTGCCCTCATATTTTTAAAAAACTACAAAAGTTTTTTATTGATCAACCTGATTTAATTTTTGATGGAGAGCTATACAACCACGACCTTAAACACGATTTTAATAAAATTACATCTTTAGTAAAAAAGACTAAACCGACAATTGAAGATATAAAAGAATCCTATCAGCTTGTTCAATACTGGATCTATGATATTGTTGATACATCCAAGACATTCGAAGAGCGTCATAAATGGATTACAAATAACATTCAAGGAGATTTAGGAGATTGTCCTTTAATGGATGTTCCTACAGCTCTTGCCTCAAACCAACAACAACTTGATACATATTATGAAGATTATACCGATAAAGGTTTTGAAGGGCAAATGATTCGCTTGAATACCAAATACGAAACCAAACGCTCTAAAAATCTCCTTAAGCGCAAAGACTTTCAAGATAAAGAATATGTAATTCTTGACGTGATACAAGGAGAAGGAAACAAAACCGGAATGGCTGGAGCAATGGTCTTTGAAAACGAAAAAGGCATTAAATTTAATAGCAATATAAAAGGATCTAGAGAATTTATTAAATCTCTCTGGGAAAATCGACACAGTCTAATTGGAAAGCAAGCCACTGTTAAATTCTTTAATCTTACTCCAGACAATCAAATACCAAGATTCCCTTATGTTATTGCTATAAGAGATTATGAATAAAAATTAAATAGTGTATTTTTTTGCCTGAAACTCTTTGATAGGCAAATCACTTAACAATTGTTTGTTGTCATCTACTGCTTGTACATTCACTTTTTGCTTCCCGCATTTTTCACACTGATACAAAATGTATGATGGGAAATTGTCTGAAGATTTAGCAATTGGCTTTAATATACTGTGTTTAAAATTTTTACTTCCCTTTTCTCCTTCTCCACACCATATTGAACGATCTCCGGGTTTTTGATCGATATGAACACTACACAAACAATAAGGACAATGATCCCTATGACGCATTCCAGGCAAATCTAAACTAAACTCCTTTTTGCAATTTGCACATTTAAGTATTCCTTCTCTCACAACACCTGATTTTCTAGAAACTCTTACAACAGGTTCTCCTAACGGCTTATTTGCTTGTTGAATATGATATCCATGTACGCTATACACCTTTCCTGTGTCTTTCGCTTTAACATAAAACCTTCTTGTGGGAGAAGTACCTTCAATTCTCCCTACAACTTCAAACAAATCCCCTGGCTTATAAACAGCATGAATTCCGGTCGGCTTTTCAATAGAAGCATGCTTAAGCATAACGTCATCTCCTACTTTGAATAATTTTCCCATGTGTGGGTCTGAATATTCTAACAAAATTTTAGTATAAGCTTCCTCCAAAAGTTGTAGGTCTTTGCTTTTCATGAGTTTGTTATTTTTTCCTCACACAATTAGGAACTATTTTTTTTCCTTTTTTCTTCATACCCTTTTGTTCATAGCCAGCCCAGCATTTTTCAAGTAAAGTTTTTATAAGAGCATTGTATTTCATCTGTATTATTTATACACTAAACACTTTTTAAATATTAAAGTCGGAGTTATATCAACATTGAAAGAGACCATGATTTAAAATCATGTATCTGAACAGTTCCGCCAGTACTTGCTCCTATTCCAATATAATAAGAGTTATTATCAAATACAAATTGATTAAACGTATTTGCAGCAGTTAAAGGCTTACTGTTAGTTGTATTGTAATAAAATTTCATTGTTTGATTTCCGTGATTATAATCAGCCCAATAAAATACTTGCTGTCTCAAACTTGCTGCAGCAGGTTGAGCAGAAAGACTAGTAGTTACTGGAGAACTGTTTTTATACCACCACGTAACTGTATTATATGTAAACTGGTCAAAAGATATTGCATGCAGAGTAGTAGTTTGCATCACTCTTGCCTTATCTCCTCCTACTCCCCCAACAGCAGTATTGCTATTTGTCCATTGAAGAGTAAATCCATCTGCACCATTTAACCTATCTACAGATAAAGACCATTGCAAAGAAAAGTTCTTGTTAAATTGTAAAGCACTGGAATAATAAACGTTTCCAACTGAGCTTCCAGTAGCAGGAGTCAATCGTATGTAATTAGAAACTTGAGCAGCAACTCCAACTAAAGAGAGATTAGTTATAGACGAAAACGTAGTGTAATTAAAAATAGGACTCAAAGGAGGTAATTCTTCTAAATAAGGTTTTAAATAATTTACAAGATCTCCAAATGTAGTTCTGTATTCAGCTGTACCATCTGTTTTATAACCAACAATATAATCTGTATCAGAAATAGAAGGTTTTAAATCAAAATTTGTAAAGTTTTTAGATGGCATGTAAATTATTTATTATACTAATGTTGGGGAAATAATAGAAGTAGTACTTCTATCACCAAACATTATAATAGAGTTGTTTCCAAAACCAATAGCTGGAGATAGTAAATTTACTGGCAAAGACATCGTTCCCCATGTACCAAGATTATCACTATAATAAACAGTTAAACCAGAAAATAACCAAAATTTATTTTTGTAAAAAATAATTGAATCTTCTGTATATGATGTCTGAGCTGGAAGCACTATAGGAGTCCAAGAAGTTCCTCCGTTGTTTCTTGAAACTGAAGCCTTATTAGACAGAGGGTTCCATACAACCCACATTCCGTTTCCATATGTTATATTATTCCAGCTACTCCCATAGTTATTAGGGACAGTCAAATCATTCCATGTTGTTCCGTTTGTAGAAGTTTTTACTATCAAAGTATTTGTAGTGGCTATCCACATGGATCCATCATACGCCATGTCGTTTATAACACCTCCTGAAATTTGAAATGATGCGTTTCCGTTATCTAAAGAACCATAATTCTGCGAGGCAACTCTTGGATCAGAAGCATATAATAAATTTCCTAATTTTTTCATTTTTGTCCAATAGATTCCTGAAGGAAACGATGTCAATTTCGTCCAAGTAGTTCCATTTGAACTTCTGTAAAGATTAGAAGATTCTGCTATAATGTACAAATAAGTATTATCTCCTGTAATTTGAATCCAGTAATTTGTTTCTGGTAACGTAATCTGACTCCATGTAGTAGGAGTAGCCCCAGAAGCACTTACTCCTTTGTTATTTTTCGAACCACTGTGATATACTGCATACCATTTATTATTAGCACTCCAATAATAAACTGAATGCCAAGAAGAACCACTTGCTCCTTCTGGATTAGGCACCGTAAATGTACTCCACGAACCAGTAATAGGCAATTGTTGAGGAAATTCCAATTCTTGTAAATAGGGCTTTAAAAATTCTATAAGATCTTTATATGTTGCTCTAAATTCTGTCGTACCATCTTCTTTATATCCAACAATATAATCTCCACTTAAAAGAGCTGAGCGGACGTCAAAATTTGTAAAGTTTTTAGATGGCATGATATACTATTTATTGCACCTTGTTGAATCTATAGTAGCCTCGGAATTAACAGTTAAAAAATTATAAGCATCAACTTTACTAGACAATTCCTGTACCAAACTAAACAACTCAGTAAAATTGTCATTAACTTTACTTCGAATTACTCCTAAAAGTTCTTCATTATTCAATGTGTCTTGATTCACAAAATTACTTATTTAAAATTAGTTATTCTTTTATAATACATTATTTTTTTGATTATTTTTTAACCATTTCCCCTACGTAAATCCCAATTAATTCCACCGAAAAATAATAAATCCCCATTTTATTAATAAAATAATACGTTTTAACCCAAAAAATATTAATAAAATAATTTATTGCCATTTAATCCAATTTCCCGTACGTAAACTGCAAAAAATATTCCAAAAATATTCGATTATTTTTAATCATTAAAATACTGGAATATCGGCCTCTACAAAAGAAATATTTATTTCTCATAAATACTTCTTATGCCATCTAAAAACTTCACCAACTTTGATCTGAAAACTTCTATTTTTGATACAGATTATATTGTAGGATATAAAGAAGATGGCACAGCAGAATATAGAACTACCTTTGGTGATCTCGTAAATTATTTAAAACCTTATTTAGAAGAATTACCTCCTTTTATACGCGTTGATTATCTTGTAGTTGGTGGGGGAGGAGCTGGAGGAGCAACTCTTGGAGCAGGAGGAGGTGCTGGAGGGCTCATTTCAGTTATAGGAGAACCTATCAGAGCTGGCGTATATCCTGTGATTATAGGAGCAGGAGGAACATCAACCTCAGGCGGGACGTTTAATGGACAAAATTCAAGCTTTAACTCTAAAATTGCATTTGGAGGAGGAGCTGGAGGAGGAGGATATGTTTCTGGACAAGCAGGTGGCTCTGGAGGAGGGTCAGGATCAGATTCTAGTTATGGAGCTGGAACATTAGGACAAGGATATAGAGGCGGAAACGCAGCAAACTTTGGACACAGCTATGATAGACAAGGAGGGGGAGGAGGAGCTGGAGAACAAGGAACGGATTTAATCGATCAACATTCTTATTCAAGAGGAGGAAATGGAATTAACTGGCTAAACCTTGGAACATATTATGCTGGAGGAGGAGGACCTGGAGCAAGTTGGGCGGGATCAACAACTGGACAACCAGGAGGATTAGGAGGAGGAGGAACCGGAGGAAGTCAATATCAAAGCGGAAACATAGGAACACCAAATACAGGAGGGGGAGGAGGGGGAGCAGGATGGACAAACTCAACTGCAACCTATGGAGGAAAAGGAGGCTCAGGTATCGTCATTATTCGCTACCAAGGATCACAAATAGCCACAGGAGGCAATATCACCTCCTCTAATGGCTACACATACCACACCTTTCTCTCCTCATTCCAGTTTGTCATATGATCGATAAAATCCAGTACTCCATCCACGACCACTTCTCCTCATTAAAACCCATGCCCCCAGGACTCTACGTCTGTAGCTACTTAGACCAAAAACGTATATCTCTCTGGAAAGTGCTCCCCACAGGAAAATGGGAAACTATAGAAGTTTACTCCAACCTCAAAGACTTTGAAAAAGATAAAGGCAAATTTGAAGAATGGCAACCAGTAAAACTCGTAGGAGGAGAATCCATTAACCACTGTTATAAAGAAACTAAATATACAGATACAGCTTACATTGTCACCCCCACAACAAAATACGAGAAATATAAAGAACATAAACCTAAAGTCTTCGACAATTATTACATAAAAGATATCTATAAAAAAATTAACGACAGACTCCCAGAACTTAAAGGATTATTTTAATATGTCACAAGAATTTACCCTCCTCTGCTTCATCAACAAAACCCAAGACAATAACACTAACCAATTAATCCTTACCCTCCTGCGCAAATGCATCACCCTCTTTAACATCTACTACAAAATTAATTGCTCCTTCTCAGAAACAAATAAAGATTACATATTTTATATACCAGCCGAAATCGACCCAAATAAAGAAAATCAAAAAAGAAAAGAATTACAAAAACTCTTCTCATCCTACTTCTCCCAAGAACATACCTTCCTCATGAACTATTATAAACTTAGAAGTTCATTGTTTAAACCATTTCCCCTCCCAACAATAAACTTTAAATGGAAAAGTAACATAATAAGAGATACAGAACAAAGACTCCCAGAACTTAAAGGAATCTTCGAAGCAGTCGAACTCAACCCCCACTTCTCCCTCACAAATGAAGAAAAAAATGCCATAACAGAACTCTCCGAAACAATTCAAAACATCATACAAAAACATGAGCAAATGATTCAACGCATGATGGAAGTTCTCAAAACACAAACACTCCACCTCCAAAACAAAAAATTAGACAAATATATCGGAATCGTCCACCTTAGAGAAGACTTAAGAATTGCTATAGGAAAAATTTGTGATAAACACTTCTCTCCCCTCAATATAATTAGCCTCCCCTACTGGTACCAACGCGTCTTCGATAAAGCAGTAAAAGGCGTTGGAGAAAAAGTTAGAGACGGAGGCATCACCTTCGTAAATGAAGATGATGTTCTCGAAGTCGTCTTCGATACTTACCAATACTTCCTCGGAGAAAGAATCATCCCCTCAAAAAGAATAGAAACATCAGAAATAAAAGACTTCTTAACCAAATTCTTCCCCCTCTCCCTCAACGCAACCATAACTAAACACCCCTTTGCTTTTAGTTCAGAATACCTCGAACTTCGCAAAGAAAAAACAAAATTTAATATAGTTAACCAACGCCTCCCAGAACTTGAAGGAATCTTCTAATGAAAAAAAAAATTATTGGTTTTAAACTTCGGATAGTGTACAAAAATATCAGAGTCGTTATTCCTTATTAAGAATAGTATTTGTTTGAATGAGTTTTATTTTACTCATTTCTTATGCCAAATTACATTTCTATTCTCATCTCTTGTGGCCTTCCATTTATTTCCGAGTTTTTCATCATTTCTTGGATGTTCTGTGTAATAATATATTTCTTCTGTTGTTCCTAATAATTTATAGCTATTTGAACCACGACCACGTTTTCCTTTTATATTTAAATGTTCTGCTTTCGCAGATCCAACGACAGCATGACGAAATTTATTTTCGATTAAAGTATTCATTATGTCTGTGTCTTGTCTATAAAACTCAAACTGTTCGTCAAATTTTCCATCAAAACATTCGTTCATAGTTCTTTTAGTGAAACAATAACACCATCCAATAAAAGAGGAATTTAATCGACAATCTTCTAGGTTGGAATTTGTATCTAAATTTAAAAGTTTGTATAAACTACATGCATATCCTACTCCAAAGGGACAAACGGAATCATATGTTTGCAAAGCATTTATTAAATTTGATAAAGAATTTGGAAAATATCTAACGTCGTTATTAGAAAAACAAATACAATCAGCAGTAGAATATTTTAGACCGTGATTTAAAAATCTATTAAAATTAAACTTCTCATTCGGAACTACTAAAACATCTATTGGCAAGTTATATTGTTCTTTTGTTTTGTATTCAGTATTTGTTTCTACTAAAATGATATTAGATTCTACATCGGTTTGAGATTTAATAGAATTAACAGTAATACTTAAAAGATTGTGATAAGTCTCGTCAGCAGTATTTGATAAAATTATTATGTCAATTTTTTTCATATTAAGTCGCACAATTTTTCATAAATTACTCTCCAAATTTGTATCCAAAATATTCAATGTCTCGGGCATATTTCTTTGCAACTATCTCGTGAATTTCATCATTGTAATATTCAGTATAGTGTTTATGATTAGTCATAATATTTAAATATATTTACTAGTTCCACCAAAAGCAGAAACACAAGAACCTATCATTCTTTCCAGTCCATGAGCTATAGTT
>Ga0078894_10002329_pt1 | contig 14405 bp, 12 predicted proteins | sample LauGreSu1BDMLBSD_2_FD_67506 | JGI IMG/M metagenome (GOLD analysis project Ga0078894, IMG submission 67506) | Freshwater lake microbial communities from Lake Michigan, USA - Su13.BD.MLB.SD (version 4) (version 4) | ecosystem: Environmental > Aquatic > Freshwater > Lake | place: Lake Michigan...
GCGTGCCGCGCATTGGCAAACGGCAGCACGAAGCCGCCCACGCGGGTCTCGCGGATGACCGGCCAGATCAGCTCAAGCGGCACATCGCAGTCGTGCGGGCCCTCGTAGTTGCCCCAGCAGACGTGCATGCGCACCCGGTCGGGAGGGAGGTTGCGAATCGCCTCATTGAGTGTTTCCACGACGCGTTCGACGAACTGCAGGAAGCGTGCTTCACCGGCCTCGTGGAACGACACATGGTGTTCCAGCGCGAGGTCGGGGCAGTCGAGCTGCAGGACGAAGCCAGCGTTGACGATCGCCTCGTATTCGTGGCGCAGCGCCTCGCCCAGCGCCCGCAGATAGGCGCGCTCGCTGTCGTAATGCTCGTTGCGACAGGCCGCGGCAATGATGCCGGGTGAGGGGGCGGTGAGAAAGGCCTCCACATAGCGCCCGTCACGGCCCTGAAGGGCTTGCGAAAAATCATTTGCCTCCACCGAAGCGACGGCTGGGTCGAGGTAACGCACCTCACTCACGACGCGCGGGGGCGCGAAGTTGCTCACCGCCGTCCGGCCGCGGTTCTGCTCGTCCATCATCTGCCGGAAGGCGGGATAGCGCTCGACATCGGCACGGGTCCAGCGCTTCCAGCTTCCGCCAAAGCCCGACATGCGGTGCTGGACGTAAAGGAAAAAGCCCTCGCGCTGCTGCTCGCCGTTGTTGATCACGTCGAGCCCGGCTTCGATCTGGCGCTCGACCGAGCGCAGCATGGCGGCGTGGCCTTCGGCGGCAAGCTTTGCCTCGTCAACCTGTTCGCCACGCGCCCGGCGCGCGTACAGGTCGACCAGCGAGGCCGGGCGCGGCAGGCTGCCGGTGTGGGTACTGAGGATTCTTTCGGAACTGGTGCGCATCGGGAATGGAAGCAGGCGGCAGGGTCAACGCCGCATGAATTGGGCGGGAATGAAAGCCGGGCAGAAAAGTGGCAGGGTCTCCGGGTGGTGCTTGCTTGTCTGAGCGGCGCCAAGGTGCCGTACGCCCCGGTCTGAGTCGGGTGCGCCGGACTATCGGCGTTCGGCCGAAGCTTGTCAATGATGACCGCCCTGACGGTGTACTATCCAGCGCGCCGTGATCGTGATCGACCGGTCCGGCGTCCCCTTCCGTTCCGTTTTCAGTGCCACCTTCATGACTGCATCGTCTGTGTCACCGCGAGTCACGTTCGAGGCGCTGCGCGATTTCATCCGCGCGGCATTCGTTGTCCAGGGTTTGCCTGAATCCGATGCAGGCCAGATCGCCACGCTGATGGCGGAGGCCGACCTCCAGGGCTCGGATGGCCACGGCGTCATCCGCCTGCCGCAGTACAGCCGGCGAATCCAGGCGGGCGGCATCAATGTCCGGCCCAACATCCGGGTGGTGCGCGAGAAGGCGGCCATGGCGGTGATTGATGGCGATAACGGCATGGGCCATCTGGTGGTGTCCCGGGCCGTGGATCTGGCCATCGAGAAGGCGCGCGAATGCGGCGTGGGCTGGGTGAGCACGCGCTACAGCAACCATGCCGGGCCCGCCTCGCTTTACGCGAGGAAGCCGCTCGAGCATCACATGCTGGGCCTGTATTTTGCGGTCGGCAATGCCAACCATCTGCCGCCCTGGGGCGGGATGGAGATGTTGCTCTCCACCAACCCGATTGCCGCCGCCTTTCCTGCGGGAGATGAACCGCCCGTGGTGCTCGACATGGCCACCACGGTCGCGGCTTATGGCAAGGTGAAGGCGCGTGCGAAGCGCGGCGAGCCGCTGCCCGTTGGTTGGATGATCGACCGCGAGGGCCAGCCCCTCACCGACGCGACGCGCGCAGGCGAGGGCTTCCTGCTGCCCATCGGTGAGCACAAGGGCTATGGTCTTGCGCTGATGGTGGGGCTCCTCGCGGGCACACTGGGCGGTGCGGCCATGGGCCGGGACGTGATCGACTTCAACGCTGATCATGTGAGCGTCACCAATACCGGGCAGGCCATTCTGGTGCTCGATCTCGCTGCGTTTGGTGATCCGGCCGCCTTTGGCGAGTCGCTCGATACACTGATTCGCGACATCCGCGGCTCGGCCCGTCTGCCGGGTGTAGAGCGGATCTGGCTGCCTGGCGAGCAAAGCCATCTGAAGCGCGAGGCGGCACGGAAGACGGGCATTGCTCTGGCTGCGCCACTCGTGACCGAACTCGATCAGCTGGCTGATTCGCTTCGGGTGCCCAGGCTCGTGCGTCTCGGCGAGGCTGGCCCCGGCTGAGTGATGAGCCATCCGAACCGATGAATGATCAGCAGAGATAGAGAGATAGAGAGGAGCCAAGACGCCATGAGCACATCCCATTCTCACCGGCCGGTGGTGCTGCGGCCCGACCAGATCCCGAGTCATGACCGCGGGGGGGGCGCTCGCACCACGCCCCTCGTAATGCCGGGTTGCGGGGCCACCAGTTTCATCAATGGCATCACCGAGTTTGCGCCTGGCGCGAAGATCGCCTTCCATAGCCACAACTGCGAGGAAAGCGTGATGCTGCTCGAGGGGCATGCGATCCTCGACATCGACGGCGAGGAACATGAGTTGAAGCCGCTCGATACCACCTGGATTCCGCCCAATCTGCCGCATCGTTTCCGGAATCTTTCCGAGACACAGCCGATGAAGATTCTGTGGATCTACGCGTCGGTCAATGCCACGCGCACGCTCACCGAATCGGGTGAAACGCGGCCGATTGCAGCCGAGCACCGGGGCTGAGGACGATGGCGCAGCAGTGCGGCTGAACGCCGCGGCTGGCATCTGTGGCCGGTGAGCGTGGCTGATGAGCGTGGCCGGTCAGCGTGGCGGGTAAGCGTGGCGGGTAAGCGTGGCCGGTAAGCGCAGCCGCCGGGCGTGATCGTCGCCCGCCCGCCGGGCCGCCGCCCGCGCCCTGATCAGTGCAGCGTCGCCCCACCTGCTGCGGTGCGCCTGCGGCGTCGATCACGGAACAGGGTTTGCATCACGCGGGTGGTGCCCACGATGATCATGTCCTGGCCAATCGAGTGCCCGTACTCCTCGAGCACGTCGAGCGTGACCCGCACCCCACTTGCGGTGAGCCGGCGACAAGCCTGCTGGGCGTGAATGACCGGCACCACGCTGTCCAGCCCGCCATGGAGCAGGTGGATGGCAGGCGTGATGACCTCACCCTGGCGCGGCGGGGGAATCATCCGGCCGCTGTAGCTCACGGCAATGCCCAGCAGATCCGGCCGACTGCGAGCGAGTTCGAGCGCGAGCGTCGCGCCTTGCGAAAATCCGATGACCACCGTGGACTCACCGCTCACGCCTGTTGTCTGCTGCAGCATCTCGATGCGTGCTGCCGCCTGACGACCGGCTTGGGCGATACGTGGCGCCAGCGTGTCGGCCGTACCCAGACCGTCGAACCAGTCGCCGCCCGTGCCTACGCTTGCCGGGCGCAGCGCATGAAGAATCGCACCGGTGGCTCCCGGAAACTTGAGCATCCAGGCAATCGCAACGGGGGCAAACCGCTCAGCGCTTGAACCGGCGCCGTGCAGAAAGACGATCAGTCGGCGCGGTGCGGTAGAGGAAATCGGCGGAAGCTCTAGCCAGAGCGCGTCGGCCTCTGGCATCTCGCCCGGCGGGGCACTCAATGCAGCGCTCACAGGATGAGGGTACCTATCCACCAGGCGATCGCCGCCATGACGGCCGACGCGGGAATGGTGATCACCCAGGCCCAGACGATGCTGCCTGCGAGCCCCCAGCGGACCGCAGAAAATTTCTGCGATGAGCCCACACCCACGATTGCACCGGTAATGGTGTGCGTGGTGGACACGGGAATGCCGAAGCTCGATGCGATGAAGAGCGTGATGGCGCCGCCCGTCTCGGCGCAGAAACCGCCCACGGGCTTCAGCTTGGTGATTTTCTGGCCCATGGTCTTCACGATCCGCCAGCCGCCGAACAGGGTGCCGAGTCCGATAGCCAGATAGCACGACAGCACCACCCAATAGGGCGGCGCTGATGCGCCCGGCGCGACCGAGCCGGCGGCGATCAGGAGCAGCCAGATGATGCCCATTGTTTTCTGTGCGTCGTTACTGCCATGGCCCAGGCTGTAGAGGCCCGAGGAGACCAGTTGCAGCCGGCGAAACCAGCGGTCGCTCTGGCGCGGGGTGACATTGCGCATTGTGTTGGCGACCAGCAGCATGAGAAGCGCGCCCAGCAGAAAGCCCAACGTGGGTGACACCAGAATGAAAATGGCGGTTTTCATGATGCCCGAGGCGAGCAGCGGGCCAGTGCCGGCCTTCGCGAGGATCGCGCCGATCAGTCCCCCGATCAGCGCATGCGAGGAGCTCGAGGGGATACCGAACCACCAGGTGATGACGTTCCAGGTGATGGCACCGACCAGCGCGCCAAAGATCACGATATGGTCCACCACGACCGGATCGACGATGCCCTTGCCGACGGTTGAGGCCACCTTCAATTCGAAGAAAAAGAGCGCGATGACATTGAAAAACGCTGCCCACACCACCGCCTGGTAGGGCTTGAGCACCCCGGTTGACACGATCGTCGCGATGGAATTGGCCGCGTCGTGAAAACCGTTCATGAAATCGAACGCGAGCGCGAGAAATACCAGGAACACCAGCACGGTGAAGCTGAAGTGAAGCGAGGTCATGGTGCGAGGGCGCCTGCGCTCAGGCGTTTTCGAGGACAACGCCCTCGAGCAGATTGGCAACGTCTTCGCACTTGTCGCTCACCGCCTCAAGCAACTCATAGATCTGCTTGAGTTTGATCAGCTGGCGCACGTCGCTTTCATCGCGAAACAGCTTCGACATGCCGGCGCGCATCACCCGATCGGCGTCCGACTCGAGCTGATCGATCTCGCGGCAAAGCTTCAGTATGGCCTCTGCGTTGTCCATCGAAGGCAGCATGCGCACGGCCATCTGGACGCGCTTGCAACACATTTCGTTGAGTTCGGAGAGCTGCTGCGCTTCGGGCGTGATGCGTTGCAGATCGTAGAGCATGGCCGATTCAGCCACATCCTGGATCAGATCCAGGATGTCGTCCATATTCGAGATGAGCTGGTGGATGTCGTCGCGGTCGAAGGGGGTGACGAAGGTTTTGTGGAGCAGCGCGACGGTCTCGTGGGTGATGCGATCGGCGTTTTTCTCGACCAGATCGATCCGGTCGATATGCGTGCGCCGGCTGGCCACGTCGTTGTACTGGCGCATGAGTTGGGCCAGCGCCTCGCTGCCGGCAATGATCTCGTCGGCATGGCGGTTGAAGAGGTCGAAGAATCGGCCCTCGCGGGGCATCAGTCGTCCAAACATTGCGCTTTTCCGTTGGTGTCCACGCTATGTGATCGCGCGATGGTTGCGCCGCTGGCTCGCTGCGCCGGGTCGTACTGGCCTGGGGACCAGATCTGCCACGTTCGGCACGGGGCAAGAGCCGGGCGAAGGTTATCAGAAAGCGTTTGGCTCCCGGTGCTGATCCGGATCATGCCCGGTCGGGACGGGCAGCGCTTCGGCGCAGCAGGCACTCGAGGTAGGCGACTCCATCGGGCGGGCGGTGGTTCCGCTGCGCCTCCCAGAGCACTTGGCCCAGGCATTCCATGACCTCGTGCGCGGCGGCATGTTCATCCCCCAGACGACCCGCGAGACGCTGCCAGGCCTCGCGGATACCTTTGGGTTGGTCGATCGACAGTTGTTCCGCGATCGCCAGATGCATGGACAGGTGAAGAAAGGGATTGCCGCGCCCATCGGCGGCGTCAAACTGCCGGTCAAGCGCCTGCTCCGGATGGTCGAGAAAGGTGTGATATTCGGGGTGCATGCCAATCCAGTCGGCGGCGATGGACTCGAGCGGCGTGAGCGGCTCACCTGCAATGCGCTTTCGTTGCGTTTCGCAGAAGAACCTGCGTACATCATGCTGCGATGGATCAAACACTGGGCCCTCCCGGGGCTAGCAGGTGGCGGGCGCTTCGGTCTTGCGGCGGAATTCGCAGTCTTCGCGAATCAGGCAGCGCCAGCATTCGGGTTTGCGGGCTTTGCAGACATAGCGCCCATGCAGGATCAGCCAGTGGTGGGCATCCTGGCGGAACTGCTCGGGCACTAGCCTCGTCAGTCGGTCCTCCACTTCAAGCGGCGTGCGGCCGGGCGCGATGCCGGTGCGGTTGGAGACCCGGAAAATATGGGTGTCGACTGCGATGGTGGGCTGGCCAAAGGCGGTGTTCAGCACCACGTTCGCGGTTTTTCGCCCCACACCCGGGAGCGACTCGAGCGCCTCTCGATCATCAGGGACTTCGCCGCCATGGTGTTCGATCAGGATCGCACAGGTCTGGATCAGGTGCCTGGCTTTTGAGCGAAAGAGACCAATGGTGCGGATGAACTCGCAGACGCCGTTCTCGCCGAGCGCGAGAATGGCCGCCGGGGTCCGGGCCACTGCGAAGAGCTTGCGGGTGGCGAGGTTCACGCTGCGGTCGGTGGCCTGAGCCGACAGCAACACTGCCACCAGCAGTTCAAACGGACTCGAATATTCCAGTTCGGTGGTGGGGTGCGGGTTGTTCTGCTGCAACCGGCTGAAGATCCGGATGCGCTTGTCGCGGTTCATGATCCGTTCTCACGCTCAGGTGGGGCTGCGGCTGACCGAGCGGCAGCACGGTCGCGTGCGCGAGCAATTGCCGCTTCAATGGCCGCGCGCTTGCGTGCAGTGTCGCTGGTTGCGGGCTCGGTTTGCAGCGCTTCAAGCTTGGTGGCTGCGCGCGCGGCGAGGCGGCGGTCGCGCTCGGCTGCCACCCGCAGCAGACGGCTTGCACGCGCCTCGTGCCGCGCGCGGGCGGCGCTCGCGTCGGCGTCGCTCCAGATTGGCAGGGGTTGCGGGTCGAGTGGCTCGATCACGATACAGTCGACCGGGCATGGCGGCACGCATAGATCGCATCCGGTACAGAGCTCGGTGATCACGGTGTGCATCCGCTTGGGCGCGCCGATGATGGCGTCGACAGGACAGGCCTGGATGCATTTGGTGCAGCCGATGCAGTGCTCGGGCTCGATGCGGGCGACCGTGCGCGGACCTTCGCTGCCACAGGCGGTGTCGAGCGCAATCGGCGCGGTGGCGAGGAGGCTCGCCAAACGGACGATGCCCGCGGCCCCGCCAGGCGGGCAGCGGTTGATGGGGGCGCTCCCCGCAGCGATGGCTTCAGCGTAGGGTCGACAGCCTGTGTAGCCGCAGCGCCGGCATTGGGTTTGCGGCAGCAGCGCGTTGATCGCCTCGACCGACGGGCGCATGGCAAGACAGCCCGCGAGCTTGAAAGACGCGCGCTAGCCGCGCGCAGCGCCCCGCCCGCGGCGCTCATGCTCGGTGATGAAGCTGCGCACCTCGGGGTAGATTTTCTCGCGCCAGCGCCGGCCGCTGAAGATGCCGTAGTGACCAGCGCCTTCGGCGGTGAGATGGCGCTGCCAGTCGCGCGGGATGCGGGTGCAGAGGTCGTGCGCGGCCTGGGTCTGGCCGCTGCCGGAGATGTCATCGAGCTCGCCCTCGATGGTGAAGAGCCCGACCGACTTGATCGCCGAAGGGTCTACGAGCAGGGTCTTGCCGCCGAACCGCACTTCCCAGGTGCCCAGGGGCAGCGCGTGCTTCTGGAAAACGGTGCGGATGGTGTCGAGGTAGTACTCGGCCGGCAGGTCGAGCACTGCGTTGTATTCGTCGTAGAACCGCCGATGTGCCTCGGCGTCTTCCATGTCGCCGCGCACCAGGTCGAGGTAGTAATCCCAGTGCGAATTCAGGTGCCGGTCCGGATTCATGGCCACGAATCCGGCGTGTTGCAGGAATCCCGGATAAACCTGACGGCCTGCGCCTGGATACCGGCCGGGCACGCGATAGATCACGTTGCGCTCGAACCAGACGTAACTGCGTCGCTGCGCGAGCGCATTGACCTCGGTGGGATTGCGACGCGTGTCGATCGGGCCGCCCATCATGGTCATGCTGAGCGGCAGATGGGGGTCGCGGGTCTGGGCGAGCAGCGAAACCGCGGCCAGCACAGGCACGGTGGGCTGACAGACCGACACCAGATGCACCTTCGGGCCCAGATGACGGATGAAGTCGGCCGCATAGCCCACGTAATCGTCGAGATGGAATGGACCCTCGGAAAGCGGCACCATCCGGGCGTCGATCCAGTCGGTGATGAAGACGTTGTGGTGCGGAAGCAGCGCCCGTATCGTGTCGCGCAGCAGCGTGGCATGGTGGCCGGAGAGCGGGGCAAACACCAGCACCGTGGGATCGGATTCGCGAGCGCGCAGTTTTGCTGGCAGCAGCCGCTCGAACTTGACCAGGCGGCAGAAGGGGCGCGCGATTTCGATGCGCTCGACAACGCTCACCGGCTGGTCATCAACCAGCGTTTCGTCGATTTCGAACCCCGGCTTTTCGTATTCCTTGCCGAGGCGGTGGAGCAGCTCGAGGCCAGCGGAGATCCGGTTGGCAAATGGCGTGTAGGCAAGCGGGCTGTACGGATTGACGTAGAGCTGGCTGACCGAATCAGCCCAGCTGGAAAGCGGCTTCAGAACCGCACGCTGGGCTTCACGGAGGTGGTAGAGCATTCGTCTCTCCCGCTTCGAAACTGGTCGATTCTGCCCGAATTTGTGCGACGCGTCAGACGCGACAGCCGCCAGCCGTCTCGGCGGACCGTCTCAGGTTTTCGGCGAGCCACGCGGCGCTTTGCTTTTCCTGCAGAGAGTTTTGCGTAAGGCGCTGATTCAATGCAGCAAAATCAACCTGATCGAGCGGCTGGTCCTGGTTGAAGCAGGAGAAAACATAAGTGATGCGCCCGGTTTTCGGATCGCGGTGCGGTTGCAGACATTGCGCGCACACCTCTTTCATCATGCACTGCATCGGTGAGTTGATGGACCCGAAAGCGAGGTGGTGGGCGGGCAGTACATTGGCGAGCGCATCATGGCGCGCGCGGGCCACCGCCGCCATCATGCGGTCGGAGCCAATTGCGATCAGCCGATCGGCATCGTGCAGGCGCGGCGAACCGCTGGCCGGCGCGAGCGACCCGCTTGCCCAGGCCTTCATCGCCTCCACGATATTGCCCACAAAACTGCGGTCCTGCGGACGAGTGGGGGTAAAGCCCGGCGCTTCGTCGCTGCACCACACCACGACATCGGCGGCCACCTCGATTTCCGCCACCTTGTAGCGATCGATGAGCTTCTTGTAGCCTGCGAAATAGAGCACCTTCGAGCCGCGCGCCCGGAATGCCGCGCCGATTGAAAACAGCACCGCGTTGCCGAGCCCACCGCCCACCAGGACCACGTTCTCATTCGCCTCGATTTCGGTGGGAGCGCCTGTCGGGCCCATGAGCACAACCGGTTCGCCCGGCTGCAGTAGCGCGCAGAGGTTGGAGGAGCCGCCCATTTCAAGCACGATGGTGGAGACCAGTCCGCGCTCGCGGTCGACCCAGGCGCCGGTAAGGGCGAGACCTTCCATCACCAGCCGGGTGCGGGTGCCGTTGATGTCGACCACCGGTGCCAGGGCCTCGAAGTTCTGAAGGCGATAGAACTGACCGGGTTCGAACCGACGAGCGGCAAGTGGCGCATGCACCACCACCTCGATGATGGTGGGCGTGAGCCGTACCACACGCTCGACGCGTGCCCGAAGGAGCCCGTTGATGTGGGTGGCAAAGGCCTGGGGCGACAGATCGGAGGCGGGTGCGCGGTCAGCAAGCACGCGCGAGACCACCGGATAGCCCTGTCGCGCGGAGCCCATCGCCTTCACCACGTTACCGAAGTAGCTGGGATGGAGATCACCGAAAAACGAGACCATGCGGCCGTCATCGGCGCGCGCGAGCAGCACCTGCGCCTCGGCGGGTTTGCTCGAGGCGAACTCGGGCCTGATGGGTTCGCCCTGCTGGTTGATCGCCTGAAAATATTTGCCGTCAAGATGAAAGTGGGTGGCGTCTTCGCGCGCAAGCACCGTGTTGGGCTGCGTGCCTGCTGCCACAAAAATGGTTCGTGCCGGCCAGGTGACCGTGGCGTCGTTGCCGGTGGCGTCCGACCAGCGGCCGTCTTCGGACCGGATCTGGCGCGCGAGTGTGATGGCGCGTGCCGCGCCCTGATCGTCAACATCAATGGCGCGCGGATCCACGCATTCGGCAAACCGGATGCCTTCCTCGAGCGCCTTTTCGACCTCTTCGTGGTTGAGCGTGTAGGAGGGGCTGTCGACCATGCGCTTGCGGTAGGCGAGCGTGACGCCGCCCCACTGCTGAAGGAGTTCGACCACGCGCGCCGCACGGCCTTCGGTCTGGGCGGCCGCGCGTTCGGCGCGGATCGCTCGCGCGTGAGCGAGAAACTCGTCAGCGAGTTCGCTCTCCGACGGGCTCCAGCCCGCGCGTACCGTGGTTTCATCGGTGAGCGCGACCAGCGCCTCATGGCGCGCGAGGAACTTCTCGACCTGCACGGTGTAGTAGGCGAGCGATTCGGTAGCGGTGTCGACCGCGGTGAGGCCGCCGCCGATCACCACCACCGGCAAGCGAATCTGCATGTTGGCAAGCGAATCGTCTTTGGCGGCGCCGGTGAGCTGCAGCGCCATCAGGAAGTCACTTGCCGTACGGACGCCGCGCGCAAGCCCATTGGGGATGTCAAGCACCGTGGGCTTGCCCGCGCCCATCGCGAGCGCTACGTGATCAAAGCCCAGCTGCCAGGCATCAGCGAGCGTGAGCGTGCCGCCAAAGCGCACGCCGCCCACCAGGGTGAACTGTTCGCGACGCTCGAGAAGCAGCCGGATGACCTTGAGGAAGTTCTTGTTCCAGCGCACGGTGATGCCGTACTCGGCGACCCCGCCAAAGCCCGCCATCAGCCGATCATCAAGTGATTCCCAGAGAGTTTCAACATGCTCGACCGGTTCGAACGGCACGCGTTCGCCGGGCGAGCCGCCCTCATGGCGCACGCCCGCGAGTTCGGGCGGAAGCGGCTCGATCTTGAGGCCGTCTATGCCCACCACGGTGTGACCGTCGTTCATGAGGTGATGGGCAAGCGTGAAGCCGGCTGGCCCCATGCCGGCGACCAGTACCTTGTGGCCGGTGGCCGCGCGTGCCACGGGGCGAGCGAGGTTGAGCGGATTCCAGCGCGTGAGGAGCGAATAGATCTCGAAGCCCCAGCGAAGCTCGAGCACATCCTTGAGTGAGCGGGTTTCCGCCTGCGGAATGTCGACCGGCGTCTGCTTCTGGTAGATGCAGGCCTTCATGCAGTCGTTACAGATCCGATGGCCGGTGGCCGCTGCCATGGGGTTGTCGATCGTGATCATGGCGAGCGCGCCGATCGAGTGTCCCTGTGTTTTCAGAATCTGAAACTCGGAGATACGCTCTTCGAGCGGGCAGCCGGCCAGCTTCACGCCGAACACGGTGCGCTTGTAGACGATGCTGCCGTCAGCGGCGGGCTTGTCGCGCAGGCCGCGCGAGCAGGAGTCTTTCCCCTGATTGTGGCAACCGATGCAGTAGTTGGCCTGATCGAGGGCGCCCCGCAGGTCGGTGCCCTCGTCGGTGAGCTGAAAACCCTGTCGGCGGCGGATGTGGGCTGGATCGATGGTGTGGACGGTGACTGCCTGCTCGGTGGCCATGTGCGCGTGGGCAAGCAGCGCCCAGGGGTCGACCTTTCCCGGCTGACGAAACAGGATGCCCGAGGCGTGCCGCGCGCGACCCTCATCAGTGAGGGTGGCCCAGGCACTGAAGCGGAGAGCGCGGTCGAGGTCTGCGGCGCTGGCCTCTCCCTGATCCTGCCAGGCCAGCACGGCGTTGGCAAAGGCGAGCTCGTCGAAAGCCGGAAGACCGAGCCTTGAGGCAAGCGTGGCCTCGGCAGCGGGGCCGTCAAAGCCCGCCAGATCCTCGATGCTCACCTTCAGCATGGCCTGGCGTTTGACGAACTTCCATTTGACCTTGTAAAGCGGCTCGAGGGCTGCGTGACGGGCGCGCAGATCGGCGAGCTCTTCGGCTACGCCGAACATTTCGCCGATGAATGCATCGAGCTGCGGTGCGAGATCGAGAAGGAGTGCCGCTTCGTCCTTAGGGGCGAGCCGGGCGCCGGCGGCCACCTGCTCGCGCGCCGCCTGCAGGCGGTTGGCGAGATCGGGGTGGCGGCTGCGGAGCTCGGCCGCGAACTGCGCGTCGATGCGGTTCAGGCCGTCGGTGTGGTACAGGTCCTCGAAGCGCAGATTCCAGGCGAGCTGAACAGTCATCGGAGGACTTCAGCCGCGGTCGAGCTGATCGAACTTCACCTTGACCTCGCGCCACGCCTCGGCGTCAGCCAACGCCTCCTTGGTTCGCGTGATGCTGGGCCAGCCGCTTGCGAGTTCGGCGTTGAGCGCAATGAAGTGCTGCTGATCGGCCGGCACGTCTTCCTCGGCGCGAATGGCCTCGACCGGGCACTCGGGGATGCAGACCGCGCAATCGATGCACTCGTCGGGGTCGATCACCAGCATGTTGGGGCCTTCGCGAAAGCAGTCGACCGGGCAGACATCAACACAGTCGGTGAATTTGCAGCGAATGCAGGATTCGGTCACCACATGGGTCATGACGGCAATTCCTGAGAGGAGGAGGGTTGTTGATCAGGCGAACCGCCCCGGCCAGCGAGCGCAAGCCGGGGAAACCGATCCGATTGACGACGATTTTACCGTGCGATACCTTCAGCGCCAAACTAATGAAGTCGTGGCTTCATAAAGCGCCCGCTGCGGCGCTGCGGAAATCGCGCTTACACCCGGAGACCTGTCATGACGACCCATGCGTCGATTCAACCGCCACGTTCTCCCGTGCAGCTGGACGATGCGCTCGAACTGCTGGCGCAGCCAGGCTGGCTGCCGCTTGCCGGCGGCACCGATGTGTTTCCGGCGCATGTCGGCCGGCCGATCGCGCAGCCCCTTCTCGACCTCGGCCGGATCGATGCGCTGCGTGGTCAGGGGCGGGTTACTGATGCGCAAGGCCGGGCCTGGTGGCGGATCGGCGCGCTCGAGACCTGGTCTGCGGTGCGCGACGCGCCTCTCCCGCCTGGGCTGGAGGCACTCGTTCAGGCCGCGCTCGAAGTGGGCGGGCGGCAGATCCAGAACCAGGGCACGCTGGGGGGCAATCTCTGCAACGCTTCGCCAGCCGCCGACGGCGTGCCGGTGCTGCTCGCGCTCGACGCCCAGGTGGAACTGCGGAGTCGAGCGGGCAGCCGTCGTATGTCGCTTGCCGAGTTCGTGCTCGGCAACCGTCGCACTGCGCTTGCGCCAGGGGAGCTTCTGGTGGCGATCTACCTGCCCCTGGGGAGCCCGCGTGCGCGATCGCAGTTCCTCAAGCTCGGACACCGCCGCTATCTGGTGATCTCGATCGCCATGGTGGCGGTGTCGGTCGATGCCGATGCGCAAAATCGCCTCGCGCGCTGCGCGGTTGCGGTCGGGGCGTGTTCGGCCGCGGCCAAGAGATTGCCGCGCCTAGAGGAGCGGCTGCTCGGGCTGCCGCCATCGCAGGCCGCGGGTGCGGCCGCGAGCGCGCTTGCCTCGGGAGACGCGGCCGGGTTGCTTGCGCCCTTGTCGCCGATCGACGACGTGCGAGGCACCGCGGGCTATCGTCGGGAGGCGGTTCGCGAGCTGATCGGCCGCGCCATCGCCATGGCCTGTGCAACACCGGACGCGGCCGCCTGAGCGGCAAGGAACACCCCATGAACAAGCCTTCAGATGTGGCCTTCGATCATCCTGCTCAATCGCTTGCCTTCTCGGTCAACGGCCAGGCGGTCTCGATCCCGCTGGTGCGCGCGGCGCAGCGCCTCACCGACCTTTTGCGCGATGACTGTGGTCTGACCGGCACCAAGGTGGGCTGCAGCGCGGGCGACTGCGGGGCCTGCACGGTACTGCTCGATGGCGAGCAGGTCTGTGCCTGCCTGGTGGCGGGCGCGCAGTGCGCGGGACGACAGGTGGAGACGGTGGAGTCGCTTGCGCCGGCGGGCGGGCCGCTGTCGGCGTTACAACAGGCTTTTGTCGATCACGGCGCTGCGCAGTGCGGCATCTGCACGCCCGGCATGCTGATGGCGGCTGCCGATACGCTTCGTCGCCACCCGCAGCCCACCGAGCAGCAGGTGCTCGATGGCCTGGGCGGCGTGCTGTGCCGCTGCACCGGCTATCGCAAGATCGTCGAGGCTGTGATGGCGGTTGGGGCTGCGCACGCCCGCGCAGGGGCGGGCGGCCCCGCCGCCGGGGCGGCGACGTCTGCGGTCACCACCGGGATGCCGATTCCCCAGGTCGCAGCTGGCCATGCGGTGGGTGCGCGGGTAGAGCGTTTTGATGCGCGCGCCAAGGTGACCGGCGTCGAGCGCTTCGGCGCCGATCAGGCGCCGGTCGATGCGCTGTGGTTGCGCACCATCCGCTCGCCGCATCCGCGGGCGCGTTTTTCCATTGGCAATCTCGCTGCCTGGGTGGCCGCGCAGCCTGGTGTGGCG